>Ga0209748_1000472_pt1 | contig 21320 bp, 15 predicted proteins | sample BarGraIncu00421A_FD_185490 | JGI IMG/M metagenome (GOLD analysis project Ga0209748, IMG submission 185490) | Arctic peat soil microbial communities from Barrow, Alaska - Barrow Graham LP Incubations 004-21A (SPAdes) (version 2) | ecosystem: Environmental > Terrestrial > Soil > Wetlands > Peat... | reverse complement strand
CGGATTTCACATTCATCCTTTCCCCGCGCATTTTCAATTGCTGTTCCGATTCTTCTCCTGAAATATATAAAACCTTATATCCCTGATTTCCCAGGGATTCAGTGGTTTGAAGTAATATGGTGGATTTCCCAATTCCCGGGTCTCCTCCTAAGAGAATCATGCCACCGGGAACAATGCCTCCCCCGAGAACCCGATCAAACTCTTCATTCTTTGTGATGTAGCGTTTATCGCCAGTATAACTAATTTCTGCTAATGCTTTTGGTTTGGAATAAACCCCACGTTCCCGGTTGTTTTCTTTACCTGCAGACCTGGAAAAGTCAATTTCCTCTACCATGCTGTTCCATTCCCCGCATTCCGAACATTTTCCCATCCACTTAGGGGAATCATGACCGCAATTCTGACAGACAAACATACTTTTTTTCTTCGCCATGACTTCTCCCTTAACTGACTTCGTTTATAAGCAATTGCGACAGTACTGTGAGCTTCGCTGTCTGTTTACATGAAACAATTTTTCCACTATACGTCGGACAGTCTAACGACTGTTCGCCTATACGTTATAAAATCGTTTATGAAAACTGACACCAAAGCAATTTACGATTGCGTTTTGAATTTTGCAATTTCTCATAGACTCCGTTTAATTATTTAATCCATTTATAAATTAGATAACCGATGATGCCGCCGATAAGGTTGAGGATCACATCATCAACATCTGCCCTGCGGCTGGTTAAAAACAAAAACTGAATGAGTTCAATCATACAAGACGAACCCAGTATCACTAACAAGGCTTCAAAAAATCCCACTTTCTTTTTACGACACAAAGGGTATAAAAAACCCAAAGGAATAAAAATCAGAATGTTTCCCATCAAATTCTTAAAGGAATCCGTAAAAGTATTCAGAAAAATATTCAGAAATTCTGTTGGCTTCGTTGCCAAAAACGCCCAGTTAATAATACCGTTAACCATAATATCAGAAAAAAAGTCATCAATGCTTGTAAAAGGCATATAGTTAAACGTGGTTTCATAGGTGACGTTGCTTGAATCCGGTAACAAAGTCAGAATAATTAGACAGACCAGATAGGTGAAAAAAATGAGTTTTACCAAAAACCTGACTCGGTTGCTTTTTATCATATGAAATTCCTTTCTAATGTATTCAGTTCTCTTCAAAACTATTCTATTATAACTAAAGAACCTTTAGTTATCAATAAATTTTGTAATTTCAAAAGAATCACAAGAAAAAATACCGGAGAACTTCTCCGGTATTTTTATTCTCGGTCTTAAACTAAAATACATTATTGTATCCATACTAATTTAAAACTCTGTATTATTTCTTGACAATAGTAATTATAACCAACTTTAAGGATTTTGTAAAGGATTTCACCTGTTTTTTTATTTATTTATGATAAAACCTTAAAATTTCACTGAAATTCTGGTTTAACAAAGATTATTTTCAAGTCATTACTACATCAACATACCCCTGTTGTCCAAGGGTTACCTGACCATTCCCGTTGGTCTGATCTTCTACCCAGGCCAAAAATTCTTTGGTTTCCGCAACCGGGATTTGAAAGGACAAAATTACATTTTCTCCAAAATCTTCATGCACAGGCGTTATATCTTTCTCCAGTAAGCCGCTGATCAAGCCACCATAACTGGAATAACTGATCTCAATCATTAATTGATCGGAAAATTGTTTTTTTATGACCTGAGACAGGTTAAGCACATCACTGGCGCCACCGCTATAAGCACGGATGAGTCCACCTGTTCCCAGCTTGACGCCACCGAAATAACGAACAACAACCACCAGCACATCCCGAAGCTCCCGATGATTAATAACCTCCAGAATCGGTTTCCCTGCTGTCCCTGAGGGTTCCCCATCATCACTGGCCTTCTGCCGTTTCTGTTCAGAATTCAGCACATAGGCCCAACAAACGTGGGTTGCCTTATAATGTTTTTTTCGAATCTCGCTTAAAATCGTCTCTATGGTCTCTTCATTTTCACCATGATATACCAAGTTAATAAACTTAGATTTTTTGATTTCGATTTCTGTTTCACAGGGTGTTAGAACCGTATTATAATCTTCCATATTCTACACCACATATTTTTCAAACAGATGGATGGGAAACGCATCGGTAATCTCAATGGTCACCAGGTTTCCTTTTTCCTGATAGTCAATATCCAAAACCACTTTTTTCTCATGAAGGGACGCAATCGCCTTATTATCATCATAGGGGATGAGAAGCTTTATCTTTCGTTTTGCCCCTCGCAGGACCTTTTGTATAATTTCTGATAAAACGTCAATCTCCAGCCCCTCTTTCGCTGAAATATACAGACTCAGATCCTCACCGGGGCACTTGTTTTTTTGAATCAGCTCTGCTCTTGCCTCTGGGGACAGCTTATCAATTTTATTGTAAACGAGGATAACTTTTTTATTGCCGGCGCCAATATCAGAAAGCACCTGATTGACCACATCAATTTGAGCTTTATAATTGTGGTTGGATACATCCACCACATGAAGAAGCAGATCCCCTGTTTCCACCTCCTTCAAGGTGGTTTTAAATGCCTTAATCAGATCATGAGGGAGCTTTTCAATAAATCCAACCGTATCAGAAATCAGATAATCCCCCTGTTCCGGTTCAACTTTTCTCAGCGTCGAGTCCAGGGTCACAAAAAGTCCATCTTTCGTCACCGCTTTACTTTGGGTCAGTACATTAAACAGGGTGCTTTTCCCTGAGTTAGTGTAGCCAATGAGGCTCACCGTTTGGATTTGATTTTTTTGTCGTTGAAGAGCATTTAAGGTATTGCTTTTATTAATACGCGCATTTCTTTCCTCAAGGTCATCAATTTGTTTTCGTATCAGCCGTCGATCGGTTTCCAGCTTTTTCTCACCAGGGCCTCGGGTACCAATCCCACCACCCAATCGAGACATCACAATCCCCAAACCTTTAAGATGGGACATCCGATATTTCTGCTGGGCCAGCTCAACCTGGAGCTTTCCTTCACGGGTTTTTGACTGACGGGCGAAGATATCCAAAATAATGGTGGTGCGATCAACTGTTTTGATGCCGGTCGCTGCTTCGATATTTGCAATTTGTTTCGAGTTGAGCTCATCGTTCGCGACAATCAGATTAATATCATTATTTTGGATGACTTTAAACAACTCCTGAATCTTGCCTTTTCCAACATAAAAAGTTGGATCGATTTTGCTTCGGGATTGGGTGACTCGTTCGATGACTTTGCCTTGGGCAGTTTTTACCAACTGAGCCAGCTCTTCCATGGAATCCTCAAGATCCACCCCATCGTTTCCGGGAAGGTCGATGCCGATAAGAAGGGCACGTTCTTCTGTATCTTCGGTATCAAAAACATTATTGGGATCATTTTTAATAAAACGATTGGCCTGAAGGATATAATGATCAAGGGGAAAGGTATTGAGGGCTTTCAGACTTTTGAACAAACCCTGGGCGTATTCCATGGTACCCTCTTCAATAACCGGCACCCCGATACCGAAGCTTGCCGGAGAATCCTCAGCCACGCCAATGGTCACAATACACTGCAGCTCCTGATTTTTGGCAGCTGAAAGATCCTCTGCTGATAGATTGGGATTGCCGCCGGGATGGGTATGGATAACCCGATACTTATTCAGGCATTTTTCATGATACAGCATGTCCTTGTCGCCAATGGTAACGGTGGAAGCATCTCCGATGTTCACCCACTGGACACGATTCTTTTCGTTGGTTGCAATGAGAATTTCCCGTTGAATTGCCAGCGTCAGACGCTTCATGATCTCCAGAACATTTTCATCCAAAAGCACCTGGTCTTCCATTTCATAACCAATTAAATCATTGAGTTCATTTATATAGTTTTGGCGAATGCCACTTTTATTATTATCTGCCATTATCTTTTCCTTTGCTTTTTAGTCATTGTAGTTGCACATTTAATCTTTTCATTATATCATAAAAACCAGGCAAAATACTTGCCTGGTTTTTAATGGGTTGCAAATGCCGGGACGTTTGCGGGCGGGTAATACCCGCCCCTACGGGGTTAGATATGATTCATGCGTGCAAATTTTTTATAACTTAACAATCTCACAATTTTCAACCGCGGTTGCCATCATCCCGATCATCATTTCAGCAATTACTTCTTCGGATCGTTTCATTTCTGCAACCTTTGGCCGGGTTTCAGGATGCTTGGGAACAAAAATAGTACAGCAATCTTCATAGGGAAGAATCGATGTCTCAAAGGTTCCAATGGTCTGGGCAATCTTTACAATCTCCGATTTATCAAAACCAATAAGGGGTCTGAATACCGGCAGTTCTGCGACAGCATTGGTAGCCCCCAGGCCTTCCATGGTTTGACTGGCTACCTGACCCAGGCTTTCCCCGGTGATTAAACATTTTGCCCCTTCATTATTTGCAATGGTTTCGGCAATACGCATCATATAACGCCGAATGATAATGGTGGTCTGTTTCTCAGGACACATTTCCACAATCTTTGTCTGGACCTCGGTAAAAGGCACCACAAACAGTTTGATCTTCCCGCAGTACTGGCTCATAATCTTTGCCAGATCCACCACTTTTTGTTTGGCACGGTCACTGGTAAAAGGGAAACTGTGGAAATAAACCCCGATGACTTCCACACCGCGTTTGGCCATCATATAACCGGCAACCGGGCTGTCAATTCCTCCGGAAAGAAGAAGAGCACCCTTGCCGCTGCAGCCCACCGGTAACCCACCATTACAGGGAATAAATTCATGATACATATAGGTTTCTTCCCGGACTTCAACCCAGAGGTTTAATTCAGGATTGTGAATATCCACTTTAATCCCTTCAACGGCATTAAGAATCACCTCACCTAAATGAGCGCATAAATCCGGGGATTTCATGGGGAAGGTTTTATCCCCGCGTTTAGCGGTGATCTTAAAGGTTTTAAGGCCCTCGGTTTCTCGAATCCGTTTAATGGCATTTTCTTCAATGACTTTCATGTCACTGGCAATAATAACCGCATCGCTAATGGATACAATCCCAAAAACTTTTTGCACCCGGCTCATTGCCAGATCTAAATCAGTTTCATCCAGAAAAACAATGATCCGTCCCTGAATTTTTTTCACCTTGGCTGATTCAACACAGCGAAGGGTGTTTCGAATATTTTTTGCAAGTAAGTCGATAAAGAAATTTCGATTTAACCCTTTAAGGGCAATCTCACCATACCGTACTAAAATAACATGCTCCATAACTGTTTTTCTCCTGTAAATTATTTTCGGCGCCGGCCTTTAACTAAAAGCCGCAACCCTGCCACTGCTTTTGCAATAATGGCCACAGCTTCATCCACATCACCTGCGGTGATATCTTTTGAAAAGCTAATCCGGATGGTACCTTCTTTATATTCTCCCAAAAGTCCAATGGCCTTAAGGACATACTGCTTTTCCTTTTTATGAGAGGAACAGGCAGAACCGGTAGATACATAAACACCTTGATCTTCGATGCTATGAAGCAATACCTCACCGCGAACCTGATTGAAAGACAGATTGAGAATGTAGGGGCTCCCATTGGGATCACCGTTGATTTTGAAATCCTCAGTGGTTGCTTGAATACCTGCAATAAAACGATTTCTCAGCTTTCTGATGGTATCCATTTCTTCTATATAAGTGTCCTTACGAAGAGCAATGGCCTCTCCCAAACCAACAATTCCCGGAACATTCTCAGTGCCGGAACGTCTGTTTTTTTCCTGACCGCCACCACGCATCAAAGGTTTTAAGCCGACGCCTCTTTTAACATAAACTGCACCAGTACCTTTCGGCCCGAATATTTTGTGACCGCATAAGGTTAAGGCGTCGAGCTGACATGCCACCACATCCACTGGAATTTTCATATATCCCTGAACAAAATCCGTATGAAAAACACATTGAGGATTTATATCTTTAATGATTTTGCCGATGGCCTTAAGATCCTGGATGGTTCCCAGTTCATTATTGACTCCAATAATACTGACCAGGATGGTATCCATATCCATGGCCGCTTTAAGTTCATCCAAGTCGATGAGTCCTTTATCATCAACACTGAGGATCACCACGTCGATGTGATGACTTTCATAAAAAGTAAAAATATTAAGCACTGAGGGATGCTCAATGCTTGTTGTAATTATTTTTAGTCGGTTGCGTTGTTTATTTTCAACAATCCCTTTAATAATCATGTTGTTTCCCTCAGTGCCACCTGAGGTAAAAAAGATCTCTTCACTCTGGCAATTCAGAGTTTTTGCAATACGCTCACGAACCTCTTTAACGGCTTGCTCCGCACGCATTCCCATACGGTGAAGAGAAGAGGGATTTCCGTAATTATTGGTAAAGGCATCCATCATTTTTTCAGCAACTTGAGGATCTACCCGGGTCGTTGCGGCATTATCTAAATAAATTTCATTCATTTTATTTCGTTCCTTCACTGCTTGAAGACCTGATTTTTTCAACTTTAATAATTAACATTCATCATCCATAAAAATACGGCTGCCCACAGCAGATCGCTGTCCCTGGTATTTACCCTGGTAAGGATTAAGGGCTTCTTCATCCATTTGAGCAAAAACCAATTGACAAATCCGTCGGCCGGTTTCAAGCTTAATGGGCAAACGGTTGGCATTGTAAAGCTCAAGGGTAATTTCACCTTCAAAACCAGGGTCAACCCAACCGGCATTTTGAATAAATAAGCCCATGCGCCCAATGGAGCTGCGACCTTCAACAAAAGCGGTGAGATTACAGGGCAGTTTAATGTATTCCATGGTGGTTGCCAGTAAAAAGGAATTCGATGGAATGATGATTTCATTCGCCTGTATGGAAATATATTTAATTTCATCGGTTAAGGTCATGGCTTCAAAACTGTTTTCGTCCAATTTTAAAAAGCTGGATCCTAAACGGATATCCACCGATGCCGGTTGCACCTGGCCTATTTCCATGGGGTCAATGATGAGCTCGCCACTTTCAAGGTATTTATAAATGGTTTTATCCGATAGTATCATGAGTTCCTCCAAAATTTTCTTTATTTTAAATGAATATTCGTCCCGGAGACAATGGTAAATCGTTGTCTGCTGCATGATCGTACAGGCTATGGCCTGTTCGCCATGATGCAGACAACTGATGTTACGATTGTCTCCGGGACTTACGTTTCTCTTTGTCAATACTCTGCCCGCCCCCGTATCATTGGGCTATAAAAGTTCCCATCTATTGTATTATATCCAGGGTTTGTTTACAAGGCTATTTTTAATGAACGTCATCGGTCATTTCAGAATAATTATTTTTTCTAATTGTGTGCATCAATGCGAACTTGAAAGTTACTCCCTAAGCAATATGGCTCAATAATGGGAAAGCACAACCGTAAATTGCATTGTTGTCAGTTTTCAAAACCATAAGAAATCGCTTTGCGAATTTCTTATGGTTCGCGGACAGTCGCCAACTACAAGCGAGCTTGTGATTGGCTCGTTGCCTTCGCGAAAACAATTTTATAACGTATAGGCGAACAGTCGTTAGACTGTCCGCCGTATAGTGGAAAAATTGTTTCATGTAAACAGACAACAATGCTCACCGCACTTTCGCAATTGCTTCTACAAATTGACGATGGTTACTCCGGAACCGCCTTCATTCATGGCCCCTAACCTGAAATCCTCGATTAAAGGATTTCCTTTAAGGTATTCATGAATAATCTGGCGCAGCTTACCGGTGCCTTTGCCATGAACAATCATGATTTGCTTGTTCCCGGAAAGCATGGCATCTCCCAGCATTTTTTCCACCAGAAACAAAGATTCCTCGCCATTTTTTCCGCGGAGATCTAATTTAGTGTTCATCACATGGCGGTCGATTTTTTTATAGGTCACCATTTTTTCCTCAGGTTTCGCAATTGCTGTCGAGGGCGTGAGGTCACCAACATCAACTTTGAGTTTAATCATATCCGATTGAACCATGGCTTTGTTATCATTGGTTAAGATCTTAATGACGACCCCTTCTCGGCGAAGACTTTTAACATAAACCTTCATGCCAATGGTCAGATCATCAATATCCAGACCCTGGACTTGATAATCTCTGGGAACCTCCCCAAAATTGTAGATGTTTTTTTCTTTATCCTTAATACGCTTGCGAATGGCTTCCAGCTGCTTATTATCTTTGATGCCACTGGTAATGGTTTCCTGAATCGTCCGGATTTCCCGATAGATTTCTTCGGTTTCCACCCGGGTTTTCCTGACGATTTCCAATGCTTCTTCCTGGGCTTTTCTGGTAAGGACTTCCTTTTCAATGCCAAAGCGTTCGCGTTCACGGTCCATGTCGAGTTTTAGTGCCTCGGTCTGCTGTTTCAAGCGGATCATGGCATCATGCTCGGCTTCGGTACGACGACGCTGTTCATCAATTTTAATCAGGGTTTCTTCAAAGCGAATGGCTTCATTCTTAATCAGTTCCCGGGATTTTTCAATGATATCATCTCTTAAACCCAGACGTTTGGCAATTTCAAAGGCATTGGATTTTCCGGGAACCCCGATGAGCAGGCGATAGGTGGGACGTAAGGTTTTGACGTCAAACTCCACGCTGGCGTTAATGACGCCAGGAGTGACCAAAGCAAATTCCTTAAGCTCACTGTAATGGGTGGTGGACACACTGGTGACCTTACGTTGATGAAGGGTTTCTAAAATGGCAATGGCCAGGGCTGCCCCTTCGGTGGGATCCGTTCCGGCACCTAACTCATCAAAAAGCACCAGGCTGTTTTCATCCGCCTTCTCAATAATCTCCACAATATTGGTCATATGAGAAGAAAAAGTACTCAGGCTCTGCTCAATACTCTGCTCATCTCCGATGTCAGCAAAAATATCATTGAAAATCCGGGTGGTACTGCCCTCTCTCACCGGAACAAAAATCCCGGATTGAATCATGAGATTCAGTAACCCCATGGTTTTTAGGCAAACCGTCTTCCCACCGGTATTCGGCCCGGTAATCACCATGGTATCAATTGATTGATCGAAAATAATATCCGAAGCCACTACCTGATCCATCGGAATAAGAGGATGCTTGGCGCGCAGTAATTGAATGCTGCCGCCCAAACTGATATCGACTTTGATCCCGTTAATATCCAGTCCGTATTTTCCTTTGGCAAAATGGAAATCGAGTTCTACCAGAATATCATAATTACAGATAATATCCTCCCGGTTGTCGGCCACCTTTTGGGTTAAATCTTTGAGGATTCTGATAATTTCCTGTTCCTCTTCGGCAATTAATATTTTAATGTCATTATTAAGTTCCACCACGGCCATGGGCTCGATGAACAAAGTAGCGCCACTGGCCGATTTATCCAGAACAATGCCCGGCACCTGGCTCCGATATTCCTGTTTCACCGGGATAACATAGCGGTTGTTCCGAATGGTCACAATTTTCTCCTGAAGATATTTTTCAAAGGCCGTGGAGCTGATCATATGACTCAGCTTTTCACTGATGCGATTATTTTTAAATTGCATTTCACGACGAATCCGCGCAAGCTCTCTTGACGCATTGTCGGCAATTTCTTCCGGTCCTAAAATTTTACGGCTGATTTCCTTTTCCAGCTCTTCGCAAATTTTCAGGACACCGAAAAGCTCTGTGAGTAAAACCAGCTCGCTTTTTTGAGTGTCTGCTTTAAAATAGTTTTCCATATCCCTGGCGATCCGCAGCAAGGTTGCAATAGAAATGAGTTCCGTCATGGAAAGCATCGATCCAATGGCAGCACGCTTGACATAATCACTGGTATTGACAACATCCGCTAAGGGCGGACGGCCATTTCTTAAAATCATTCCCAGGCTTTCATCTGTAAACTCAAGGGCGCGATTAACGCCGCTCAGGGTTTCAGCCGGAACAAGCTCCCCTGCCATGACCTTCCCTCCCTGGGTGACACAGCGCTCTCGCAAACTTTTTAAAATTTTATGATATTCCAAGACCTTCAGACTTCGTTGATCCATTGATTATTTCACTCCTCGTTTAAAACTTCCCCGGGTGGTGCCTTCGGTACCAAGCCCTTCAGGAAGACCCCAATTCTTTTTATAAATTTCCTGACTGTAATAATTAACAATTGTTTTTAACGTCTCCGGGCTTTCGTTGCGATGATAAATCCGCCAGGTTTCAATACCATTCAAATCCAAAATCTCTTCCCGTAAAAAGAGGGTGTCCCCATTATAAATATGAATGGTTCCCTGGGCGTCTCTTCGAACCGGAAACGATTGTCGGCGTTCATCCACTAAATTTCCAGACATTTTCTTTTGGCAAACCCCGGTAGCACCCTTTTTTTTCTCGGGGCAATCCTGACAATTAAAAATACACTTTTTACTCAGCATGAGCTCCTGGGCTCCGTAAACCGGTAACACGGTTGCAAGTCCGGCGTTTTCTGAAATGACCTTGAGTTCTTCACCATCAAGTTCCGGTGACAAAACGCCAGTAGTCATTCCCCAATTTTTCAAAGCATTGGTGGACAAAGTATTTAAAATATTAAACGACTGATCGGCCTCTAAATAAATTTCCTGGTATTGAAAAATATTCAGGGCTTCATAATTCCCAATGAGAAGACCGTCGATGACGTCTGAACTAAAAATCCCATCATCCGAAAAAGAACGCATTCTTCGTGATAAACCTATATCCATTATTTTTGGCGTGGCCAATAAAACCTTGAATCCCAGAGACTTTGTAAAAGCAGCTCTTTCCAGTGGATTGTCCATGGACAGTGGCAGTACGATCTCATCAATGCCCTGATCTTTAAGTTCCAAAAGAAATGCTTCCGATGGTATTTCCGTAAATTCAACAGAAAGTCGTTTTTTCTCTGTTTTATTTAAAGGCTTTGCCCTAAGTCCTTTTAGTTCTTTTTCCAAAGGAACCAGGGTCAATGGCGCAATTTCTTTTTTTGTATGGTCTGCCAACTTTTGTTCAAGGGCTTTCATCACTTCTTTTCTTAGTGAATTTATTTGCCCCCGGGTTAAAAACAGATTCGGATCCAGATCAATATCAATTTCTCCCAGAACAAAGTCAGTTCCGCCCAATCGTGAAAGCTGCTCCACAACCATAGCCGCTTCCAAGGAGTTTTTAAGAGGCGCTTCCGGTATGAATTCAGACTGATAAAATGCTTCAAAACCCTTTGATATAGCTGTAATCTCCGCAGATTTCCCGGATTTAATAACAACCTTAAAATCAACGCTCATATCAGGCAATGCAACTGACTTTGAACCTTCAGTTTGCAGACGATCCATTAAAACCTTGTCTAAATTTTTGTAAACCAGGGTTCCCAATTTAGCCCCAAACCGACAGGGAATGGCAATGGCGTCCCCGCCCCGGCCTTTATCCAGACGTTTTCCTTCCAGGGTGAAAATGCCATCTACTTTGGTTCCGATATTTCCATCTTCACCAAAAGATAAACCGTCTCCTAATGAAAGGCTTGCCCCTTTATCCAGGACAATGGGTAAATGCTGATACTCCGGATGTTTTCCAGTGTATCCGGATTCAGGCATAACAGAAACCTTCCCAATCAGAGTGCCTCTGTTTTTTCCAACCTGGGCATTTAAGATATCAGGCTCATTAAACAGGTGTCCCCGGGTGAAATCCCGGTTAAACACCTGCATGACATCCTGTTTATCCATGGTTTCTTTAATTTTTTCCCCACAAGCCCAGTCGGTTTTATCCCGGTATGCCCGGGTAATCCCATAAACATACTCCGGTGTTTTCATCCGACCTTCAATTTTCAAAGAATCCACGCCTGATGCTACAATCGCCTCAATATCATCCAATGTATTAAGATCCTTGGGACTTAACAGGTAACCGGATCCATAAAAATTGCCATCGCTATCCAGCAGTTCGTAGGTTTTACGACAGGGCTGGGCACACAGTCCCCGGTTTCCGCTTCGGCCACCGATCATACTGCTTAGCAGGCATTGGCCGGAATAGGCGTAGCACAAAGCCCCATGACAAAATATTTTAAGTTCGACTTTGGCTTGTTTTTTTATTTCAGCCACTTCCGTCAGGGGCATTTCCCGTGGCAGGACAACCCGTGAAAATCCCATATTTTCAAAAAACAATACCCCTTCCAGGCCATAAATCGATGCCTGGGTACTGGTTTGAAGTTTAAATTCCGGGAAATATTTTTGGATGAGATAAATAACCCCAATGTCCTGGACAATAAGCCCATCCACATTCAGGTTTTTTAAAAAATTCAGGGACTCTATCAGTAGCGATAATTCACTGTTTTTTATTAAAATGTTCAGGGTAATATACACCTTCACATGATGGCTGTGGCAAAGTTCTACCGCGGTGGTTATTTCTTCCTCTGTCATATTGACGGCATTATGACGGGCATTAAAGGCTTTCCCTCCAAAATAAACCGCATCTGCGCCTCCGTTTATGGCAGCAATAACTGACTCCATGGTTCCGGCAGGTGCAAGTATTTCTGGTTTTATATTCATTTTAACCTCTTATTCTAGTTTTCTATATTTTAATCAGTCCTTAGACTGGTTGTAACAACGCCAATTAATAATTATAACATATCTCTAACCAATTAAGAATAGATTTTGTCAACAGTATGCAGCGCTAATGATTAGCAATCTATTTTCTATATTCCCCAGGCTTTTTTAAGAATACTGATTCCCTCATCTATTTCTTCATAAGCCAGGGATCCATAGCCAAGCAATACCATGCTTTCATATTTTTCAGGCACACCATTAATGAAATAGGTCGATATGGGATATACCTTAACCCCTAATTTGAGGGCACGCTCACACATATCCTCTTCAGTCATCCCAGTTTTTAATTGGACCAAAAGGTGATGTCCGGCATTTTCCCCAGTGACTGCTATCTTTTCCTTTAATTGGTTTAAAGTGTCCATTAAAAACATTCTTTTTTCTTTATAAACTTTGCGCATTTTATTAACATGCTTTTCAAAATGTCCACTGGCTATAAATTCGGCAATCATCTTTTGTTCAAGACTGGATACCGGTGAGCTGATCTCATCACAGATTTCCAAATAAATTTTAAGTAAGGGTTCCGGCAAAACCATATAGCTGATCCTGATGGAAGGTGCAATGGATTTTGAAAAAGTACCGATATAAATAACCCTGCCATTTTTGTCAATACTTTGCAAGGACGGCAAGGGTTTTTCATTATATCGGAATTCACTGTCGTAGTCATCCTCGATAATATACGTTGCCTCATCTTTATTTGAGAAATTAAGAAGCTTGATGCGCCGATCAATGGGCATGCTTATTCCCAAAGGAAATTGATGCGAAGGCGTTACATAAATGGCAATGTTTGAAAGATTTTTTAATGGCTCAATGCGAATCCCCTTTTTATCAATATCAATGGGAATGACTTTATTGCCCATATTCTCAACGATTTTATAAGCCTTTAAATAAACCGGATTTTCAAAAACGAATCCCTTATCCCGGCCCCAAATCAAACCCAGTATCTGAAGCAGATTATCGGTTCCGGCACCAATGATGATTTGATCCTCAAAACACGTCACACCTCTTGACCGATATAAAAGTTTTACCAGTGATTTTCTTAAATCAAGGTCCCCTTGAATGGGTGGTTTTTTTAAAAGATTTAAATCATACTCATTGAAAGTGGACTTGAAGATTTTTCGAAATGTATCATAGGGAAAGAGATTCCGCTCAATGGCATTGGGAGAAAAGTCAATCTTAATCTTTTTATTTTCTTTAATCTTTAGCGGTTTTACATCTGCAGCAATCGGTTCGTCACCATGGAGATAAGCATCTATCTGGCAAACAAAGAAGCCTTTCTTGGGAATCGCCTTCACATAGCCCTCTGCCACCAGTTGGCCATAAGCCGAATCAATCGTATTAACACTCACTGCCAAATGGGCTGCAAGACCACGTTTCGATGGCAGTTTTTCATTAAACTTAAGATTTCCCAATCGTATTTCATTTTTTATAAATTCATATATCTCTTCATAAAGGGATTGCCCCTGATTTTTAAAATGGATGGTTATCATCTGCTCTCCTGCCTGAACCTGAAGCCCCTTAAAAAACTAAGGCTTTTAATAGATCCAGTTTTATAATATAATAAACATACTAGAAAATCAAGGAGACCTTAGATGAAAAGACAAAAACGAGTGGTTGCCATTCATGATATTTCCTGTGTCGGTCGGTGTTCACTGACGGTTGCACTACCCATTATTTCAGCAGCTGGTTTCAATACCAGTGTTTTACCAACCGCAGTTTTATCAACCCATACCGGTGGTTTTGAAAACTTTACCTATCGTGATTTAACCGATGATATCCGCCCGATTTCACAACATTGGCAATCACTCAACCATAGCTTTGATGCCATATACAGTGGATTTTTAGGCTCATTTGAACAAATTGATCTGGTTGCGGAACTCTTTGATACCTTTAGAACCGATGATAACCTCATTATGGTAGACCCGGTGATGGCTGACAATGGCGAGCTTTATTCCGTCTTTTCTCCGGAAATGGCAAAAGGAATGGCAAAGCTCTGCGCTAAAGCCGATATCATTGTTCCCAATCTGACTGAAGCGGCTTTCCTTTTAGATGCACCCTATATTTCCCGGGGATATGACCAGAAATATATTGAAACGACCTTAAAAAAGCTCTCTCAATTAGGCGCCCCAAAAGTTGTTCTTACCGGGGTATCCTTTGAAAAAAGCAAACTTGGAGCTGCCACCTATGATGCTGAAACAGGTGATATTCATTTTTTATTCAATGATTGTATTGAGGGATTATTTCATGGCACCGGTGATATTTTCGGAAGCACTTTATTATCCGCATTATTACGTGATTTTTCCCTGGCGGATTCCACTCAGATTGCAGTGGATTATGCCCATGAATGCATAGTCAAAACTGTAGAACTTGACCAAGAAAAAAGATACGGCGTCTGCTTCGAAAGAGCCATCCCCTACCTTATAAAACGTTTAGGCCTGTAAATATAATCGAGCAGCTAGAAATCCGATAATTAGTCCGGATTTCTTTGCTATCACAGAACTTATCCCGACTTTCAGATACAAAATAACCAATGCTTACGAACAATGACGTAAAAATAGAACCCATCCATTCGGCTAGTTTTTTATATCCGATACACGATCTCCAGAAATTTCCGGCCTTGCCTTAGAAATTTTTTTCGTAATTTGACCGGGAATGCTCATCCAATTCGTATAATAGGCCATATAGAATAAAACAGTCGTTAACAGTACACCACAGAACACATCGATGACGGAATGCTGATTTAAAAATACAGTTGAAACACAAATTAAAAGCATCAGTGCAATCCCTCCAAATTGGAACTTCGGATAGGCTCTCAATTTTTTCGATTTCCATACTGAAAACGCAATTGAAACAGAACTGGCTACATGAATCGATGGGCATACATTCGTCGGTGTATCAAAGGTATAGAGCCATTTCGTAATCTGACAGAAGATATTATTCGCTGCTACTCCCCCCCCCTGAGATTAAGTCCGTTGGGAATGATTGCATAGGTGATCAGACAGAAAGTCATTCCTCCAAACATCATCAGACACAGATTTAGAAATGTCTCTTTTTCATAAATCATAAAGCCGATTAATGAAATCCCGATACACACAAACCACAGAAAATATGGAATGACAAAATACTCATTGAACGGTATGTAATCATCCAGAAAACTATGTATTATATATTGCGGTCTCTTCAAATACTCCAGTGTAAAAAAAGCCACCAGATAAAAAACAAAATACAGCAGGGCATAGGCATGTTTATTGGCAGATAGCCATTCACTCGTTTTTTTCATATAAACTCCGATATCTACAGTTATTCCTAAATTATATCATAAATGTTTAAAGTGCATAATCAAAAAATTCAGTTTCTCACACTATCCATTTCAATTTCATTGTGAATTAATGGAAGTTGAAGTAATATTTGTTTAGAGGCTAAGCTGTCGGGTATTATATTTCTATATGTTGGCTAACCAGAAATTATCCTCGATCCCTTTACTATGGATAGGAAACCAACTTTTCGACTATTATATCGATTGATCTGATCTTTTTAAGAACCTGTCACTGAAAATAAAACTGGCGGTATTGCCCTTTGAAATAACGGTGTTCGCTCACCAGGGAGAAGGTCGCTTACTAAAGGTAACGGAAGGAGACTAATATGGATGATGATAGTGTTGCAACCGTTGAAAATCAGCTTTTCAAGTCTCAAATAGCGGCTCTGGAACAACTGCTCGATGTGTACGAGAATAGCGTACTGGAAAAGACGGACGAGCTTTACTCGGAGATTACCAAGCGCAAGCAAATTGAAGAAGATCTCCGGCAGTCCGAAGAAAGATATCGAACCATCATGGACGAGATGGAGGAATGGTATTTTGAAACAGATCTGGCGAGCAACATCACTTTTTTTAACGATATTTTTGCCCGGGGTTTGGGATATTCTCAAAAAGAGCTAATTGGCCTGAATTTTCAAAACTTCGTAAAGAAGGAAGATTTGAATTCAGTCTCCAGACTATTCCATCACATCCTTAAAACAGGTGAATCAACTAAGAATTTTCTCTGTGAATATATCCAAACAGGCGGCATAGCAGCCTCTGTCGAGTTTTCCATTTTCCCCAAATGGGACAAGGAAGGCAAGATAGTCGGTTTTCGCGGCGTTGGACATGACATCACTGAACGGAAACACGCCGAAGAACAGATTCAGTACCTCGCCACGCACGATAGCCTGACGGGACTGCCCAACCGTTTGATGTTCAGCCAACTGCTGAACCACTCAATCCAGTCTGCGCGACAGCATAAACGACAGTTAGCCGTTTTCTTCATCGATCTTGATCGTTTCAAGATTATCAATGATACCAAAGGCCATGAGGCTGGAGATCAACTGTTGCAAGAAATTGCCCAGCGATTCAAACAAACGCTGAGTGCAGCAGATATTGTCGCTCGACAGGGCGGAGATGAATTCATCATATTGATAGATGACGTACGTAAGTTGCGTCAAGTTGAGATTGTTGCCCACAAGATACTTATCAACACCATAAAACCGGTGATTCTTCTGGGTGAAGAATGCCACATAACAGCCAGTATCGGTATCAGTATATACCCTAAAGATGGAGAGGACGAACAATCACTGATGAAAAATGCGGATATCGTACTGTATTTTGCCAAAGAAGAAGGCCGAAATAACTACCAGTTCTACTCAAATGATATTCAGTCACAATCAACTGAACGTTTGTCTATTGAGACAAATTTGCGTCATGTGCTGGAGCGCAATGAGTTCTCTTTGCATTATCAGGCTAAAGTTGATTTCAAAACGAACGTGATTACTGGTGTTGAGGCGTTGCTGCGCTGGCAGAATACATATCTTGGTTCCGTAACCCCAACACAATTCATTCCCGTGGCTGAAGAAACAGGGTTGATCATACCCATTGGCAAGTGGGTGCTGAAGACGGCATGTGATCAAAATGATGCATGGCAAAAGATGGGTCTTCCAACTGTCTGCATTTCAATTAATTTGTCGCTAAAACAACTCACAGACGCTAACCTGATAGAAGATATCAGGTTAGTACTGAAAGATACCGGTATGACACCAAGCCTGCTGGAACTCGAAATTAACGAAAGTATGGTGTTGTATAATACTGTGCAAATGATTTCTGTATTAACTAAAATCAAAAGCATGGGTGTGCGGCTTTCCATGGACAATTTCGGCGCCAATTACTCTTCACTTACCCAGATCAAAAACTTTCCCATTGATACGCTCAAAATTGACCGATCTTTCATCCGCAACATTCCAAAAGAAGTTGAAGACAAGACAATCACCAAAGCTATCATTGACATAGGCAAAACTTTAAGTTTAAATGTTGTAGCCGAAGGTGTAGAAACGTTAGAACAAATGAACTTCTTAAAGGAACACTCCTGTGATGAGATGCAGGGTTTCTACTTCAGTAAACCCATTGTGCCGGAACAGTTTGCCGCTCTGCTCCGGGAACATGTTCCCACTCCACAAAAGTGACTCTGAGTAACCCCACCATTAAACAATTCAACCTAACCGGTTCGTCAGAATATTTCTCTCATATATTCTAAGGGATGTTGGCACGGATTATCGGATTAATCGTATTTATCTCCCCCGGATCTCATGGCGTTTTTTGGTGTGTCGCCTGAAAGCCTGGCCGTACCGGATCTCCCCTCAGCTCATTTTCCTCTGGAAAAAAATTGCCATGGAAGCTGAAACCCGATATAATATGATTAGAAATAACCTGGAAGCTTTTGATAAGGTTGCACGTTCCCAGTTATGCTATCACTTCTTTTTCTTGTCTGCAACTGGTGGCTTCCGGGGCCTATTATTTTTGGTTTGTCTTGTGAGGAGGACTTTTTTTTGGAAAACATACTGAATGCTAATCGGGTTATTCAAACAGCAACAACCATCCAACAGATCATTTTCGTGCTTTTATCACTGCTTTTTGCTGGAGTTGCTTTAAAACGCCAATCCCTGAGTCCAACCGCAGCTGTTGGGGCTTTCTTTTTAGCGGTGGCACTCTATTACACCGGCGGTCCGCTTTTTTTACTCTTGCTCATGGTTTTCTTTGTGAGCTCAACCCTGTTGTCCCATTTTAAGGCAAGCATTAAAGATCCCATTGAGGCTGAGCTTCACGCCAAGGCCGGTCCCCGGGATATCTTTCAAGTTGCCGCAAATGGCGGGGCTGCCCTGATTATGGGCATCCTCTTTGTGCTTTTTCAAAATGAGGCCTATGTAGTGGCTGTAGCAACCGCATTCGCTGCCTGCAATGCCGACACCTGGGCATCAGAAATCGGTATCCTCAGCAAACGATCTCCGGTGTCACTGCTGAGCTTTCGTCCCGTAAAGCGAGGGATATCCGGAGGGGTGAGCCCTCTGGGTTTGGTGGCTTCATTTGGAGGAGCCGTGGTTATAGCCCTGACCTTTGGATTTTATGAGTTAGTATCAGGAAATGCGAACGAATTTTTGCTGTTTCAGATTGGTTTGATTACATTTGGCGGTTTTATGGGATCGATCCTGGATAGCTTATTGGGTGGAACCATTCAGGCCAAGTACATCAGTCTGAAGACCGGTGAACTAACCGAAAAGCCAACCTATGAAAACAAACCCAATCCACTGCACAGCGGCTGGCGCTTTGTGAATAACGACTTCGTGAATTTTGCCAGCTCGCTTCTTGTATCCATACTGGTTTTATTCTTTTATTGTATTTTAATTCAATTTATTTTAATTTAAAATCTATATTTTTCTTTACATTACAGGCGTCTCTGGTTAAAATTAAATTATCAATATATCCCAATGCGAAAGTAGAGGAAATGTGTATGAGCGAAAAAAAAGTAATTATTGAACCCAGAATATTGGAAATCGATCCATGGTTAAGTCCTTACAAGCACGATTTGGAGTTAAGAATAAAACGCTATAAAGATATAAAAAAAGCGATTCTTGGTGACGGCAACTGTTTGAAGGATTTTGCCAACGGGCATCATTATTTTGGCTTTCATTGTACAAATAAAGGCTGGTATTACCGTGAATGGGCTCCAGCAGCTGATGCACTATTTTTGATTGGTGATTTCAATAACTGGGATCGGACATCCCATGAACTGGTCAAAAAAGAAAACGGTGTATGGGAAATATTCATTCCCGGGAAAGGATCATTGAAACATGAATCCCGGGTGAAGGTCTTTGTCGTATCCAATGGTCAAGGCCGGGATCGGATCCCTTTGTACGTCAACAGAGCGGTACAAGATCCGGAGACCTTGGATTTCAGTGGTCAAATCTGGAAACCTTATCGAAATTACAAGTGGCAGGACGCCGATTTTCAAAGCGATAGCACAAGAGCTCCGATTATATACGAGGCACATATTGGCATGGCTCAGGAAAAAGAGGCAGTCGGAACCTACAGGGAATTCGAGGAAAATATTCTTCCAAGAATCAAAGAGCTGGGATACAATACCATTCAATTAATGGCCTTGATGGAGCACCCCTACTACGGCTCATTTGGTTACCATGTTTCCAACTATTTTGCAGCTTCATCCCGTTTCGGGTCGCCGGATGAGCTGAAGTCCCTGATCGACAAAGCACACCTCATGGGAATCAGAGTGCTCATGGATATTGTCCAGTCCCATGCTGTCAAAAATTTAAGCGAAGGGATTAATGAATTCGACGGCACCGAATACCAGTTCTTTCATACCGGAAGCAAGGGCTATCACAAAGCCTGGGATTCGAAACTGTTTAATTATGAAAAACAGGAAGTCATTCATTTTCTGCTGTCGAACGTCAAATATTGGATGGAAGAGTATCATTTGGATGGTTTCCGGTTTGATGGCGTCACCTCCATGATCTACCACGATCATGGATTGGGAACCGACTTCGATAACTATGGAAAGTATTTCAGCATGAATACCGATATCGAAGCCATCACCTATCTGCAATTTGCCAATGAGCTGATCAAAGAAATCAATCCTGACGCCATGAGCATCGCCGAAGACATGAGCGGGATGCCAGGAATGTGCCTGCCAATTGAGGATGGCGGCATTGGTTTCGACTATCGTCTGTCCATGGGAATGCCGGACTTCTGGTTTAAGCAAATTGAAGTGAAGGATGACGATTGGAACATGAATACACTTTGGCATGAATTGAATACAGGACGTCCTAAAGAAAAACGCATCGCTTATGTGGAATCACATGACCAGGCGTTAGTTGGGGATAAGACCCTGATCTTCACTATGGCGGATAAGGAAATGTATTGGCACATGGGTAAGAAAAGCCAAAATCTTATCATTGACCGTGCCATAGCCCTGCATAAGATGATCCGTTTCGTTACTATCTCTTCCAGTAATGAGGGCTACCTGAACTTCATGGGCAATGAATTTGGACATCCGGAGTGGGTTGATTTTCCCAGAAAGGAAAATGGCTTTAGTTACAAGCATTCTCGCAGACAGTGGAGTCTTGCCGACAATCCGTCACTGCGCTATGAAGAGTTGAAAAAATTTGACGGAGCCATGATCCGTTTTATGAAGGAAAAAGCCATGATGGGCGTGGTACCCAGGCAGTTATGGCTGGATCAGGAACGAAAGATTATTGCCTTCAGAAAAAATGACTGCATCTATATCTTTAACTTTCACCCAACCGAATCCTATGCCGATCTTGAAATACCCATCCATGAAAATGGCCGGTTCAAGGTTGTTCTGGACACGGATGAAGAGCAGTTTGGCGGATTTAATCGAATATCTCATGATGAAACCTATGAATCCTATTCTTTGAAAATGAACCCGGAATATACGGGAATTTCAATCTACTCCCCATGCCGCACAGCCATAGTGCTTGAGAAAATTTAGGATCATTATT
>Ga0209748_1000471_pt1 | contig 21424 bp, 16 predicted proteins | sample BarGraIncu00421A_FD_185490 | JGI IMG/M metagenome (GOLD analysis project Ga0209748, IMG submission 185490) | Arctic peat soil microbial communities from Barrow, Alaska - Barrow Graham LP Incubations 004-21A (SPAdes) (version 2) | ecosystem: Environmental > Terrestrial > Soil > Wetlands > Peat... | reverse complement strand
AACTGTCTAATTTTGATCTGAGTACTCATTTTGATGATGATCTGATATTCATCGAAAAGTTCAGGCTTGATCGGATCATTTCAGTTGTCTATTATTTCACCGAAAAACTGGCTTTGTATGTGAAGCGGTTTGCAATTGAACTTACAGATAAGAAAACAGATTTTGTTGGATTAGACGAAGGTTCAACAATGGTGTTGATTTCGTTTGATTGGATACCACAACTCGAAATTGTTTTTAATAATGAAGGAGTCAGAAATCCACGTGAAAACGAAATAATAAATGTTGCAGATTTTATTGAAGCGAAAGGCTATAAGGCTAAAGGTAAACGACTGCATACCCATGAAATTCAGGAAGTAACCTGGATTGATCCTTTGCCCTATGAAGATCCGCTAAATGTTGTGGAAGCTGAAGTTGCTGAAGAGGAAATTGAAGAAATTGAAGAAACTGAATTCTATGATCCTTTTCCGGAAGAGGAAGAGCGTAAACCATTGGATGGTGATGCAACTCAAATGACTCTTTTTTAAATTGATATAATTTTGCTTACAATATGACTGATAAAAATATTCTTGACGTTACAAATGATGTAAAATGGATTGGATCGCTAGATCCTGATCTTGTTACTTTTGATGTGGTAATGGAAACCAAATATGGCACCACTTATAATTCATATTTTATAAATGCAGAGAAAATAGCGATTATAGAGACTGTTAAAGAAAAATTCTTTCCCGAATATCTTGAGAAATTAAGAAATCTTTGTAATCCTGCCGATATTCAATACATTATCCTTGACCATACTGAACCCGATCATTCAGGGGCAGTTGCTCAATTGTTGAAGTTTTGTCCTGATGCCGTTATTGTTGGAAGTGGGAATGCAATTCGTTACCTGCGCGATATGGTTGGCTTCACGTTTAAAAATCAGGTCGTTAAAGATGGTGATACTATTGATTTGGGGAATAAAACTCTGAAGTTTATAAGTGCACCAAATCTACATTGGCCAGATTCTATTTACACCTATCTGGTAGAAGATAAATTGCTGTTTACGTGTGATTCCTTTGGGGCTCATTACTGCAATGAATTGATGTTTGATGACCTTGTCGGAAACTGGGACGATGCATTCACTTATTATTTCGATGTCATTCTTAAACCTTACAGTAAATTCATGCTCAAGGCAATAGAAAGAATTAGGCCTTTGGATATCAGTGCTGTTTGTCCCGGACATGGTCCTATTTTGCGTACAGATTGGAAACGCTTTGTAGATCTTTCTGAAAAATATTCTTTGGCGCATGTTGCTTTACCGGGTAAACACAGGATTTTCATCCCGTATGTTTCGGCTTATCACAATACAGGCTTATTGGCTGAAAAAATTGCCGAAGGAGTTCGTAGTGCTGGAGAAATTGATGTAGAAGTTTGTGATATTGAGACAATGCCAATAGGTGATATCGATGAAAAACTCACTCATGCTACAGGCATAATTATTGGTTCACCAACGATCAATCAAAACATTTTACCTCAGATCTATACAGTTTTTGCAATGATAAATCCAATCAGAGATAGGGGTAAACTTTCAGGTTGCTTTGGTTCATATGGTTGGAGTGGTGAAGCAGTGAAGATTATTGAATCAAATTTGATGAATTTGAAATTAAAACCATTTGGTGAAAGTCTTTTTATTAAATTTACACCTCATGAAGACGAATTGGCAAAAGCCCTGAATTATGGCAGGATTTTTGGTTTGAAACTGATAAATTCAAAACTTGAAGAGTAAACTAACATATAAATTTAAGCGCATGATTAGTATGCGGAATTTTCGAATCCAGGGATTTTTTCTGCTGATTGCAGGACTGATTTTTTTTGTTGGGTGTGCTCCCGAAAAAAAGATTGGTAGTGATTTTTTGAGTAAACGAAATGGTATGACGATGGTTATCATGGCTCCGGAATGGATAAAAATGGAAAACCTTTCGCCTGATACAATTAATTATCCCTTTTGGCCTGATCAACGCGGAAGAGACTCGATTAAATTCTATAATTCAAAAATTTTGCAGGATCTTGCAGACAGTGTATTAATTAGTACTTACATCAGAAACCTGCAGGAAAGTTTAATAAGTCAGGGATATAAAACAATAATTGTCTCAAAGAAGGATACAATATTTCCTGTTAAGCAAAATGCATTTCTGATTAAAATCGGGCAAATAGAGGTTGATGAAAAATCAATTCCGATCAGGGATGAAACACAATACAACAGAAAGTTATATGGTGCTGACTATGACCAGGCAAAGGTTGAAATGAGTTTCTGGATTGAAGTCTGTAAGATTGAGGATAGTATTGCCATTCAACCAACCCGACTGCTTTTTGATTCATATGAAATAACTGATCAGGCTGTTGGCGTTTTTCAGTGGGATTATGCTAACAACAAAATGAATTATGTCCTTAAGCAGGATGAGATTTTGCCAACTGATGTTTATACTATGGCGAAATTAATGGGAGCTGGTCATGGTTTAAGGCTCAACGACTATCTGTTAAATGAGTATATCTTTAACTTCCTGCCACAAATGAAGAATCAGGCAATATTTAGTGTAGACAGAAGATTCGGTACTATTTTAAGAACTGATGAACCTCCTTTTCATGAAATTCATGAAAAATAATTAAAGCCCGTAGATATTTAGTATAGCTAAAATTGGATGATTTGTTTTAGAAGAATAGATTAAGATATTCATTAAGAGATATATGATTATCTGTTTTATATATTGTGTTAATTATTTTATGAATTTCCTCCTGTTGATGTTTTGCACCCTTTAATCCGTTTTCTAATAAAGTATTGTGCTCCATAGATATATTGTTATAAATGAGTGCTTCAGTTATAATTCCACCATGTGTTTCGAGTTCACAACTTAGATCATTGATGTGATGACTATAATGGTATGCGGGCGAATAACCGTAATTCCACTCCCAAGTATGATACTTGTTATCTGCAAGAGCTTGGATTTCTGTTATATCACTTTCTGTCAGATCATAAAACCGTGAATTCTGATTCTTCGAAAAGAGATGTTTGTAAACCTTTGCCATAAACTCATTCATTGAAATCTGTACCGGAAGATGTGAAACTATATTTGTAACAGGACTCCGTCGTGACTTTACAGCCCTCCCTGAGAATCTATCCTCTTCTGAATGCAGGGCCGTACCAAGTGATTCAAGATCAGAAGAAAAAAGGATAGTTCCATGATGTAATACACGGTTCTTGAAAACATGTTCGGCATTTCCGGAACATTTAAGCCCGTTGATGCGGATATCGTTGTGCCCTTCCTGTCGTGCATCAATTCCTAATTCATTCAGTACTGAAATGATAGGATCTATGAATCGTTTAAAATCAACCAGATCCTCTCCTTGAATTGTTTTGATAAATGAAAAGTTGAGATTGCCCAAATCATGAAAAACAGCTCCTCCGCCCGAAATACGACGTACAACAGGGATATTGTTTTGTTCAACGTATTTGTTATTGATTTCAGCCAATGTGTTTTGATGCTTCCCAATGATGACTGAGGGTTCATTCTGCCATAACATAAAGATATCCTCTGAAAAATGTTTCAAAACATATTCTTCGGCAGCAATATTAAAATAGGGATTTGTCTGATGGCGTTGTATGAGCAGCATAGTATAATATTATTGTACTAAAGTTCAATCATTTCAAGAAATTCTTTCTCGTTTATGATACGGATAGCGAGTTCCTGTGCCTTTTGCAATTTCGAAGGACCCATATTTTCTCCTGCAACAATAAAATCGGTTTTCTTTGAAACACTACTGACCAGCTTAGCTCCATGTTCTTCGACCATTGTCTCAATCTGTTGACGCGTATAAATTGAAAAAACTCCAGAAACAACGATGCTTTTTCCTTTTAATATATCTGAAACCGGGGTGTTGATGATTGTGTTTTCAAACTGAAGTCCTGCAATACGTAACTTTTCAATCAATTCAATATTATAAGGATCCGAAAACCAGGCAAGAATGCTTTCAGCAATTTTATCTCCGATTTCTTCGGCTGTTACAAGTTCTTCATAAGAAGAAACTCTAATATTTTCGATAGTATTGAAATGGCGGGCAAGTTTTTTTGCAACAGTTTCACCAACATAACGAATGCCAAGAGCAAACAATACCCTCTCAAAGGGAACTTCTTTAGAACTGGCGAGACCCTTTAGAATATTCTCAACTGTCTTAGCCTGGAAGCTGAGCTTTTTGGTCTTACCATCTTCGCTGCTAATGATTTTTTCTAATCCAAGAATGTTTTCTTTGTTCAGATGATAAAGATCGGCAGGGGAGTTAACAAGCTTATTGTCGAAGAGTATTTCTATCTTTCCTTCTCCCAGACTATCAATATTCATTGCTTTCCGACTGATAAAATGTTCAAGTTTTCCTTTGATCTGTGGAGGACATCCTTTTTCGTTTGGACAATAATGAGCCGATTCGCCTTCTTTTCTTTGTAAAGGAGTTTGACATTCAGGACAGAACAATGGAAAAGTGACAGGCTCCATGAACATATCTCTTTTCTCAAGCGCAACTCCAACAATCTTGGGAATGATCTCTCCTCCTTTTTCAACATAAACCCAATCACCCAACATGAGATCAAGTCCCTGAATGATGTCGGCATTGTGCAAAGAAGCCCGTTTAACCACAGTGCCTGCAAGTTGTACCGGTTTGAGATTTGCAACAGGAGTTACTGCACCGGTTCTGCCTACCTGAAAACTAACAGAGAGTAACTGTGTGCAGACCTTTTCGGCTTTAAATTTATAGGCAATGGCCCATCTGGGTGATTTTGCAGTAAATCCAAGTTCGTGTTGTTGAGAATAGTCGTTAACCTTGATGACTATACCATCAATATCAAAAGGTAGGTTTTTTCTTTCCTTATCCCATTTGTTGATGAAGTTAAAAATATCGCCAACAGAATGAGCAATCTTTAAATAAGAAGGTATCTTAAGTCCCCATTCCCTGGCTTTTTCCATGTTGTGGAAATGATTTGAAAAAGGAAGGTTCTCACCAGGCATATAATAGAGGTAACAGTCAAGATTGCGACGTGCAACTTCCGCTGAATCCTGGAGTTTGACACTGCCAGATGCAGCGTTGCGTGGGTTGGCAAAAGGTTCATCTCCAATATCGAGTCTCTCTTCATTCATTTTATCAAAACTCTTCCGGGGAAGGATGATCTCACCTCTGATTTCAAACTCTTCCGGATAATCATTGCCATTTAATACGAGCGGGACGCTGCGAATCGTTTTAATGTTGGTAGTGACATCATCACCCCTTGTACCATCTCCACGGGTAACAGCGCTTATAAGACGGCCTTTTAAGTATGTGAGCCCAATTGCTACACCATCATATTTTAACTCACAGATGTATTCAACATCATCTCCGGTTATCTTTCTGACACGACGATCGAAATCTTCAATTTCTTCGAACGAATAGGTGTTACTTAATGAAAGCATCGGATAGCGATGTACAATCTGCTTAAATTCTTTGGTTATATCACCTCCAACCCGTTTGGTAGGTGAGAGGGGGTCATCAAATTCGGGGTATTGTTTCTCAAGATCTTCGAGTTCTTTAAGCAAAAGATCAAAGTCATAATCTGTAATAATGGGTGTGGAAAGTATATAGTAAAGGTGATTGTGACGATTGATCTGCTCTCTGAGAGATGCTATTCGTTCTTTTACCTGTTCCAAGTTCATAGATAGGATTTTTGAATGTTAACGACCATTAGTATATATTTATAGCCATTGACAAGCACAGTATTGTAATTAAGAAGTTTTCTGCTAGTCAGCCATTTTTAATAATTCCAGAATCTGTTGAAGGTGTATTTGTTTGGTTTCTTCACGAAGCTGTATGGCAGATTTGGTAAAATAACGATGTTTCGTAAGGAAAGAAGCCTGCATGGTATACCATTCTTTCAATGTATAGTTCTTTCCCTGGCACTTCCATTCACACCGTAACCGATGGGCAATCATAAAGAAGTCATCTCTACCTAGGTAATCCAGATCGGCATCACAGATGATCATTTCACCCAATGTACTTGCTTCCTGAGGAATCCGGGTGGCCATAATCAAATTGCATATTTCATCAATATCTTCTTTTGTATATTCTAATCCCGGTAAGATCCTTTGAGCAACTTTAACAGAAGCTGCTTCATGGTCTGTATAGTCATCAAGCATACCGACATCGTGAAGCAAGGCAGCAGTGGCTAATATTATGGTATAGTGACTATCAACACCCTCTATGTTTGCCAGACGTAATGTTGCCTCACTCACATCCAAAGTATGATTAAGATTATGATAATATAAGCAAGGTTGAAACTCTAATTCAAGCCTTGACAGGATTTGCTTTTTTAGCTTTTCGAATAACATTTTTTCAGGTGTATCAAAGTCAGGCAAAGAAATCATAATTTAATTTTCTTGGATTTACACACATTACCGGGATCTGAGAGGTATTGAAAATGATCTCTTCATCAAAGCTGTTTAAAATAAAGTTTATGAATCCTTTGTCCGGATCAGTCATAATCATAATTAAATCAGCATTATTTGAAGTTGCATAATCAATAGTTTGCTGTGCAAATTGTGAATGTTTATCAGTTTCTTTATATGAATATGAAACCTGGTTTTTTTCAAAATATGTAGCAATCTGATTAGCGGTATCTTTTACTTTCTCACTAGCATCACCAATAAGTAAAATATGAATGGCAGCATTAAATTGTCTGGCAATATAAACTGCCCATTTGGCCTTTTCCCATGGGCCGGTTTCACTTGTAATCGGGAGGATAATATCCTTATACCCTTTGTCAAAAGGACGTTTTTGAACGACAACAACTGGTACAGGAGAACCGATCACTACTTTTAGTGCGAAACTTCCAATGAAACGTTGAATTCCTATTTTTCCATGTGTACCGAGATAAATCAGATTTGCTCCTATTTCGCTGGCTACCTCGCTAATAGTATTAAAAATACTTCCTTCACGCGACAGATATTCAACATTTATTTCCCCCAGACTCATCAAATCTTTAGCTATCGTTTTTAGCTTAATATCAATGTAACTGACAGGAAGGTTTTCTGATTGCAGGTATGCTAATGTCTCTGAATTAATGACATGTAGTACTACTACTTTGTAATTCAAAAGTTTCGCAGCTTCAATAGCTTGATTTGCAGCATTTGAACATACTTCCGAGAAGTCGGTCGGAACAAGTATTGTGTTTTTTAGATTGGCAACCATGTCTGAAAATTGCGATTTAATAGTAATTCAATAAAGATTTTTAACTTCTTGAATTTTTACAAATATAACAAATTTTCAGGGTGGTAAAAAGATGTTTTATCTTATGATAAAACACTTCCCCATTTCATTAAAGCTTCTTCAACTTCATGAAATTTGATAGGTTTGGAAAGGTAATCAACCATACCGGCTTCAATGCACTTTTCCTTGTCACCATCCATGACATTGGCTGTCATTGCAATTATTGGAGGACGATTCTCTTTGGGCCAGTTTGAAACAATAGTTCTCGTCGCTTCAAGTCCGTCCATTACAGGCATTTGGATATCCATAAATAAGATATCATATCGTTTTTTCCCTACCATCATTATTGCTTCAGCACCGTTCATAGCGGTATCAGGATGATAACCCATTTTGTTTAATAACTGGATAATTAACTTTTGGTTGATCAGGTTATCTTCAGCAAGCAATATTTGCAAGGGAAGCTTTTCTGCAAGATTCTTGTTGATATTAACTTCAAACTCTTTTTCAGGTTTCTTCTTTTTCTCTGATATAGTGGTTTTGACCAGTTCAAAAAGTTCAGAGAAACGGATGGGTTTACTTATTTCAGCAGCAAAAACTTCGGCAGGAGCTGCAAATATTTTCCCGAGAGATGAAAGCATGATCAATGGCATATCTTTTCCATTGGGTAATTCTTTGATTTTATATCCAAGCTGAATTCCATCCATTACAGGCATTTGCATATCGAGAATTCCCAAGTCGTAAGTCTCACCACTTTCTAACAATTTCAATGCCTCAAGAGGTGAACTGATAGTTGTGGGTTTCATTCCCCAGTTATCAAACTGGAGTTTCAGGATATGTCGGTTGGTTTGGTTGTCATCAACGATCAATACTTTACAGTTTTTCAATTCCGGTATATACCCACGGACAACTAATTTGGGTTTTGTATGTGTTGCCATTTTCAATTTTACGGTGAAAAAGAAAGTAGATCCCTTTCCATGTAGACTTTCTAACCAGATGTTACCACCCATTAGTTCTACCAACCGCTTTGAAATGGCCAATCCAAGCCCTGTACCTCCGTAACGACGTGTTATTGAGGAATCAGCCTGGACAAAAGCTTCAAACAATTTATCTACCTTATCTTGTGGAATTCCAATTCCTGTATCCTGGACTGAAAAACGCAATTCTAATTCGTCAGTTTCTGATCGTATTTTGTCAACCGAAACCAAAACTTCACCCTTATCTGTAAATTTGATTGCATTATTTATCAGATTAATCAGAATCTGTCTTAATCTGGTAACATCACCAAGTAGACAATAGGGTACATCAGGTTGAATAAGATATAATAAATCAAGACTTTTTTCAATTGCCTTTACAGAGAAAAGATCCAATATATCTTCAATAAAGGTTCTTAATTCAAATTTAGTATTCTCGAGTAATATTTTGCCGGACTCAACTTTTGTAAAGTCAAGAATATCGTTTATAATAGTGATAAGACTTTCGCCACTTTTACTGATGACCTGTACATAGTCTCTTTGTTCTGAACTTAAATTGGTGTCGAGCAATAGATTTGCCATTCCCAATACACCATTCATTGGTGTTCTGATTTCATGACTCATCATGGACAGAAATTCAGATTTCATATTGTTGATCTTCTCAGCTTCCAGCTTTGCTTTTCTGAGTTTTTCTTCAGTTTGCTTACTGGAGGTAATATCATGCGCAACTATTAGTATGCTCTTCATTTCCTTAAACACAACCTCACAACAGGAAAATTCACATTCCAATTTTTGTCCATCTTTTGTTGTGACACATGCTTCAAAAAATTCCTTGGTTGATCCTTCCTTTAGTATAGTATTTATTGCAGTCTCTAACTTTATATAGTCCTCAAAAATGAGGATTTGCTTAAATCCTGATTGATCTAGCTCTTCATTTGTAAAACCTACAACCTCAATAGCGTTTTTGTTAACGTAAAGCAACCGGGTTTGTTGAACAACAAAAATCAAATCATGACTATGATCAAGGAGTTCTTTATAGTTATGATAAATCAATTGGTTCTTTAAAGAATGAAAAACAGGCTTTATTAAAAAAAGCATATCCTGTGAAGTCGAAATAGGTGATAATAAATCCAATTCTTCAACTGAGACATCAATTGATTTATCCTCAGGAAGTACCAAAAACGTACTTTTTGTCCTTTCCTGGGACGGAATTTCGGGATTTGAAGCAAAATAGACCTTTGGAATCATGTCTGGTGAAATTGCATTCCAAAGCTTTAATCCGTTCTTATCAGCATAAACAACATTGTTCAAGTGATTGACAATCAGTGTAAAATTGTTGTTTATTGTTGGATAGTTATTGGATTGTAGTGTCGTTTGACAATTTGTTTCCGACAAAGCAGTTTCTGATGTGTTTGACACCATAGATTTGAATTGGTTCAATTCTTTTACGAGTTGTTCATTGCTATCTCTCAGATTATCAATGATTTTCCAATATTCGCTTGCGTTTTCCATTAATGGTTCTTGTGAATTCATATCCTGAAATTTTAAATTCAAAAAATTTTATTCCTATTAGTAGGTTCGCAAAACGGGTGCCATTATTAAAATTCAGCTGTATTTCAGAACGTAGTGGTGTTTGTAACAATATGAATTGTATTTTTGAAAAGAATTAATTATTAAAACTATGAAATACTCATTTTTCTTTTATCTAATTGCAGGATTGTTAATTATGTGTTCATGCCAGAACAAGAAACAGACTGCTTCATCAAATGGGGGACAATTGATTGGACCCAGTGATAAGAAGCTTCAAAGCGATGTAATGACACCTGAAGTGTTATGGTCTTTTGGAAGAATGGCCGATGTTGCGGTATCTCCTGATGAAAAGAAGATACTTTATTCCGTTGCCTATTATGATATTCCACAAAACAAAAGCAATCGTGAGCTTTATACCATGAATATTGATGGTAGTGATGTAAAACAAATTACCCACACAACTTTAAATGAAAACGCTGCAGTCTGGACTCCTGATGGAAAGAAGATTGCTTTTCTTTCTTCGGAAAATGGATCTTCACAGCTTTGGGAGATGGATCCAAACGGCGAAGACCGTAAAGCTATTTCAGCTGTTGAAGGTGGTATAACCGGGTTTATCTTTTCTCCGGATATGAAAAAAATTCTTTATACCAAGGAGGTAAAAGCCGGAAAGACTGTTAAGGATATGTATCCCGATCTGGATAAGTGTAATGCAAAAGTGATTGATGATATGATGTATCGTCATTGGGATCAGTGGGTTGAAAGCTTTTCTCATCTGTTTGTTGCTGACTATGACGGAAGCGCAATAAAGAATGACAAAGACATCATGAAGGATGAACCATGGGAATCACCTGTTCGACCTTTTGGTGGGTTGGAACAAATTGCATGGAGCCCTGACAGTAAAACCCTGGCTTATACAAGCCGCAAAAAACAAGGTAAAGAATATGCAATCTCTACAAATACAGATATTTATTTATACAATCTAGCATCTGGAAAAACAGAAAATATCAGTGTTGTAAATAAAGGATATGATGTTAATCCGATCTTCTCACCTGATGGTTTGTCAATAGCCTGGTCCAGTATGGAAAGGGATGGTTATGAATCAGACAAAAAGAGACTGATGGTTTATGACCTGAATACCAAACAACAGAAAGACTATACGGCGTCTTTTGATCAGGATGTAGATTTTATGACATGGAATACTGATGGAAAATCCATTTATCTGGTTAGTGATATTCAGGCAACTGATGAGATTTTTAAATTGAATCTGGCTGATGGAAAAATTAACCGGATAACAGATGGAGTTCATAATTACCAGACCATTACTCCAACCAAAAGTGGAAAACTCATAGCAACGCGCGTTTCGATGAGCAAACCAGCTGAAATTTATTCAGTTGATCCAAATACAGGCAAGGACACTCAGATCAGCAGTGTCAATAACACGTTGTTAGGTCAGCTCAAAATGGGTAAGGTTGAAAAGAGATGGATAAAGACAACCGATAACAAACAAATGTTGACATGGGTAATTTATCCACCCAATTTTGATTCTACAAAGAAGTATCCAACAATACTTTATTGCGAAGGAGGTCCACAGAGTACAGTGAGCCAGTTCTGGAGCTATCGTTGGAATTTCCAGATGATGGCAGCCAATGGGTACATCATTGTTGCACCTAACCGTCGTGGTCTCCCCGGTTTTGGAAAAGAATGGAATGAGCAGATTAGTGGAGATTATGGTGGACAAAATATGAAAGACTACCTGAGTGCTATTGATGCCCTTTCAAAAGAACCTTTTGTTGACAAGAATAAGCTCGGTTGTGTAGGTGCTTCATATGGTGGCTTTTCTGTTTACTGGCTTGCCGGACATCACCAGAAACGCTTTAAAGCATTCATAGCTCACGATGGTATTTATAATCTCGAAGCACAGTATGATCAGACTGAAGAGGTCTGGTTTGCCAATTGGGATCTGGGTGGACCATATTGGGACAAGAAGAATATTGTTGCACAGCGTTCATATGCTACCTCACCTCATCGCTTTGTTCAGAATTGGGATACACCTATCCTGGTTATCCACGGTGAACAGGATTTCCGTATTCCTGTAACTCAGGGAATGAGTGCATTTAATGCTGCCAAACTACGTGGTGTTCCTGCCCGCTTCCTTTACTTTCCTGATGAGAACCACTGGGTGCTTCAACCTCAGGATGGAATCCTGTGGCAACGTATCTTCCGTGATTGGCTTGATAAATATCTAAAATAATTTTTTAATACCGAAGGCATGATATGCTATAATACTTTCATGCCTTCGGCATTCTTTTGCAATAAACTTCAAAAGCCAGTTCTTCCAACGACCTTACTTTTTCTTTTTTGGTTTTTCAACTGAGAAACCAAATTTACCAATAAACTCTCCGACGGTATAATATTTGCCGTGAAGATAAGCTATAGGTATAGTGCGTTTTAAATCAAGCGCCTGGGTTTTTGGATCGATAAATCTTTCGCTTGCCTTAATACCCACTACTTCTGCAATAAACATATCGTGACTGCCCAATGATTTGATCTCTGTTACCCTGCATTCAATATTTACAGGAGCTTCTGCAACATAAGGTGCAGCAACTTTATCCGACAACACAGGGGTAAGGTTCATTTCCTTGAACTTATCAAAATTCCGTCCTGATTTTACACCACACCAGTCAGTAGCAAAAGCCAAATCCAGGGTAGTGAGGTTGATCACAAAAGCCATGTTTCGTTTCACAATATCATAAGAATGACGTTCAGGCCTGATCGACACATAACACATGGGTGGGTTACTACATATCGTCCCGGTCCATGAGACTGTCATCATGTTGAATTCTTCTGGTGTTGCACCACAACTAACAAGTACTGCCGGTAAAGGATAAATCAAGGTACCGGGTTTCCAATCTGTTTTCTTTTCCATTCGTTTTATTATGTTTTTGCAAATAAGGTTACTACATCTTATTTTCTTTTAGATATTTTCCGGTATAGGATGCTGCACATTCAGCCAGATTTTCAGGAGTACCTTCAAATAAAAGATTACCCCCCAACTCACCACCTTCAGGACCAAGATCAATGACCCAGTCACATGCATTAACAACATCCAGATTGTGTTCGATGACTATAATACTGTGTCCTCTTTCGATCAATGCATTAAAAGCAGTAAGTAAATGCCCGATATCGTGAAAGTGAAGTCCTGTTGTGGGTTCGTCAAAGATAAACAGAGTAGTTGCTTCAGAATTACCTTTTGCCAGAAAGAAAGCAAGTTTAACACGTTGTGCCTCTCCACCCGAAAGAGTAGAAGATGCCTGTCCAAGTTTCAGATAACCCAATCCCACGTCAGATAATGGCTGGAGTTTCTGTACTACACGATTCTCAGTAGCAGAATTCTTAGTTGACTTGAAAAAATTAATTGCTTCATCAATCGTAAGATCAAGAATCTCAGAGATATTCTTTTCCCGATAATTAACATCAAGGACCTCATCTTTAAAACGTTTTCCATGACACGAATCGCATTTAAGAAAGATGTCTGCCATGAATTGCATCTCAATTTTGACAACACCTTCACCTTCGCACTCTTCACAACGACCACCTTCAATATTAAATGAGAAGTAGCCCGGTTTATAGCCCCTCAGTTTTGAGATGGGTTGTTCGGCATACAACTGTCTGATATCATCATAAGCCTTAACATAAGTGGCAGGATTGGAACGCGATGAACGCCCGATAGGGTTTTGATCAATCATTTCAATGGCCTGGATCAACTTGTAGTCACCCGTTACCCGGTCATGCTTTCCTGTTTTTTCATTGTATCCGTCAAATAGTTTTTTAAGCGAAGGAAACAGGATTGTCTTAACCAGCGAAGTTTTACCCGATCCACTGACCCCTGTCACTGCAACAAGACATTTTAATGGAAACTTAACCGTGATATTTTTAAGGTTGTTTTCCCTTGCTCCAACTACTTCAATAAAATCTTTCCATTTTCTACGGATTGGTTTTTCAATAACCTTTCGTTTTCCACTCAGGTAATCGCCTGTCAGATTATTTTTTTCTTTGATGATTTCCTCAAAAGTACCCTGAAATACAAGTTCTCCACCATGCACTCCAGCCATTGGACCTATATCAATAATCTGGTCAGCTGAACGGATAATCTCTTCATCATGTTCAACGATGATGACTGTATTTCCCAGATCACGAAGTTGTTTCAAAACTTTAATCAGGCGTTGAGTATCTCTGGAATGAAGTCCTATACTTGGTTCATCCAGAATATACATCGATCCGACAAGGCTGCTTCCGAGCGAAGTAGCCAGATTAATTCGTTGACTTTCACCACCCGATAAAGTATTCGAGAGCCTGTTAAGTGTGAGGTATCCAAGGCCAACATCACAAAGAAACTGAATCCGGTTAACGGCTTCTATTAAAAGCCGTTTGGCAACCTTCATGTCATGCTCATCCAACTCAATTTCTTTAAAGAATTCAAGCAGCTTTTCAACCGGCATCAAAACCAATTCGATGATAGACTTACCGACAACTTTTACATAATTTGCATCCTTGCGCAAACGGGTTCCAAGACAATCCGGACATACAGTTTTGCCCCTGTAACGCGACATCATAACCCTGTACTGAATTTTATATGCCTGTTCCTCAACGAACTTAAAAAAGCTGTTTATGCCTTCAAAATATTCATTTCCCTTCCAGATCAATTCTCTCTCTTTGTCCGTAAGGTCAAAATATGCACGATGAACAGGAAAGTCAAACTTGTGCGCATTATGAACCAGTTGTTCTTTCCACTCATTCATCTTTTCTCCTTTCCAGCATGCGATTGCACCTTCGTAAACAGAAAGACTTTTGTCAGGAACAACAAGATCTTCGTCTATTCCTATAACACTACCAAACCCTTCACAGGTTTTGCATGCACCATAAGGATTATTGAAGCTAAATAGATTTGCGGAAGGTTCTTCAAATGAGATGCCATCAAGCTCAAACCTGTTTGAGAAAGGAACCCGTTGAACACCTTTTTCCAGATAACTATCAATATAACAGGTTCCTTCCCCTTCGTAAAAAGCCGTTTGCACAGAGTCAGCCACACGTGAAACGATATCCTCATCCTGTCCAATAGCCATTCTGTCAATCAGAATATCAATTTCTTCGGGAATGAGTTTGTTTATATTAGCCGGCTTTAAATCATCTATCCTGCTGATTTCATGTTTTATCAGTATGCGGGTAAAACCTTGTTGTAACAAAACAGTCAACTGTTCCTGCAAACTCCGGTCTGTTTTTATAACCAGCGGACAGGTGATCATGATGCGTTCACCTTTTGGAAGACCGGTCACATAATCAACGACATCCGTTACCGAATGACGCATTACCAGCTTTCCGGAAACAGGGGAGAAGGTCCTTCCAATCCTTGCAAAGAGCAGTTTCAGGTATTCATAAATCTCGGTTGAAGTCCCAACTGTTGAACGTGGATTGCGTGAGTTTACTTTTTGTTCGATGGCTATAGCGGGAGAAATGCCTTTGATATAATCAACTTCAGGTTTACTCATTCGTCCCAGAAACTGACGGGCATAGGAGCTCAGGCTTTCCACATACCTGCGTTGACCTTCAGCATAAAGTGTATCGAATGCCAGACTTGACTTTCCGGAACCGGATAGTCCAGTTATGACGACCATTTTATTCCTTGGAATAGCAACACTCAGGTTCTTAAGGTTGTTAACGCGGGAACCTTTTATGATGATATATTTTTTAGGATCGAGTTGATCTAAATATGATGTAGGCATTTTAGCTTTTCAAATGAATTTGCAAAGATACTATAGCATTCGTAAAGAAAGAATAAATAGATAAGGAAGTAGGTGCTTATATTTAATTAATTATTCGCTATCAGGAAAAAATAAAGGCGACCAGTAATGATCGCCTTTTTAATAGCATAAATCAGGACTTATTTTTTAATCCAAACTATAGATGTTGGAATCCTGTCAACAGGAGGAGTTGTTCCTATACGATTATTTCTGATGTAGTTAGGAACGGCAACTAGTGGTGATCCATCAGACCATGTCCCTTTAATCGTCATAATACCTTTAAACAGATCCGGTCTCCATTCCAACTTTAATGGAGCAGTTCCCATCGATTGATTGATATCAGGCTGGTCGGCTTTTTCAACATTATAGACCAGAGGGCCATAACGCAAAGCAATACGCCCTTTGTCAGCTTCAATCTTATCGTCAGCTGTGATTTTCTGAATCTCCATAGGGATAGAAAGATTGATCCTATCTCCCTTTTTCCATTCCCGGGTGATGCCTATGTATCCATTCTCTTCCTTTATCGGAACAGTACGATCATTGACTGTCAATGATTTCAATGACTTGACTTCAGGAACAGAAGTATACAACTCACTGGTGCTACGATTTGGAACACGTACATAAACCGTGAACTTCTTCGCAAGTTTAGGATTTACAGTGATTGCCACATCACCCTTCCACGGATAATCAGTTTTCTGAACCATCTCAACATCAGTACCTGCAACCTTTTCAACATTTATTGTACTACCGATATAGAGATTCACAAAGATCCCGGCATCACTTTTCACATAAGTCCATGTCGGAACCATCAATAATGTTCGTGGGATATTACCAACACAGCAGGGGCAAGTATGCCATGGATCGCGTGGTCTCGAACTGACAAGCTCATTGGTATAGCAGAAATTTTTGCCTTCATAATCAATAGATCCGAGGAGTGCATTATACATCGTCTCCTCATACAAATCGGCATATTTGGCATCATGATAAGCAATATTCATCTTGTACTGAAAAAATATCAATCCACAACTCGAGCACGACTCACAGTAAGCGTTGTTTGGCAATGAAAAATTTCCTCCGAAACCTTCAGAAGTTTCGCCACTTCCAACACCACCGGTAACATAATATTTCTTGTTTACCATGTTGTTCCAAAGTGACATAACTGCGCTCTGGTAATCAATATCACCTGTTTCCGCGGCTATATCAGCCATTCCTGAGTATGTGTAAACTGCGCGGACAGCATGGCCTACAGCTTCATATTGTTGCTGGACAGGGACAAGGCTCTGATCATACTCGCTGCCATTTGCGCGATTATCAAGCAGGAACTTGGCCAAAGCAATGTAATTGTTACCCTTTCCATTGCCCTCCATATCATTTACAAAACGACCGAAGCGCACCAGTGCCTGTTCCATCTCCTGATGACCATCAAACCAATATTTCTTACCGGGCCCAATATTGGCTACCCAACAATCTGCAAGCTTTTTGGCAGCATTATACAACCTTTTATCTTTACCCTCTGTGAGTGTATAATGATTTATAGCCGATTCAATAAAATATCCTGCAACATAACCTTCGTGGTTTCCACGGCTTTGAGGTGACCATCGCTCTTTCCAGCGTGTTGTATCACGAAGCGTAAAAGCCGTTTGGAGATATCCATCAGGTTCCTGTGCGGCCAAAATGATCGGGATCCATTTCTCAATCGTCTTTTTCATCTTCTCCTGTGCAGCAATCATCTCTTTATCGCCCTGTGGATCAACCATCAGTGCAATGCACATCGACTCAATGGTCTGATGTACCCATGCATTCGAAAACACATAACCGATATGTTTTGCATGCGGCTCACCCTTCAGCGCTTTAGCTGCTTCTATAAAATTATCCAGTCCTCCCTGGCCCAAAGTAAGGTCAGTTCGTTCGATCTGACTCACACACCATGGAATCCAATTAGTTATAAGCACTTTGGCACGATCATTCCAAAGCGGATTGTCAATCTTATATCTTTTTGTATACACCACGTCGAGCCGTTTCTTCATGGGTTGATTAATGACCTTGGCTTTCAGTGATGATGAGGTACTTGTCGTACCTGCCTGCGTTGAAAGAGTGAGGAGATAATCTCCGGGAACAGTGAACTTCGCAGTTGTCACCAATGCTGTTGGGTCTGCAAATTCAACTTTCGCAGGACCGGTCGCTGTCCATGTCGATTTTTTAATAGGAGCTACTGCTTTGATGTCAGCCGAAAGATACGTTTTACCACCAACCATGACATCACGGTCGATACCTGCAGTAACGACAGGTGCTACATCAGGCGAATTCAATGTTTTCAACGCTTTCCATTCCAGAATAGTTGATGCGAAACGGTCAACAGAATCAATCTCCAACCTGAGTCTGGTTGTAGTGACCTCTTTAAAAGTTGTTGAATTATATTGATTATTGACCAGTCCCAATCCGACAACATTATTTACCGGAACATAATCATTACCATCCCAGTATTTTAGTCTGTAAACCTGAGGAAGTTTTGCCAGGTTATCAAAATTATAAAAGAAGATTGCCACTTCATCAATCGTCACCGGTTTAACCCATTCATACTGTACCCATTGAGCGGTAAGACGTTGCGGTCTTCTGTTTCCGCTCTGATTTGGATTGGCTGCTCTTTGGCGCATGGCATCGGGAACAATGTTTGGAGTCAGACCATCATTCAGTCCTGCAACAGGAGCACCCCCTCGTGCAGAACCTGAAGATTTTGCCAATACAGCAATATTGACTTTTCCTGATTGATTTTTATCGTTCTGACCTATACCCGAAAGTGTCAATGTCATAACGAAAAACGACAGCATTGTAATCATTAAAAACCTTTTATTTTTCATCTCCTACGTGTATTAGTTGGGTTTAAAGTGTTGATCATTCAATATTATAAATTATGTGTTAGAATTACACTTATAACGTCAAAAAAAACAAAAGTTCCCGTTCTCGTTTCTTTTGATTTTTATTCAGATACAAATATAGGATGTTTTTTGAAAAATCTAAATTTCAACAGCTTTTCTATTCAATATTTCAATAATTTTTGTTGACTTTTTGGCATTAAAGCATTAAAGGAATGATTATAGACCCGAAGGGCCGTCATGATTATAGAAAACACAACATCCACAATTTCAGACCCGAAGGGACGTCATGATTGTAACAAAACCGATTCCTTTTCTTCAATCCCGAAGGGATGAAATTATTATAGCAACCAAATGATTGAAAATGAACCCCGAAGGGGTGAAATTATTATAGACCCGTAGGGTTGTCATGATTGTAGAAAACACAACATCCACATTTTTAGCCCCGATAGGGGTGACATGACAAAAAATAAACCGGCTCCAATTACGAAGCCGGTTTACGCTGGTATTAACCTAAAAACTAAACACGATGGCAACGTGTTCATTCTTTTTCGACTGCAGTCTGCGACACTCCGGTAACGATACTCCCGGCCAGTGCCAGATAACCACCTACTGAAACAATAGCAGCCGGCAACACTACAGGAGAAGCCAATATTGCACCCCCTACAAGTCCAATCACCAAACCAATCGTACGAAGGGTTTTAAAGAACTTAGGTGTAGGTGCCATCACCCTCTCAGCAAGAGTCAGATCTGCAACCGGTTGTTTCGAAATAGTTAAACTAGTCTTTTTCATAATGGATAGAATTATAAAAGATACTCTCAAATTGTTTTATTTTGGCCTCGAGTTGTCCAACACGTTGGTTAACCAGCTCCAGGCCGCCTTTAAATTCGCTCTTGATGAGCTGTGTGGTCGTTTTAACTTCTGCGATGTCCTTTTGCATTCTTCTGAAATCCACATGCAGCATACGGACAAAATAGACCACCAGCGACAAAAGAATAGAAATCAGCAAGCCAAACATCCAGGTTAAATCAGGGGAAGGATTCATAGCGATTAAGTTTTAAGGTTAAAGCAGCTGCTGCAGATTTGTAATCTGCAGCAGCCACCTACAACGATCAGAATACGTCAACCACCTTCATGCTGCTTCCCTTGAGGGGAGAGTAATTGGCGATACCGGTCTTCTGAAAAAACTCAATACCAACGCATTGGATCACAGAGTCATCATCCCCCGGGGCAGTTCCCAACGGGAATGCAACCACGAGCTCATCAGTCAATGCAGTACCAACCGGAGTGTACTCAGAATAAATATGAGCACTCATGGTGTTCAATGCACTCAGCGGTTCGTAACGACGATTGGCTTCGGAGTAAACATAGTCAGAGATAATGCTCACATGGTTCTGCACACGATAGTGTGTAGCACCTGCAGGAACATACACCGACTTGATAGTCAGTGCGGTCAGCGACAATGTAGCTTCGCCACGTCCAATAGGGTGTTCACAAGAGAATTGATTGGCCAACATATCAGCGATACTCTGCATTTTGTTGAAGACCATGGTTGAGAGGTAAGGTCTCTCACCAGAGAAGAGGATACCCCGTTTTCCACGGACACCATCATGATCCCTGATGTTGATTTCCTTAACCACCTTCATCAGCCGACTTGTGAAAAGCTTGTCGGTCTGCTCAGGAAGCAGGTTCAATAAACCACGACGGATTGCCTTTACGGCCACACCACATCCGCCAAACTCGTTCATGTTTTCACGTGTACGGGCAAAGGCAGGGTTGTTCATAATCAGGTCGCGGTTTGCACCTCCCTTTTCGCCCGCGTAGGTCTTGGGGTCATGGAGGTTCACATAATTTCGGATGCTTTTAAAGCTTCCACGGTACTTAATAGCACCAGTTTGAATAGCCATCTTTTTACAGATTTGTGGTCACTAAGCTGCCGGCTTTTATTGCCCCATCGGGGATATCCAACAATCAAAGCAACCTGGTTCATAATTCAGAAAATTGATTATTTGTTGATCAACTTTACTAAATTACAAAAACGCTATTCTACCAGTCAAGGATTATCGAGTGGACAATACACGACATTATACGACAATACACGACATTGAATAAATGGTACCTGGCACCATTTATTCTTATGGAGATGACTTTTGGGTCGCTAATAATGTACAACAATTTGGGTTAGAACAGACACTAAGAAAAATAGGTAGGCCAAAAAAAAAAAATGGTTTCTGACACCATTTTTCATTTATCCGCTGTCGCTTTGATAAGCTCATTGTGAATGACCTCTTTGAGTTTTGCAAAATCACTTGGTTTGCGAATGTAATGTTGCGCTCCGATCACAGAGAGAATTTTTATTAAATTCTGCTCATACTTTAGGTCTCGTGGGTAAGATGTTGAAAAAATGACCACGGGAATATCTTTCAGCTTTTTGTTTTCTTTTATTTCGGATAAACATTCGATCCCTGTTTTGCGGGGCATGCTAATATCGAGAAAAAGAACATCAGGAAGATGTGTGGAATTCTCAAAAAGGTAATTCATGAGTTGTTCTCCATCATGAACAATTGTCAGCTGAGTTGCAATAGGTATTTCGTTTAATGCTTTTTTAAACAAAAAACGGTCGTCAATATCGTCATCTGCAAGCAAGATGTTAAGAGGTGCGTGTTGTTGTACAAGTTTCATGACAATTAATTTAAGCGCCCTCCAAATGCAATTGAAAAGCAATTGTTGAAAAAAACAGTATTTTGGAGTTTTTCCTCTCCAAGAGGAAGTTAGGCATTATAGACCCTTAAAAAAAGGCTTGTGTTCGGTGATGTCTTTATCGTACAATGCCTTCAAGGAATTATACTCTTTCTGCAATTCTTGCAACTCTTTTATGAGTTTTTCTTTTGTTTTATCCTGATTATTCATAATTGTAAGAGTTAGATGTTGATTTAACTCGTCTATGGAAACCAAAAGCTACAAGTCCTGCGATGCAGAAGATGTGGCAATAAT
>Ga0209748_1000469_pt1 | contig 21459 bp, 21 predicted proteins | sample BarGraIncu00421A_FD_185490 | JGI IMG/M metagenome (GOLD analysis project Ga0209748, IMG submission 185490) | Arctic peat soil microbial communities from Barrow, Alaska - Barrow Graham LP Incubations 004-21A (SPAdes) (version 2) | ecosystem: Environmental > Terrestrial > Soil > Wetlands > Peat... | reverse complement strand
GGTCTTATCCCCACAGCGCTCGCCGGCAAATCGTGGCTGCTCGCGCGCTCGCGTCGAACGCAGGTCAGCCCCGCAGTGCGCCTGCGGGGCTGACGTAGATTCCTATGGTGGCCCTATCAGCCACACGTGCGAAAAGACTATCGCCTCTTGCGTCCTACCTCGTCAAGTTCAGGGGCGACCCCAGCGGCCGCAAATGCCCTGCCAGTGACAACTACAGGCCGACTCGAAAGACCCGGCAACAGCAGACTCGGCTGGAACCCGATCAAGTCACTCAGATCGTGGCCGCCTACCAGTCTGGCGCCACAGTTTACGAGTTGGCTGATCAGTTCAACTGTCACCGCACGACAGTGAGCGGAATGCTCAAGTCGCGGGGAGTGCCCATGCGTCGGACCTCTCTGACCCAAGCGCAGGTCGATCGAGCTGTGAAGCTCTATGAGACTGGACTTTCCCTCTCAAAGGTCGGCAAGTTGGTTGGTGCGAACGCGGAGACTGTACGGCAGCGACTACTGACGTGCGGCGTCACACCACGAAGCTCCCACGATCGCCGGGCTTCGGACTAGGGAGTGAGCGACATTGAAAGAGGTCGGAGTCCGCAGCCAAGTGCGGAAGGCGATTCAAGCGTCGATATTCCGCACGCTTGGATTCGACATCGGCTTCACGGCCTCGGCGATGGCCAGTGATGCGGTCTTCGATGAGCTCGCAAGGTTCGACGTCGACCCGAGCCCGGTCCTGGTACTCGTCCGCTCGGATCCGATTGAGGAGCTCATGCGTGAGCCGCCACCCTGGTCAGGCGACGAGGAGTCACGCTGAACCAAGGGCTGTTGCAAGACTGCTGGAAATACTTGCCATAACAAAGCGCTATTGCTATATTAGGATGTATGAATTGCTGCAAGTTCTCATTGCTGCGTAAGTTGCATCGTCAAGATCACTCCGACTCAGGCTTTACCATCGTCGAGCTTCTCGTCGTCATCGTGGTCATCGGCATCCTGGCCACCATCACGATCGTCGCTTACACCGGCATCAGCCAAAAAGCCATACTTGTGTCGCTACAGTCGGATCTGAGCAACTCAGCTCAGAAGCTGAAGATGTTCCAGGTAGAGCACGGTGCCTATCCTGCCGCCCTCAATGGCAGCTACTGCCCGGCTGACGACACCACCTACTGCCTGAAAGCCAGTCCTGGCAACAGTTACCTCTACAGCTCTGCGAGCCCGTACCAGAGCTTCAGTCTGATTGCCACTAATACCAACGGCATCAGCTACATGATCACCGACAACTCTCAACCCGTCGCAATGACCCTCGCTCCATTAAGCCCGGTTGCCGACTGGCTGTCTACCGCCCAAGGCGATCACTACGGCAACTACTACGACCTAGTCAACCATGGTTGGGCTAGCGTTACTCGTTCCACCCCCAAGACCATCTATGACCCCAACGACGGTCGCATCCATGATGTGCCCGCCGGATACCTAGCGATGAACCCCTGGAGTGCTTACCAGTCGGGCGGACGAGGCAGTGCGGCGGTGATTGAAGAGGCAAGGACGAACTATCTCCCGAACTCTTATGGAGCTGCGAATGATGGTAGCAAGTGGACGGGTGGATGGTCCTTCGTAACCAACTCGTCGGCTGCCCCTGCTCACAGTCTCGTCGCGGGAGTCTATGGCTCTACGGCATGGCGGGCAGCCATCACGGGGGCGGTGGGGGATAATGCTGTCGCCTACTTTAGCGACGATTCCCCACCCTCCTCGTTCGCGCCGGGCGAAACCGCCACGTTCTCGTTCTGGTGCAAGGGTTCCTCATCGGGAATCAATCGCTATGCGAATATCGACGCGATGGGGCCCTCGTGGCTGGGAACGGCCACGGTTGGGTTCACGCTCACCTCGTCGTGGCAGCGCGTCACCGTCGTCTACTCGTCGCTCCCCGCCAACACGACATACGTGCGGTTGAAGTTCGGAGAGGTTGACGGCGGCTTCAACTCCGGCGACACACTCGACATTACCATCGACGCCGCGCAACTGGAGAAGGGCGCGTTCGCCACCTCGTACATCCCGACGACGACCGCAGCGGTCACCCGCAACGCTGATGTGGTGACCGTGCCGACGACGGGGTGGAACGTGGCGGCAGGGACGATGTGCATGGTATCCGCCCGCCCTATCAACTCTGGGGTACGGGGCGGTACACAACTCTTGTGGCGCGGAACTAACTCCGGGACTGACGCTATCGCGTTTATCGCGGATGCGTACGATAACCACGGCCTCAATGTAGCGTCGGGAGGAGTGGATGGTCTATATACTGGCGGCGGGGCTAGCAGCGCCGCAGCAGTAGTCGCGGCGTACTCGTACGCAACGGGAGCGCCGATAACAGGTGCCGTCAATGGCGTCGCGGTAACGCCCTCTGTCGGAAACTACGCCGCTCCATCTGGACTGTTCGCTACAGCGAATATCGCCGCAGGCTCCAACTGGCAACAAATGTCCAACGGCCCCATCCAGCGCGTCACCGTCTACTCTTCCGCTCTCTCGTCCTCCGATGTCACCACAGTCACCAATGCAGTTAAGAACGGGCCATAGCTGGTCAGCAACGCTGGGACCTTGAGGTTGTTCCCGCACCCGGGCTGGGCGATGGGGCTTCGCGCATTGGGTTCCGTATTTCCAGGTGCTATTCCACGGCTAGTCGAAGCTAATCCGCTTGGATACGTCATCAACCTGCGCGCGGTGCTGCTCCTTCGCGGCTTGCTCGCGTGCGCGACGTTGGTCCTGCTTCTGGCGCCACTCGCGATACTGCCGATTGGTTTCCGCGACCACCAGCTGCAGAGTGTCGCGGTGGTAGCGCTCGACCTCCTCGATCGTCGTTCCGTCGAGCGTGACAGTCGTCCCTGAGACTCGCGCGATACCTGGGCGATGCATCGATGTCCAACGCGAAGGATGGTCCCAGTTCGCAGTGAATGCTTGCGCCCATTCAGACGGTGGACGTCTGGAGAGCGCGAACGGAACAGCGTAGAGGGCGCTCCCCGCTGAGCCGTCGTTCGTGGGCTCGGTCACGTCTTCAACGATGACGCGCGTAATCCTGATGTCATCAAACTCAGTTGGAGGCTGGACTGCTGGCACACTGGCGTCGCGCCGAATAGTCGCCATGGGCTTGCCCAAGGGCGGAGGCGTCTCGTGAATGCCGAGCAGAGTGCGGACGAGATCCTTGTAGTCCCGTTCGGAATAGGGATCGTCCGAGAGATTCACGTAGTACTTGCCGGCGAGCCAAGAAGGGGCCGATTCTGACCAAGCCTTGCCGCGCAGAACTGGGATGAACTTCCGATGGTTCTGCCGGGTCATGACTTCAGCCGTCATGATGTCCCCTTCGTACCCGACGCCGCCCTGCCGGGCATCCGAACGAGTCTTGTACCGTGGGGTGCAGATGATCACGCAGAATTCGTTCTCGCGAATCGCCCGTTCCATGAAGACGGGAAGCTGGTCTCCCAGGACGGTCCCCCCAGCTGTCGACGGTAACATCGACGCCATCAGCACGAAGACGCTCAGCGAGCGTGCGAACCCATGCCTTGTGTTCGTCGTCGTCCCAAGAGTAGGAAACGAAAGCGGTTGCGGTCACCGATCCTCTTCCGTCCGGCCCGGCACACCCGATCATCGATCACTTCATTGTAAGAGCTGTCGGGTGACCTTGTCAGGAAAGTGGCTGGGGCGCAGCGGCTGGACCGGGGTGTGCGCGAGCCAGATCGACAAGTCGACAAGATCGACGTCCGCATTCGGATCCGACCGACTATTGAGGTGGTGCCACAGCATGTTGGAGAAGTCCCCGAGCGTGCCGAGAAGGGAGCGGTTGTTGGTCTTGGCGATGACGAACTCGCGCGTCGCCTCCACCTCGCGCCCGATACTTGCGGGCGAAACGCCGAGGTCAAGAAGGACATGGGCAAGAGCGTTGGAGAAGTTGCGCCCGAGGTTCTTGACGTCGCGGCCGGGCATCAAGACGGGCAACCTGGAGTGCTCGCTGATGAGCAGGACGAAGCGCATCCGGCCAACGCTGACCGGCTGAGCGAACCAATCGCCGAGCGCTGTAGTCGAGGCCGGTGGATCCTCGACGGGAGGACCAACGCGGGCGAGCAGCTTCCGTGTGCAGCGAAGGACGACCATTACCCTCCCCTTCTGCCCCGACTGTCGCGGCATCTGCAAGCTAACCACACAGTCCGTTGGAAGCGTTTGCGCGTGCCGCCTCCTGACGGTACAGGCGTCGGTAGGGTGGTCAACTTTTCGACTATCGAAATGCCCCCAAGTGGTCAACTTTTAGGCTATCGAACACTGATGCCATTGTTAGCTCGCAATCAGACGGCGCAGCGAGTCAACTTCCTTACTGATCAGCTGCGGACTCATCTGGTAGAAGTCAAACGAGGCGTGCAGTGGTTCGAGGAACTTGCCCACGAGCTCCGGAAGAGTGTCTCGAACGGCTTCCATTGGATACTCAAGCTCCGACACCACCACATCAACTCGGGACGGTTGGTGCGGCAGCCCAATCATCAGCTCCCCGACCTTTCCCAGGCGTCTGCCCTGGAGACCGGTCCAAGTTGCCCGCAGGCGCGCTTGTGCCGGCCCTTCAATCACGTGCGACGCTAGTCGTTCAGAGTGCAGCAGCGCCTCGCCGACGCGCCATACAGGGACCACCGCGTCCAGCAGAGTCCCGGCTGCGAAGTCGCGGGACCCACCGTCTTCCTGGTATCCACGCATCAACAGCGCGAGACCATCCATGCGAGCCCGCCAGTAGTCGCAGTCACTCGGGTCAGATCTGTCGAGACTCGCGAGGCAACACTCAATCGAGGCGTTTCCCGACGGACTTGGCGGCAGAATCCCGAAGTCCGACATCATCCATTCCGGCCAACCTGTCTCGTGCCCCTCAGACTCGGCCATCGCTCTCTTGAAGTCGCGCAGACTCAGTGGGCGCAACTCGCCAATAAGCTGGTACGAAAACGTGCAGCTACCAAGCGGGAACCGCGCCGCGTGGTCTTCGGGGAAGGCATGCGAGTCCAGCAGCGACTTCCATGCTTCGCGGCCGAGACTCTCCCAATCGTCGAGTGCGGAGGCTGGCAGTGCGTCCGCGGCCGGCAAGGGTGTGCCGTCTAGCACCGCGCGGATGCTGTCGAGGAAATCCTCGCGGGAGTTGCGAACGCATCTGCGGATGAGCGCGTCCCACTCCTCTGGAGTCTGCGGTGCCTCACTTCGCGGCCCATGGCGCCTTATGTAGTAGACGTTCTGCTGGACATGCTGATTGTTGGGTCCGCCGCGCGCGGCCCGCACGGGAACGGTGTGGCCGCCGGGCACGACGACGATCGGATACTCCTCGCCGGCGTCGTCCTCGACGATGCGCACGTCGCAATGGAACTTCGGGGCCGCGTAGCGATCGACTATGCCATTGACAGCATCTTGGGAGTACTGCGCGAGTGGTTGCCTTGCCGGCGCTGGGCGGTATTGGCCGGCGACCTCCTCGAAACCGATGACAACGTAGCCACCGCCATGATTTGCGAGAGCGAGAATCGCCTGCGCCAAGTCGGCCTTGGCCGCGCCATTGCTGAGATCGAGCCAACACTTGACCTCGATATCCAACTCCTCACGAACCCGTACAACGAGGTCGCGCAATCTGGCGGGCGACATGTCCATTTCGCATACTCCAATGGTCAAGTCGTGCGGATCCGCACCGTTCCGGGGGTCGAGCTAACGCCTGGCGCGTAAGCGTCGCGCCTATCCCCCACCATTGTGCGCTAACCCTGAACGCGTCCGTCTTGACGCGCTTAGAACCCGTCCTCTTGCCGCACGAGTGGCGTCATGCGAATCCAGGACTCGTCTTGCGCCTGCTCTAGCACTTCTTGATGGATTGCGTCGAAGTCCCGGAAGTTGTTGGCGGCACTCTGGCTATAACTGGCCATTTCGTCCGCCATCGCTTCTGGAGCGAGGCCCTCTAGGTTTTTCATCGCCCCTGATGGAACCGGCCACAAAGTCCCATTGCCGAGCACGAGCTTAGGAAGACGTATCCGGCCTAGCGTGAGGCGAGCGACCGCTGGCTGTGACTCTAGGAACTCGTCCAGCTCACGCTCGCTCAGGAAGTTGCGAGGAACCTGCTCAGCACGGGAGTCCGCGAACGACAGGTCAACGGTCTTACGCTCAGGCTCGTTGGTTTGAGCATCGGTGAGCGAATGCCATGTCGCCTCACCTCTGTACTGCTGAACCAACGCAAACACGTCAAGGCCGACCCGGATGTCGCGCGCGGCGTGGGGTGTGCCATCTGCGTTGAACATCCAAGCGTCCGGAATGTCGATCGCGAAAGAATAGCGACCACAAATCGACTCCGGCGTCCCACTAACCCATGCCTGCCAGAGGAAGTCGGGAAGTGAGCCAACGTAGGTGCCTTCGTTGTCGAAGAACATGAAATCGCGTTCAGCGAGTTCTGCATCAGTCTTGAACTGGGTGCGTCGGAGAGCGCACGCCAAGTAAACATGCGACTGAATTGCCCCAAGAATCAGGCTCCGCGTCTTAGATACATTGGCCCCAGAGAGCACCAACGCGCGCATGCCGACCTCTTCGGCTCGCGCAACAGCAGTCCCCGTGAAACCGGAAGTCGACACGAAGATACTCGTCTGTGTAGGAAGTCCGACATCCAGGAGCTTGCCGACGAAGGCATCAATCTCGGGTGAGCCAGCCTTACGGCGCAGGTGCTTGCATTCGATTGGGATCCGGATGCGTTGCCCGGCCAACCGCCCTGAAACGATGACGTCGATTTCGCGAAGGCCCGCCTTCCCACCGCGACTACGCAGGGCGGGAAGTCGAACATTGCTCTGAACCTCGACGCCCGGCTCATCGAACAGCGCTGCGACGATGTGTTCGACGAGCCTCCACTGCTGTTCGCGGTCCCGCTTCTTAGTCACAAGCCTGAACCCCAATCGGCAGTGGTTCTAACATGTTGGGCATGAGCAGACGCGCGTGCCCTCTCAGATCAGTCTACCTTCTGGCGTTCTGCTGTTGCCCTTGTTACGCCTGACCAGCTACCGTTCGCCGACCGCGTGTCGCATCCTTGAACTAGACTGACAGGCGACGGGGCGGCACGAAAGAGTCGGACCGAGATCGGGGGGAACATTGCGGGAGACAGTTGCGACACTGGCCTTGCTGAAGGTTCTGCACGAGCGCAAAGGCCTCGACTACCTCGACGTGTTCCTACCGCTGCTGCTCGATCTGCTCGCAATAGAACAGTACGCGTCAATCGGGCGCAATGAGGTCTTCGAGCTGTCCGAGAAGTTCTTCGAGCGCTACGGCATACGCGTGCCTCAGTACTCGGTTCAGGCGATCCTCGAGCGCGCTCGAAAGCGGGGGCACCTCAGCCGGGATCACCAGCAGTTTCACTTCGAAGTGGCGACCTTCGACGCCAGCTCGTTTCGGGCGCTTTCAGCGAAGCAGTTTCGGCGAATCGTGGGAGTGGTCAACAAGCTCGTAGTCTTCTCATCTGACGCGCTGTCAGATGAGATTGATGCCGAACAGGCGGAGCGTGCACTGATTGTCTACCTAAGGCGGCGAGGAATTGAGGTCTTGGTCAGCGCCAATGCCGCCGATTCGCTCCCTGAAGTGGACGAGAAGGACGCAGACGAGTATCGAGTAGCCCGCTTCATACAGCACTGCTACGAGTCGGACTACCCCGCCTACCTCGCAGTCGTCGACATGTCATTGGGATACGTGCTCGCAAGGGCCATAGCCCAACCGCCTGACGAACTGCGCCCGTTCCAAGCTGGACTGCGCGGGAACCACGTCTACTTGGATACCCCCCTCCTACTCGACCTCCTTGGTTCACATGGGCCCGAGGCGCGGGCCGCGATGACCGAGTTTGTGAAGGTCCTGCACGTTCACGGAGTTCAGATGCTTGTTCTCGACCATGTGCTGAACGAGCTCACCAACATCCTGCAGGACTGCGTCTACGGTCTTGAGTCGGGCAACCAAAACGAAGACAAGATGAGTCCGGCCTGCCGCTACTACTACCGCACCGGGACTCCGACCTATGAGGTCGTAGAGTTGATTGAGGAAGTTGAGAAGCGCCTGGCTGACCACAAGGTCACGGTAGTGCCCGGTCCTGATCCAAACACCAACCAGCGGTTTGAAATCGACGTGCAAGCCCTCGAAGACAAGATCATCGAGGTGTACCGAGCCGACAAGACGGAGTACCGCGTGTCGGCCGCCGCGCAGCGCAGGATTCGCCGCGACGTGGCATCGATGGCGGCAATCTACAAGCTTAGGCAGAATCGAGAGCCGCTGAGCATCCGGCAAGCGAAGTACATCTTCGTCACCGACAACTTCGCTCTCGCCTTCGCTGACAGGCAGTTCGCGAGGGAGTCGCTCGACTACCGACACGGGCTCTCCGCGTGCCAGACCGCCGAAACGGTATGCACCGTGCTGTGGCTCCAATCACCGGTGGAGATGGGTGCCCTTAACTCCAAGCGGCTAATCGCTGATGCCTATGCGGCAATGGAGCCCGATGAGAAGCTCGTCACGATGTTCCTCTCCGAGGTTTCCCGGCTTGAAGCGAAGGGCGACATCACGCCCGATCAAGCCTTCGTGCTCAAGGGAAGCCTCGCCGCGATAGATCTTCTTCGGGTCTCAACGCTTAACGACTCGGAGAGGTTCACTGCTCGAACACCTGACCAAGTGCTGAGCGACCTTCTGGATGAAGAGCGGCGAGACGCCGAGGCCCTGATAGGCGCTGCCGCAGCAGAGCACGAGCTGGAGCTAGGGGCCAAGGACAGAGAGAACGCCGCCTTGCGTGAAGCGCTCGTGAAGAAAGCCGAGGAGCTCGACAATGAGAGGCAAAAGCGATTGCGCTCCCAAGAGCGAATCCGCAGCTTCTCCGCGAACGTCTCCAGATTCGCCGGGGCGACTGTGCTGATCCTGACAGCCGTTTGGCTGGTTCTCGGATTCTGCGTGACCGAGTACTCGCTGAGCGTGGGGGCGATTGGCGATGCTGCCGCTACGAGCTACAAGATTGCCGGAGTGATTGGCATCGTGGTAGGCGGCAGCCTTGTGGCGCTGCGGGAGAGGCTCGAACGCCTGCTCAACAACGCGCTCTGCCGCTACTTCCAAATCGACCTAAACGACTAGGCGCCCACGATTCGGTAACCATGGTGCTAACGTTGGTGAGATAACCCGCAACGCGAAGCGTTGTCGGGTTGATCTCATTGTTAGCAGACGCCGGTGCACATTACTCGCTGTTGAGCTCGCCGCGGTAGGACGACAGCACGTCGATCAGGATGTCGAGCTGGTGTTCGCTCACCGCAATGGGGTAGTCCGCCGGCGTGGATCGAAGGATCCAGTTGTGGTCGGTGTACAGAAGACCATCACGGGCGTACTCGCGGTACTCATCATCGGACATCGATGCCAATGTCGGAATGTCGATCGCGGTCACGTCGGTCTTGTGGGTGAAGGTCCTCTTGGCCCATTCAGGTTCCATCGGCAGACTCCAATTCGACGCGGCGGGATCCATCGCCTCGATGCTACTCCGCCGCGCTGACAGCAAACGCAGTCAGGGTTCTGTCCAACTATTGATTAGACAGCGCGCGTGGGCATTATGTGGCCGATTGACCTCACTGGCAGGTTCGAAGCTCATCAAGTGTGGCCCGCTTGTTGAGGAGCAAGTCCAGGAGGCTGTGCGTAACGAGACCGGCAACCCTCCTACAGCCCCGCCCGACACTCTCTCTCCCACTCATCCAGCTTCGCGGTCTGCGCGACCAGCTCCTTGCGCAGGATGTCGGCCGCATCGACGATCCTGGCCGCGCTGTTCTTGATCGTTTCGGCGGACTTGACGATATCGTCGAGCTTACCGGCCTTCTTCTCGATTGCTCGGATACAGTTCTCAAGCTCATCGACATCCAGCTATCCCCCGGCGCTTGCCGGAGCCCTACGCGAAGATCGCGATGGGCAAGACCTGAATCGCTGGACCGGGAATCTCCCATTCCAGCGTTCGGAACGCGAAGCCGCCGAGATCCGGGCTAGCAAACGCCTGCTTCATTTCGCCCAGAATGGTCGGCGGCAGCTTTCCCATGGCGGACTTCCGATTGAGGCTGATGGGTTCGTCACCCTCGTCGACAACCCTAATCAACTTGCCGACGACACGGAATGTTCCATCCACCAAGTCAGCCATCGTGGGATCGCTCAAGTACTGCTGCTCCAGCGTGATCACGGCGCGGTGGGATGACATGAGGCCATCCGTGGTCAGATCTACAGTGTCGCTGCCTCGAAGTGCCTTCACGAAGGACTCCATCTGGCGCTTAGTCTTGGTAAGGTCCGAGGACTGGCCGCCCTTCTGTTTGGACTCGCCCTTGGTGAACAGCTGCATCATGTCGACGAGTTCGATGAAGGACTCGATCGTCTCCAGCAGAGGATTCCGCTGAAGAACGGCCGAGAACTCAACAATGTCGCCCGGCTTGAACTGGGCACCGGCCTTGTCGTTGACGATGAACTTCTTCTCGCGAAGCAGGGCACGAAGCGCGATGAATAGAGAAGCGGGCGTATGGATCCGCTGCTCACTTCGTGTCTCGCCTTCAGGATCTTCTCTGAGTGTGCGACGTATCTGGTCTGTGCGACGACGCGGCAGCTGGATGTCCCGGTAGTGCTCAAGGATGGCCCGCCCGACGTTCGCGACGCGAACGGTTCTCCAGGCAGCTCGAAGTGGCGGCCTGACGTCCCAAGCGGTGGAAGTACTCAATCTGACCAGACCCCATTAGTTGGTCCAGTTCCCATGTTAGTGCAAGTGCCGGCTCCCGACGGGCCGGCGGTGCGTAGTCTTTTAGCGAAAACCCCGGAATGGTGCGCGATGGTATTCAAGGCCATCTTGGCCTGATGGGAATCCGCGGTGTCGCCCTGTTCTCTCACGGCCCTTGGGTTGCTCAGCAAGGCAGACTTGCTGGGACACGGATTCAGAGCGCGCGGTCGAACACCACGCCGCTCGGCGCCACCCAGCGCTCGATGTACCCGAAGGTAGCGTGGCCGTAGCCACGCTCCCCCCAAGCAGAACCCCATGAGTTCCGGAAGATGAAGTCACCGTCTGATGTCGACCCAGTGAAGTCATATCCGACCAGCACGAGCGCATGCCGCGCGGGAATCGCCTCATCGCCTACGGCCAGGGCCACTCTCCCCTTCTGCGCACGGTAGAACTCCCGGGTCAGCTGAACGACCACCCCGATAGGCTTCCTCGCATCGAGCGCGGCAATCAAGTTGCTCGTCGAAGTCTCATGCGGCTTCAATAGGCACTGTCTGCTGCAATCGGGGACATCCAGCCCTGCGGCGAAACGCAATGCCGCCGGAGGGGTGCTGCCCAGCGGCCAGTCCTCGGCGCGGCATTGTCCCCAAGCTTCAAGGGCCCACACGGCTGCATCAATGGTCGTACCACTGTCGGCCGGAAGCCCGTCGACACGCTTGCACGTGTCGAACAAGCTTGCCTCGCTCAACCTCTCGACGGATGCGCCATTCTCGTGAACGGCCGTCAGCGCAAAAGCGACGCAGCAAGGGCTCTGACCTTGGTCACGCACCGGCGGCAATTCACTCCGCAAATCGACGCCCATCGTCACGCCCTTGCTGCGAGAAGCAGCCTCTGAGCATGGGGAGCCAGACCCCTTGCATCACCGAGGATCGCCTCGTCCGACGTGGCCGTTGGGACGACAAGCTTTCCCGCCGCGTCGTCTCCGACTGCCGAGCGACTCAACGTGAGGACGATGCGCTTGCCATCGCGAGTCGCTCGCGCGCCGAGGTGACGGACACATCGAGAACCAATAGCATCGCCTGTGTCGCCAGAGATGTACTCATCGACGAACATCGCGCTCGCGCCCGCACCCGTTGTCCACCAGATGTAGCCAGAGGACGGCGTCTCCTCAAGATAGAGGTGAACCTCGTCGTCTTCGGACAGACAAAGGTCCTGCAGGTCTTCCTTATGCCTGACAACCCAGACATCACGCCAAGGGTTCGACAGTTGGAGACCATTTGTCGCACGTGTCTTCAGCTGCTTCGGGGTCTTTCGGGCCAGTCGATCGCGATCCGACCACGTGATTCGACCCACCGTCGTGAGCTGGGTGAGAAGTGCGGAGTAGGTCACGCCAAATCTCACGGCGGCTTGGTAGAGCTCATCGGGATTGCTCAGATCGATCGCCGGTATTGAATTCAGAAGCGGCGCGGGCATCAAGAATGCCCCGGCAAACGCCTGCGCAGCTATCTCCCTGGGGTCCATCCCGGAATTCTCGACCTGCTCCTGCGTGTCTAAGAGGGCCTCATGGCCCAACGCCCAGTGTCCAAACTCATGAGCCGCCGTGTACCTCCTCAGTCCAACCGGATGCTGGTTGTTGACCATTATTCCGGTATGCGTGCCCTCGCGAATTAGGGCCCCGTACAACTCGCGCATTGGCTGAAACATGAGAGAGATGCCGACATCTTCGATGACTCGGTAGACATCAATCCTGCGGGATCTGTCCAGCCCTAGCCTTGTCAGCTCCTGAGCAGCCGTCGCCATACCCTGGAGGCGCTCAGCGGCCCAATCGTTGTATGGCATCCACGGCCCCCTTAGTCGCGGCCCTCCGGCTCTTGAGTCGCCCCCGCCTTGAGGAATCGAGCGAACTGCAATACCTGCTGACGATCCTCGTCAGGAAGCACGCGCGCTGTTCGGAACAACGCGGCTATAGTCTCATCGTCAGCCAACGCTTCCGGCCCGGCACTGAGCAGATCTCCGACTGGCACTCGATACAGCGTCGAAAACCGTGCGAGCTCCACCGCGCTGACACGTCGCTTGCCAGACTCGATGACGGATACAGATGCGCGAGGAATGCCCATCCACCTTGCAACAGCCTCCTGGGAAAGACCCAGGAACTCCCGTGCTGCCTTCAGCCTTGCTGCGAGCAGCTGCTCATCGCGCTCGTCGCCGATCTTGTTGGTCTCAGCCATTTGTGCTCCCGGCCCTTTCATCTTCGGTCAGCAGCCATGCGAGCGCTATCGCGTAGCCCGACTTGTGGGTAATTGACACACCCAGGTGCTCCGCGCCGCGCAGCGCTAGCCGACGTTCCAAATCCCCGTCAACTGTGGCGGTCGGCGCACCAAGTCCCCCGGTGAGCACCTGAAGCTCGTGCAGATCGATGTCCTTCAGATCGGCGCGCATCGCCTTGGAAACCGCTTCCTTGGCTGCGAATCGCCCGCCGAGGGACTCAATTCGACCCTCACATTCACTGATCTCCGCTTGCGTGAAGAGCAGTTCAGTCGCTCCCGGCTCACTGACGACACGCTCAAACTCGCGGAGATCGACTAGGTCAATTCCGAGAGAAATGCCGATCGCGTTCTCGGAGAAGGTTCTCACGACTCTCCCTCACGGATGCCCCTGAGGCACTCTCTGACCTTCGTCTTGGCGCATTCGACTTGAGCGCCGGAGGACACGCACACCAACTCCCCCAGCTGCGCTCCGCTCTCCTCGCACAGGAACCCGAGAAGGCGTCCCAGGCCAAGGTAGTTCCCGTAGGCTCTCTCGACGAAGAAGTGGCTCCGATAGAAGGCCGCCATATGGAGGGTGCGATTCTCGAGGGTGAGGCTGATGTGACTTAAACAGGGGAATCCGTATTGCTTCCTTGCATCGCGTGCCGGATCCTCGACTCGGACGTCCTGGATGACGAAGTCCCCGGGCAGGGAGGTGCCGATTTCAAGCGCGTGGCGGCTGTTGTGGGCCGCGCGTGACATTTCATTCCGGAGGCTCGATATCGCGATCTCGAGCTGATTCCTATATTTTCCCTCGCGATCGGGCTCGGGCCACCTTACCATTCGCTCAAAGTAAAGGCCCTGCTTGTTCTTGGGGCAGGTACGCAAGACCGGAAGCGAGAGCTCATAGAGATCGAACAAACGCTGCGCGGTTCCCGCCCCTTGATACAGGCTTCGAGGAAAGATGGTGTTAGCCACCGTCTCAACAGAGTTCACCCGTGCCGATCCCACAGCGGCGGAGACCATGAGGGCCTCAACCTCTGAGCGGACCGAGAGGTCCTCTTGCAGTGGGTTGTCGATGGACACGACAAGATTGTGGAGACGCCCGCCTGCCGCGAGCAGCTCCTCCACAGCGCGAACCCATCCTTCTGAGATATCCGAGGCACTGACGAAGGTAGCCATCTACGATTCGCTTCCGACTAAGTTCAGAGTGTGGGCGAGTACGCACTCAAGCAAGGCGAGTGTGCTCGTGAGAGCGCGCCGGTCGATGTCCACAAGATCGAACTTGCTAGCCCGAAGCACGCCCTGGGCCCAGCCCATCATCGCAGCGGCCTGAGGTGAATCGATCCTGAAGTCACCATCCAACTTGATGGCATACGAGATGTCTTCGACGGGTTTGCCGGCCACGTAGGCCAGCTCTTCCAAGAAGCGGCCTCTGATCTCGTCCTCGGTCATCGTCGTTCCTTCTTACAGAAGTTGTCCGCTATTCCGACAACAATCTATGCCGCTCGTGTTAGAAAGTCAAACACCCACGGGGTGTCTTGGTCGCGATTTCGCACAATGCGCCCCTGAGAAGACTCCGTTCACCACGGGAGATCAAGGCCCGAATGTTCAGCAATCGGCGCGCGCGACAACTCGGCCGATTCTGCGACAGCACCGGAGCGACTCGAGGAACCGCATTCTTTGCAGCTTATGCGAGCACTGCGCCATGGGATGTGATGTGATGTGATGTGATGTGATGTGACCCTCGGGCGAGCCTCGAACAGTCCTGCGATCGATATTAGGACCTCGGTTGACCAAACCGGCTCAGCTGGAGCTCACGCGTTCTTCGATCTCCCATTTCGGCGGCAGAAAGTAGTCGATTCTCTTGGGCGTCTCAGAGAACTTCGCCTTCATTCGCTTGCGCTGACTGGCCAATTCCGGAAAGGCCAACCGACAATACTTGTCCGTCTCACAGAACAAGCCTTGAGCATCAATCGCGTGGAGGGGGCGGCCCCAGAGCCCATTGAACACAAGGCCAAGCCGCTCGAATTCCTTCTCCTGGTTCTCCACCATCCACATGATGATCTCCGTCGGCGACAGTCCACTCGTCGACACAAACACCTTCTGGATTCCGCGCAGCGCACCGGGACCGGCCTTGGTGAACTCGTTCTCTGAGAAGTTCACGTAGGACGAGTAGTTCAGGTCGATCGCCGTCTGATATGCCATGAAGTCGCCAAATAGCGGGTAGCTCCTCAAGACATCGAATACTTCACTAAGGCTACTGGCCGCAAGGATTCTCTGGCTCGCCCCATCCTCTAAGAACATGTGGCGGAAGAGTTCGATGTGGTTGAGGTACTTGAGGCCTCGGCCGAAGGCGTCATTAGCGCACAGGATGAACGCTCCCGTGTAAAGCTTCGTGCCAGTCGCGTGCAGCGATGTCAGCGCCTTCTCGAACGAACCGTCGGCCAGATCCTCCAGGGTGGGGTAGCGGCCAAGCGCGTCCTTGATTGCTTCCCAGGTCGGAGGCCAGCTGAAGGTGCGAAAAGCCACAATCTGAAATATGGCATCGTCCGGTGGGACCGGCGTTTCGGGATAACAGACGGTGCGAATCATGTACTGGCTGACGCGATCCGTTGCACGGAAGACGTTGCAGAATTTGAACTCCTGCAGTATTGGATCAGCAGTCCATGGACCGGGCCGTCCTGATAATCTGCGCTCGAAGATCGCTTGGCGTTCAGCTGCCAAATACCAGTACGTCTCGTAGACGTCGGGTCGAGGAATCGGGGTTCGTGCCATGTTTCTATTGTACTCCCGTCGTTCCCATTAGGACTCGCACCTGAGGAAGACCCCCGTGCCGTGAAGGTTGAAGTATCGGGAATCAGGAATCAGTAGCTCTTGTGCCGCCATCCTCTCACCAAGCGTATAGCGAAATCGCTGCTCGCCAGTGAAGTGGTCCAGGATAATCGCGCCGCCGATCACGGTGTTATCGACTACTGCCTCAATGGCCGCGTGGGCCGCTGAGTAGTTGTCGGTGTCCACGAAGGTTAAGATCATCGGCCGAGGCCGAAGGATCGCTGCAGTTTCCACGATGTCACCGCGCACTAGCTCGACATTGGTATCCGAAAGGTACTGTTCAACGAGCGGGAACCTCGAGTACTCTGCGCCTTCGTGGTCATACATGTCCAACAAAGAACGTCTCGACGGAAAGCCCTCGAACGTGTCGAACCCGTAGATCGGCCATTCACGCTCGAACGAGGCGATGACCTCTGCGATGAAGCGAGTCGTCCCTCCCTTGAACACCCCGAACTCGGCGACACAACCCTCCAGTCCGAGCGCGGCCGCGTGCTCGAGACACTGGTAGATGTGCACGAGGCAATTCGGATATCCGTTGGCAATCGAGGGAACCAGCAGGGACTCGATGATTGCCTGAAACTTCTGATCCCGAAACGCGTAGTGGCCGTACCCGGCAAGCAGAACCTTTGGCGTTGCGCGGGCGGAAGCGTGCTCCATGAGGAGGGCCAGCGTCGCTTCCTTGTCCTCGTCATCGACGATGGCCACAGTGCTCGACCGCATCTCGGCCACGCTCACATACGACCTGACATCCTCCCCTGACTCAGGATCCGCAATGTCAGTCCCGAAGAGTTCCAGCTCGCCCCCGAAGCCTAGCTGAGTGCGAACTGCTGCGGCGAACTGCCGTACGTCGGCCGCCCGGCCGACAACAGCCAAACTGCGCAACCCCGTATAGGATTCTTCGAGCACATCCTCCAAGAGCTTGGTGATGATCTCGCGGTTCATTGTGTCTGAACCACTAGCAGATCAGGCGACGCGCACAGCACTGTGAGTTCATATGACAAATCACTTAGCCGTGTGGCGACCTCGAGCCTCTCCCCTAGTGCCGCTCCATCCAATGCAAGAGCCCCCGCCACAGACAGCGACAGAACGAGATCTCCGCACACATCGTTTACGGTTCTGGTCGGCAGAGGCGGCTCATAGAGCGCCAGGAGAGTGTCGAAACCCGCAGTGCCGTCGCTTGCATTAGTGCTCAACCACTCCACTCCAAGCTCGCTCCGTCTCAGCCCCGCATCCTGGTCGAGAAGGTAAGTACGGTACTTGAGACAGTAAACGAAAGCATCGACGGCGGTCTCGTACAGCGGCTCTGCTCCTTCAGGCGCACCCGCCAGCACGTTGGTCAAGCGGTCAATCTTGCGAGCGATGTTTGCAAGGATCGAGATCAGCTCACCGCGCTTCTTCCAACTGTCTCTGTATGCCGCGTCCTTCTCTGAGTGCAGCTTGGCAATCGAGGCGTTGAGTCCACATGACCATGCGTCGCCATCGAGCGACACGCCAGCAACCTGCTGAGCTTCCTGCTCTGACGTGTGGTGTGCTCGCAACCAGAATGTGGCCGCCGCGTGGATATCAGTCCCCTCGAGCGGGGCCAACACTCTAAGGGCAGACCCTAGCCCGCTTCCCGACTCAGCAAGCCAGTAAGCGTGCAGCATGACAAGGAACGCGTGCAGCAACGGATCTGCGCACTCGGAGAGCATCACGTCAGTCACTGTGTTGGGATCAGTTCGCACTCGATCCTCCAGTTCGAACCAAGTCTGAAGGACCGTATCGAACTGCTCGAGCTCAGTGCCAAAGGCAATTCGCCGTCTAGCGGATGCATAGATGCCCGAGAAGCTAGCCCACGAGGCCAGAATCTTCTCGGCTTTCTCCCAGTGATGCTCGTAGATGTGCATGGAACTGACCAGCCAGTGCTGGCGCCCCACTGCCACACCCAGCCAGTGCGCCATGCACTCTTGCAGCATGCTCCATTCAAACGTATTGATCCCGGAGAAGCCCCAGACGATATCGTTGCTTCTCACTGCGACAGAGAGGTCGAGGGACCCGTCACGCACCATCCAGTGCAGCCAGTTGTTGCAAGGGATGTCTTTGCTCTCGACGAAATCCTGATCCGGATCGAATATCGCCATGACGCCGCGACGGCTCGATGGGTCCTCGGCGAGCAAGTCGACAACGGCCTTTCTCTGATCAACGCCATTCCAGTCACGCAGTCTCGGCCCATAGGCAGCTCGCCACGTCGTGCCATCGTCGGAAAACTCAGCCGCGCGATGCAAATATGGCAGCAAGAACCCGATATCGTTTCGACCGCTCAACACCCAGATGCTCTCCGCGACGGTCGCGAAGGGATTGTTCTCTCGGTGGGGAACAATGATGAACCGCTCAAGCGGCGCATAGATCGTGAAACTCTCCCCTACGAGTTCCCGAGTGACCTTCCTCCTCGGGTCCACCAAAGAACCTCTATGCATGATGCGTGACAGCTGACCGCAGAAAGCATCTGCAGCGTTTCGGTAGACTGGCTCCGCCATCTCGGATTCCTCCCCATGGGACCCCGTGGAGTCTTGCCGACTGCGTCTTCGCCGATGCAGTCGCGCTGCCTCCCCCGTGACCCTTTTTGGGCCTTCGGGCCTGAGAAGTCAACCCAGTGGCGGCAGTCTGGCCCCTGCGACAGCCGAGGCGCTCCAAGCCGCCGGCGCAGCCGCTCGATCGGCGGCTTCAGGCCGTCGCGTCATTGACAGCGGTGTCAACAAGAGCGGGGCAACTCCAACTCCAGAATACGTGCTCGTTCTTCAACCCACGAACCTTCGTCTACGTCTCCCCGACAGCCTTTTCGAACACGTCCTGCGCCCGCATGGCCAGCCCAACGAGGTTCGGAGCCTGCCTGGTCAGATCGCCCTTTGCGACGAGTGCGGCAAGCCGCGAGCGAATGCCTTCAACCTCGTGTCCGAGACTGAAGCTCAGTTCGACTGTGGCCAGCGCATCCAAGCGAGCGAACGTTTCGATGATTGACTCGCGAGCGGCGTCGGAGATGATGACGTACCTGAAGATGGCATCGGCAATGTCGAAGCGCAGTTTCCATGAAGTGTGCATCGCCAGCTCAGGTTCCGTCTCGTGCAGAATCTCGACCTGCTTGAGCTTTGTGAGAAACGCGGCGCGCTGCTCAACCGGCAAAGCGGTCTGCTCGATGGCACTTTCGGCCTCGGCGATGGCAAGTCGGAGCGTCTCAGGCTGACCGGGCGGCTCGGCGGTAGCGTCCTTGAGAGCGGCAAGTGCCTGCTTGGCGGGAGCGCGCTGGGTTTCGACCTCGCGCATGGTCTCTTCGTCTTGGCGGTAGCGCTGGGTGAGGTCGCAAAGGAATCGGACTGAGTGGTCCGGCCCTGCGCAAGTGATAGCGCGCCAGAAGGCTCGAGGGCTGACTTCACTGTCGCCGGCGCCGCTATCCTCGCGCAGGACCCTGAGCCTAGAAATCTCGGCAGCGTCAAAGGAGTTGCGGACAGCCCACTCCAGCTCAGGCAGTCGGGCCGCGAACATGGCTTTACGCTCTGCCCGAGCCTGTTCGTAGGCGCGTTGGAGGTTGTCCGCGACCGCGCCCAACTCTCCTCCTTGCACCGACGGAGCCATCCGATCTCGCCTGCTCGCAACTCGAGCGAGCACAACATGCTCGGGCCGCCGCGCACAAGTCAAGAACGACGCCGATCCGCCTGACGAAGTCGAAGAAGTGCCGGACCCTACTCCTCTACGACCAATGCCCAGACCCGTTTGAGTGGGATGTCTGCCTGCAGGTCCGCAGACAGCCGCTCGTAGTTCTCCGTCACGGCAGTTATCAGGTCATCGGCATCACTTCTCTGATGCGCGGCTGTTCGACGTTTTGACGCTCGCCTGGTTCTTCTACTCGCTAGGTGGATTCTCTCCGCGCACCCACCCATGATCCGGAACGTGCATCTGAACACGCAGCTGACCGTTACCGTGATGGCGATGCTCGGCCTGCATGACCATTTCAACGAAGTAGAAGATAACTGCACGAGACAGCTGAAGTGTTTCGATCAGTTGCTGCTTGAAGGCTTCGACCTCGAAATGGTTTACGGCACCGCCATCTTGGTCGGGGCATCCCATGTCGTGCATCACCGCGAAACGGTGGGTGGACGCGTGTCGCATCATCTGCTTCTGGCGCAGGAATCCTCCAGACCGAATGTCTAGCGAGACATCGGCCAAGGCCATCAGTGCTGTGACTCCAGACTCAATCGCATCACCGATTTCTGACTGCCATTCAATGGGCTCTTCTCGTGCCGGATTCTTCGCCTTCTGGAACCAGCGGCTACTGAAGTAGATGTTGTTTGGGCTGCCTGGAAGATCCAGATACTCGCTGGTCGCAACAGCGACCTTGTCAAGCAGATCAAGACAGGCTTTCTGGGCGAGCGTCATCATTGATTGAGGAACGCCGTAGAGGGCGTAATCCAAGGTATCTGAGTAGGTGCCGCTCTCGGGAAATGGATCTTCGAAGGCAGAGAACGCTAGATACCGTGCGCACAAGTAGTCCGACTTCATCGTGTTGAACATTGCGAAGACCGGTGGGACAACGGCAGTTGAACTCACTGGCACCGTGACCGAGTTGATCTGCAGCGAGTCCCATCTCGCTAAGCCTTGATCAAGGTCGTCTACCTTGAAGGAGAGGGCCAGCCGATTCTTGAGGATGAACCGCTGGTAGGTTGTCGCCTTAGAGAGATCCGGCGGCTCCACCTGCGGCAACTTGGCAGCAAGAAGCTTTGAAAGCTCTCCGAAAGCCCGCTCTCCAGCGAGCTCACGGATGCGTTCCGGATTCTCGCGTGCGGCTGCAATGTGGACGGCGGCGGTTGAGAGCAGTGCTTGTCGATTGCCCATCCCATGATTCGCAAGCCAGATTAGGGCCTTGGCGGCACCGGTCTGGGCAATGCCATTCGTCGGGTCGAGACCGATGGCCCTTGAGTGCCAGTCGTATGACTCGATTACTCGATACACTCGATAGAGCGAATTGGCGAGGTTGGTGTACGACCTCGCTCGGACATCCCTTGGCGTGTCGCTTCTCGACCCCACACCCTGAAGAAGCAGTCTTGCTCGCTGCCGGGCCATGGCTGTAGCTAGGTACCAATCCGTCCTGCTCTTCCCTTGAGCGCCCAGTTCGGCCTGCGCGATCAGCCCATTGGCTAGTGAGTACTCCGTGTGTGCGCGACCCGGAAGTCGCTCGTTCAATCGCTCGAACAGGTCGACACCTTGGTCAACGGCGGCCTTGTCGCCGGACTCAGTACCGGCGTCAACGAGGGTGGCTGCTGTCAGCCCGTCAACATTGTCCTGATCAAGAACATCATCAGGAACTAGCTTCCGAGCCGCCTTGATCGCGGCGGCCGGATCAGTGTCCTTCAGGGCCTCGAGCATGCCCGACACTTCGTCAAAGCGACGTTTGAGAGCGTCGCGGCTTGGTCTCGGCATATGTGGTTCGCTGCTCATAAGACATCGTTGGAGTTTGCCTTCTCCAGCTCTGCAAACTTTGCGGCCATCGTCGGGTTACCGCGTGTCAGCTTCTTGATCGTCACGTCCTGCGCCTTGTCGTTGGCGAGGCGGAGGTTGCGGTCTGTGCCGAGCAAGGCATCCTTGGTCTTCTGCAGGTGGTCGATGGACTTGTCGATCTCGTCAATCGTCG
>Ga0209748_1000468_pt1 | contig 21467 bp, 18 predicted proteins | sample BarGraIncu00421A_FD_185490 | JGI IMG/M metagenome (GOLD analysis project Ga0209748, IMG submission 185490) | Arctic peat soil microbial communities from Barrow, Alaska - Barrow Graham LP Incubations 004-21A (SPAdes) (version 2) | ecosystem: Environmental > Terrestrial > Soil > Wetlands > Peat... | reverse complement strand
TCTCAGCGTTTGCAAGTCATAATCGCGCACATCACGGCCATCGATTAGCATCTCGCCGCCCTGGAATTCATAAAAGCGCGTTACCAACCTGGCAATCGAAGATTTTCCCGCGCCGGTGTGCCCAACAATGGCCACGTTCTCACCGGGTTCGATGTGCAGGTCAAAATCTTCCAGCACCTGAGTGCCGTTGGGGTAAGAGAAACTGAGATGATTGAAGTCCAATTTGCCCAAAAGACGATCAGGTTTAATGCTGGCGCGCTGTTGGACGCTTCGGGGTGCTTCGATAAGTGCGAAAATACGCTCGGCTGCTGAAAGCCCCTGTTGCACCTGGGCAACGTACTGTGTTAATTGCAATACTGGCTGCATAAAACGATCGATGCTATTCACAAACAAATACCAGGCACCCGCCGTGATGACCACTGCCAGAACATCTTTGGCACCGTAAAAGGTGACCAATGCCATCGCCACACCAACCACTGTGCGGGTAACCGGGAAGAGCAGTGAGAGTGCCACGCCTCGCCTGATGTTCACCCTGAAGGAATCCTTGTTTGCTCGGTCAAAGTCTTTGAAAATGCTGGCTTCCTGCCGGAAATTTTTTGCTACCGAAATGCCGCTGATGGTTTCTTTGATTGTGGCGTTCACGTTTGCCATGGCGCGCATGCCGCGCATCGTCACCGTCTTTGCCCATTTTCGGTACTGGGTTATAAACAAACCTAGAACCGGGATGATTACGAACAAACCTAATGCCAGCCGCCATTCGGTTCTCAGTAGGATGATGGCAATTAACACAGACTGAAGTAGATTATTCAGAACATCTGATGTCAGTGTTATCAAGTTCGCAAAATCCGTGGTATCGGTGGTTATGCGGGAAACGACCTTGCCGGAAGAATTCTCGTCGTAGAAAGACATATCCTGCTGCATAGCTGCCTTGAAAGCTGCGCCAGACATATCGCGGGTGGTATCGGCGATCACCCGGGCCATTAACCTGTGTACGATGTAATAAAAAATGTAATTCAGGAACTCGAGCACGATAACACCCAGAACCAACCAGAGGTAAATGCTTTCCTTGACCTGTCCAGCCATGATGAGATCCAAAACTCTTGAAACCAGCAGCGGTGTCAAAGCCCCAAAAATGCCTTGCATGGATAAAGCGAAAACTATCACGATCAGCTTGGACCGGTATGGGTTAAGATAGCTAAAAATGCGACTGAACAGATCCTTGTTTGAGTATTGTCGGTCGTAGGCTTCGGCTCGGAGGCTGGAATAGAAGCTCATGCTTTTACCACCTCTGTAAAAATGTTTCGGTAAGCTTGTGAGCGGTTCATGAGTTCAGCGTGAGTGCCAATGTCGGCAATCTTGCCTTTTCTCATCACGATAATCAGGTCCGCCCAACGAATCTGCGAAAGCCTATGGGTGATAATAAAGGTTGTGCGTCCCTCAGAGGCAGCCTTGATGGCTTTTTGGATTTCATCTTCTGTCTTGCTGTCGATGGCGCTGGTGGAATCGTCCAGGATTAAAATGCGTGGATCCGTCAGGAATGCTCGCGCTAAGGCCAAGCGTTGCCGTTGCCCGCCCGAAAGCATCACACCACGGTCACCAATGACTGTGTTGTAACCCTTGGCCAATTCCAAAATGAACTCATGAGCCTGGGCTTTTTTGGCCGCTTCAATGACCTCTGCCTCACTGGCGTCAGCTCTACCGAAAGCGATGTTCTCTTTAACGGTCTTTGAGAAAAGGAAAATATCCTGTTCAATGATGGAAATCTGGTTGCGCAGGCTGTTCAACTGCCAATCCTTGAGAGGCACGCCATCAATCTTGACCACACCCTTAGATGGGTCATACGTCCGGTTAATCAGCCGTATCAATGTCGTTTTGCCGGCACCTGTTTGACCGACTATTGCTATTGTTTTACCTGGTTGAGCGTGAAAACTGACGTCGTCCAGGGTGTCTATCCCGCCATAGCTAAAGCTGACGCCCTCAAACACAACTTCGCCCTCAATCCTTTGGGCAATACCGTCTAGGTTTTGGTCGAGATCATTTACGGTGTTCATGGTTTCCAGGAGGCGTTTCGCCCCTGCCACACCCAGAGTAAGTTGTGAGTAGCTATAGATTGAAGAATATGTGGGAAAGCCCAGCAGGGCCAGGGAGTAAAAATACGAGACCACACCCCCAAGCGCGATTGTCCCCTGTTGCGCCAGCAAAACTGCATGCAGTAACCCTAAACCGAGTGCTAGTGAAAGTAATAGGACCGGAATGAAGACCGCTTCCTGATCGCCTTTCTTAACGAAGGCATTCCGATAAGCCAGCGAATTATGCATGAAAAGCTTGATTTCATCGTCTTCCTGGGCAACGGATTTCACAGTCTCAATCCCATCCAGATCTTCTGCCAGGCGGCTGTTCATCTTGCCAAAACTCTCCCGGACTTCTTTGGAGATGGGTGTCATCACCCTGAAGTAGTACTGAATACAGATGGCGTAGGCAATAATAAAGATTCCCGGTACCAGCACCAGGGCATGGTTCAGGTTCCAGCCGATGATCAACGGCACAAAAAGAAAGTTGATGGAGCCTATGATCATGTTTAAGGCTGGGCTGAAAACGAAATTCACTTCACGGATGTCATTGGTTGCCCGGGCCATCAGGTCGCCAATCGATTGCAGGGAATGGAAGGTCATGCTCTTCCCAAGCAAATTGGTATAGAACTCCTCACGGATATTTCGCTCCAGACGTTGGGCAGTATATTCAAAACTGTAATTGCGCATAAATAGAAAAACACCGCGTACAATCTGGGAACCGCCTACGATGAGTGAAAGGGTCCAAAGGTGATTGAGATCTGCTTTTCCGCTGATTAGCTCGTTGAAAATCTCACCGAATCGGGTAGCAGGCACCCCGGCTAAGTACGCATTGCCCATGGCACCAATGACCGCTAAAACCAGCAAGAACCAGGTAGGTTTGACGTGAGACCAGATCCAACGAATGGGTCCTCGTCGATCGGTTTTATACCGCTCAGGGATACTAAACTCAGAAATAGACATTCATCAATTCCAAAACAGTTTCATTCTACTCCAAGCAGGTCAAGAAATCAGAAAATTGCCTATCTACAGAATTCTCCCCAATGGCTGGGTATAATTCAAGGCATTATGAACCCTCAGTCGTCGACGAAAAATGTAAACCCTTCCCAGATCAGGGTGGAAAACCTCAACTATACCTACCCAGACTCCAAACAAGCCCTTTCAAATGTCAGTTTTGAAGTGGCAGAGGGGGAGAAATTAGCGCTTATTGGCGGGAATGGATCAGGCAAATCCACGTTGCTTCTGCACCTCAATGGCATCTTCCGCGGGGAAGGCAAAGTCTTCATCAATGGCCTTGAAATCACAGATTCCACTCAAGCTCGCATTCGCACCCTGGTAGGCATGATTTTCCAAAATCCCGCCGACCAACTTTTCTCCTCATCGGTTTACAACGATGTCGCTTTCTGGCCAATTCATCTCGGTTTTAAGAAAGAGGCTGTCAAAGAGCGCGTGATGCGAGCGCTAAAAACTGTGCATATGGAAGACTTTGTCAAGCGTAATCCTTTCAACCTCAGTGGGGGAGAGAAAAAACGCATCACCATCGCTTCGGTTCTTTCGATGGATCCAAAAATTCTGGCCCTCGATGAGCCCACATCCGGGCTTGACCCGCATGCCCGCACTGAACTAATCGACCTGCTCATCAGCATGCCGCAAACCATGGTGATCGCCACGCACGACCTGGATATGGCTGCTCAGGTGTGTTCAAGAGCCATTCTGCTGGACCGCGGCGCGGTCATTGCTCAAGGCATCACCTCCGAGATTATCACCAATACACCCCTCCTGGTTGAAGCCGGCCTCGTTTAGGTAATTTGCACCGAAAGTTCCCCTTAAAGTATTAATGGGGATATAATACCTGCATTAATCATATTAATCAGATTAATAGCATGGAAAAAACAAAAGCAAGCCTCCTCGACTATCTGGCAGAAGCAGCTGAAAAGCGTCAGCCTCTGCCCAGTATTCCCGAAATTGGAAGACAAATTGGCATCAGCACATCTTCACTTCGAGAGCAGCTTGAAGTTGCCCGCCAGCTTGGCGTGGTTGAAATCCGACCTAAAACAGGCATGTCCCTTCGCGACTTCTCCCTTACACCAGCCTTGATGCTCGGTCTGGATTATTCCCAAAAAATTGATCCGCTCACTTTTGACCAGCTCAGCGACCTGCGTAAAAACCTTGAAAGCGTTTATTGGCCTGAAGCCGCGCCTTTGCTCACCCGGGAAGAGATTTCCCAGATCGAGGCCCTCGTTGTTCAGGCTAATCAGAAAATTGCGCATTCTCCCATCCAGGTCCCAAAGGAAGAGCATCGCAGCTTCCATCTTGGAATCTTCCAGCATCTGAATAACCGCTTTGTCTTCAGCATTTTGGAGAGTTATTGGACTCTCTATCAATCTTCCGACCTCAACATTTACATGGACAAGGCTTATCTTGAGCTGGTTTGGAACTACCACCAGAAAATTGTCGATGCACTGAAAGCCCGCGATTTCGACCGCGGGCACGAAGCCCTGCTTAACCACATGGATCTCGTCAAGCAAATCAAGAAACCCGAACTTAATCAACGATTTGAATAAATAGGAGTTGACATTGATGGCAAACACAACCAAAAAGAAGAAAGATGAGTCTCAACTCATCTTGAACGACTTTTGCATGACCATCTGCACCGTCAATGGTTCCGGCTCAGCCACAGCCAACAGCATTCTCTTCAGCGCGCTCTTCCACATGGGCATCCCAACTTCGGGCAAGAATGTCTTCCCATCCAACATCAAGGGCATGGCCACTTGGTTTGTTATCCGTGCCAATGAACAGGGCTTTACAGGCCGCCGTCCCTATGATGACATGATTGTGGCCATGAACCCGAAAACCTTCCTGGAGGATCTTAACTTCCTGCCCAAAGGTGGTGTCGTATTCTATGCTGATCACATCGGCATTTCAGATGAGGCCCGGCGCGAAGATCTCATCTTCTACCCGATGCCCATCAAAGCCCTTACCGACGAACTGGATGTGCCCCGCACCATCCGTGATTTCACTGAAAATATGCTCTATGTGGGCATTGTTGGTCAGGTTCTCGGCATCCCAAAGGAGATCCTGAAGAGCGCGATTGATCAGCATTTCAGTGCTAAACCTGTTGTTGCAGAAATGAACTTCAAGACCGTCATGCTTGGTTACGACTGGGCGGAAAAGAACCTGAAGAAGACAGATTGCTATAAGGTCAAGCAGCTCCCTCCACTCACTGATTACATCCTCACGGATGGCAACCATGCGGGTGCGCTCGGTTCCATTTTTGGTGGTGTTCAATATTGCGCGTGGTATCCCATCACGCCAGCCACCAGCCTGGTGGAAGACATGAACGAACTGGCTCCCAAATTCCGTCAGGACCCCGAAACCGGCAAAAACACTTTTGCCATTTTGCAAGTTGAGGACGAACTCGCGGCAGCGGGTGCGGCCATTGGCGCTGGCTGGGCTGGCTTGCGTTCCATGACCGCCACTTCAGGCCCTGGCCTTGCTTTAATGACTGAAAACGTCAGCCTGGCATATTTCACGGAGACCCCGGTGGTTTTCTGGGATGTGCAGCGTGTTGGACCCAGCACAGGTTTACCGACTCGCACAGCCCAGGGCGACATTTCGATGGCTTACACCCTTGGCCATGGCGACAAAAAGCACATCATTGTCATCCCCGGTTCCGTCAACGAATGCTTTGAATTTGGCTGGAAAGCCCTCGACCTGGCGGAAAAATATCAAACCCCCGTCTTTGTCATGTCCGATCTTGACCTGGGCATGAACACCTGGATGACAAAAAAGTTCGAATATCCCGATCGCCCCATCAATCGCGGCAAGATCATCTGGGAAAAAGACATGCACAAATTTACAGATTGGGGCCGTTACAAGGACATCGATAAAGATGGCATTCCTTATCGCACCGTCATGGGCAACCAGAGCCCTAAAGCTGCTTACTTCACCCGCGGCACCGGTCACGACCAATATGGCAACTACAGCGAGAATCCCAAGAACTGGGCAGATATGCTCTTCCGCATTGGCCGTAAGCTGGATAATGTGGAGATGGATTTACCAGAGCCCATTGTTCATTATGGCAAAGAAGCCAAAATTGGCATCATTGGCATGGGTTCTACAGAACTCGCCATCCTTGAAGCTCAGGTATTGCTGCGTGAACAAGGAGTCGAAACCGACTTCATGCGCATCCGTTCTCTGCCTTGCGGCAAACTGGAACGTGATTTCATCATTGGGCACGACCGCACTTACGTACTTGAGCTCAACCGCGATGGACAGCTTTGCGGTGTTCTGCGGCGGGAATTCTCTCAATACGCGCCGCGCCTCACCTCTGTTACCGAAATTGGCGGTCTACCGATGACTGCCGTCTGGGCTTCTGAAACCATCCTTGCAAAGGAGCAACTTAATGGATAAACAAACTACCGTTACCCCGAAAGCTGAAAGCAACCTGCTCGGCCTCTCCCCTGAAGACTACAAAGGTCGGCCCTCTACGCTTTGCCCGGGCTGCGGCCATAATATGGTCTCGAACCAGATTCAAGCCGCGGTTTTCGAGCTCGGCCTCCTGCCTGAAAAAGTTGTCAAGATATCCGGTATCGGCTGCTCTTCCAAGAGCCCCAATTACTTTCTGCAACGCTCCTTTGGTTTCAATGGCTTGCATGGCCGTATGCCTACCATTGCCACAGGGGCAGCATTTGCTGACCGTACTATGAAGATTATCGGCATCTCAGGTGATGGGGACAGCGCCTCGATTGGGTTGGGGCACTTTAAACACATCGTGCGCCGCAATGTTCCCATGGTTTACATCATCGAGAATAACGGCGTTTATGGCCTCACCAAGGGACAGTTCTCTGCCACCACGGACTATGGCCTTGAGCTCAAGCACCAGGGTAAAAACTGGCTGCCGCCGCTTGATCTTTGCATGGAAGCCCTCATCAGTGGCGCAACCTTCGTTGCCCGTTCCTTCGCCGGTGATGCCAAGCAACTCAAGGAGCTGATCAAAGCTGCCATTATGCACAATGGCATTTCAGTGATTGATGTCATCAGCCCCTGTGTCACCTTTAATAATAAGGATGAAGCCTTGCAGTCCTACAACTGGGGTCGCCAGCATGAAGACCCCATCCAGGAGATCAAGTTCGCCTATCGTAAGGACGTGGCCTCTCTCGAGGATTTTGAGGAGGGCACTGTGAAGGAAGTGATCTTACCGGACGATTCGGTGATTTTGCTGAAGAAGATCAAGCGCGACTACGACCCGACCGACCAATCCGCGGCGTTGGATTTGCTGACCGAGAGCTACAAGAAAAAGTATTTTGCAACCGGGCTGATCTATATCAATAATGATACTCCCACGGTCTTCGAGCCTTACAATCTGGCTGAAACCCCTCTCAACCGCACTCCCAACGACCTCCTCCGCCCCAGCCGCAAGATGCTGGCCCAAATCAACGCCTCCCTGGCGTAGCAAGTGTATGACTGCCGCTTAGGGATGAAGATATATTGATTGAACTGTACTTCCTCTAGCAATATTTAGATTCTGACACTGGAAGTGGAGCTCGGTGTATCTTTAAATTCGTGATCCAATCTCAAAGGTAAGTACTGCAATTTTTACTTATTCCATGAAAACTGCAGAGAAAACGTATAAACTTCAGTCGATAGGTAATTTTCTGAGACCTGTTCGGTTAGCCAGGAGCAATGCCTTGAAAGTACAGTACAATTTGTGGGTAAAGCCCTATTTCAAAAAAAGAGTACCTTCTTAATATTGAAATATACATCCGGATTAGTTACTTTTCTGAAGTTATCCAGAAGGGGAAATTCCTGTGAAGCAAAAATTTTTATTTTATGCTTGGTTTGCTCAATTATTGGTTGAAGGAATAATTTCATTTTTTGCCACAATTAACATTCTTGGCGAAATAAAAAACGCAAGTATGTCTGGAAATTCAATCAACAGACTGATTATTTTATTATTCATAATCTTATTTCTTTTATGTTTTATCGCTTTATTTAGTTTTCGAACAAAACTCAAAAAATTTCTTGAATCCCACTTTAACTCTGATAAGTCAAATAAAATGTCTACTGCTTTGGGGCTCATTTCTATTTTCTTGTTGTGGGTCACACTGTTTACTCCGACCGTCTATCTCTATCAATACGAATCTATATTTGTCAAATGTAAGCCATTTGTAATTTGGCTGGAGCTAATATTATTTCAGACCATCCTGTGGATAAACATCTCGAAAAATAATCTCAGTTCCCGATATAAACTATCAAAGATTGATAAAAATTTATTTTTATATACATTTATTCCCTTGTTCTTACTTTGGGTGTTTATTTCCATTACCAAAATTGGTCTGGTTAAAGAGACCGGCTATTGGAATGTACCAGGAATTCCTCTTACTATGATTCAATTCCTAGGGCTTTTATTGTTTTTAGGTTTGGGATTAATATTAAATCCTCAAAATGGCAATGCTCCAAATTCCTCCACCAGAATCCTAACAATTCTAATTCCAGTTGGTATTTATCTAACAGCTGTTCTATTGTGGGGTTTTACTCCTATGTTAAAGCATTTTTTCTCACTGCAACCCACACTGCCCAACCTGCAACCTTTCCCATATTCAGATGCCCGTGTCCATGACCTTGGGGCCTTATCAATAGTCATGGGAAAAGGGATATATTTTCATGGCTTTACAGATAAACCAATGTATATGTTGTTTTTAGCGGTGCTCCACTTTTTCACAAGGAACGATTATTCCTTGCTTCAATGGGCTCAGATCCTTATCTTAGCACTTTCGCCAGTGGTCCTCTACCAATTTGGGAAGAAATTCTATGGATCTCTTTTTGGCATAATTGTAGCTTTAATGCTGATATTTCAACAAAGTAATGCCATTTCACTTTCATTTAAAGTTGCATCAGTCAATCCAAAATTGTTGATGTCTGAAGAATTGATGCTACTTGGGGTTCTCCTTGTTACCTTTATTCTTTTCAAGTGGATGAAGTCTCCAGCATACCCAATAACATTCTTACTCGGAAGCTTTCTTGGTATTTTCTCATTGGTCAGGATTAATCCCATTTTTATCATCCCTGTAATAGTTTTGATTATATTTATCAAATTCAGGAAGACTCCAAAAAAAATCGCTATACAGATCCTCTTTTTGAGTTTTGGTTTTCTTCTTGTCTTTTTGCCTTGGTTATTTACAGGTGTTGATTCTGAAGGAAAATCGTGGTTTTTTCTAAAGATTCAAGATGTAATTAATACCCGTTACAAAAGCCAGAGCGATACCATTCCTAATAATCAAACCACTTTACAATATGTTTCAATTTCTCCAAAAGTTAACTCAACTGGGCAAAACTTGAATTTTTCTGGGATTTTCAGCTTGGAATCTAAGGCAAGTTCCCTGGCAGATCAGAAAGAAGAATCTGAGCCCGTCATCTGGATTATGACCAATCATTTTCTGCATAATTTTTCCACATCTCTGTTGGCCTTACCTGATTCAATCAAAATTTACAATATTAGCGAATTGAGCACGCGGGAATACTGGCAAGATGTAAATAGCTGGAATGGTAATTTCTCAGCTATTCAATATTTTCGAATTTTGATCAATCTATTTCTCCTGAGTGTAGGGATTGGATTCAGTTGGAGAGTGCATCGCTGGCCTGGGTTAGCTCCGTTAATCGTCTTCCTAGCTTACGATCTTTCACTTAGCGCGGCGATGAATTCAGGTAGTCGATATATTGTGCCAATCAATTGGATTATCTTCTTCTATTACGCAATGGGACTAATCCGGACTTTTAGGTTCTTGTTAGCGCTTTTAGGAATCGATTCATCATTTCCATTGGCGCAATTTTCAAAAACTGAAACTGAAGAGTCAAAATTACCGTTCAGATTCTGGTTACCTTCTTTGTTGGTTATAGCTATGTTTGCTCTTTTACTCCCTGCAGCAAACCTAATAGTGCCAAAGTTGGTCCAAAAAGATGAAAGTGCTGTTCAACTACTGGATTATGCAAAGCCCAGAGAGGCAACAGAGAATCTCTTAATGACAGGCACGATCTTTTACCCATACTACCAAGATGATGGTCTGCTTGTTTTCGATTTTCTGGAAGGCACAGAGATAAACAGCTTTAGCATTTCGCAAAACCACTTTACCTCCAGAAACCCAATAGTTCTTGAGAGCGAAATACCCGCTCTGCTTAGCCTCACTTCTAATGATGGCGAGTCTGAGATAGAATCCATGTACATACTAAATGAAAATATTCCTCAGCTAATTTGGCATATGGAATAAAAACGGTTATTCTCAACAATGACAGCAATGGAATTTCGGAGTAGAAGCAAATTGAAAATTGCCATTGTCCACGATGCCTTGGTGGTTCCCGCGGGCTCTGAGAGGGTTGCACTCAGTATTAGCAACCTTTTTCCTGATGCTCCGATTTTTACTTCTGCTTATCTCCCTGAAAACACTTTTCCTGAATTCAAAACAAAAGATATTCACACCTTGCAATTCTCTAACTTGATCAAGAATGAACGACAATTCAAGAAGCTTTACCCTTTATGGTTAGCAGAGCTTCAATTATTAAACTTTTCCAAATTCGATCTTGTTATTTCCTCCGCCAATTATCTTTCAAAGTTTGTCCATCTTCCCAAGCACACGATTCACGTTTGTTATCTTTACAATCCAATTCGCTTTCTTTGGAAACATAAAGTCTATAGCAAGGAAAGTCTTCCTTTTGGATCGATCAGCCTGTCCTTAATCAAATCATTTTTGCCAGTATTACAAAAATACGATATCAAGAGGACGAGGAAGATCGATCACTTGCTTACCATAAGCAATAACGTGGCTGGCCAAATTGACCGGATTTATGGTAGAACTGCGGAGGTGATCTACCCCCCTGTAGATATTAGTTCTTATCCAATTTCCAGCATTTCGGGTGATTACTACCTGTATGCCGGCCGCCTCATATCCCACAAAAGGGCTGATATTGCCATTAATGCGTGTAAAAAGCTGAATAGAAGGCTAATTGTTGCTGGAGATGGTTTGGAGCGTGAAAAATTGGAGGAACTGGCTGGCAAAAATGTGGTCTTTACTGGGAGGGTCACCGATCAGGAACTTAAGGAACTTTACGCTAATTGCAGAGCTTTGTTATTTCCAAGCGATGAAGATTTCGGACTAGTCCCTGTTGAAGCCCAGGCTTGTGGGCGTCCGATTATCGCTTTTCGTTCAGGTGGAGCCTTGGAAACTGTAATTGCGGGAGAGACTGGTGTATTCTTTGATGCGCAGACAACAGAATCGTTAATCGAGGCAATTCAGAGATTCGAATTACTCTCATTCGACTCGGATCGAATCCGCAGGAATGCCATGAATTTTGACATCTCAGTCTTTAATAATAAATTCAGATCATTTATTGACCAGGTCATTTCTCATGAAGGTGCGAAAATTGAAAAACAATCGTAATGAATTTATCGGCTCAAAAACATGGCTTGTAAATCTATTTTTGCTGATTAGCGACTTGCTCGGCTTTGCCATTTCGTTTGGCCTTATCACTCTCGTGCGCAAACTGATCTTACATGTAGAGGACCCTTTACTTTTTGACCCTCAAGTATTGCGCACACTCTTAATGCTGGCTGGCTTAAGCATATTTATGTTCATGGTAAAAGGCCTCTATCCTGGCAGAGGTAGGATTTCAGTGATTGAGCTTAAGGAGATTACTGAAGCGCTTTTTGCCGCATACGCAATTGTGAGTGTGTATATCTTCATAAATAGCAGATCGTACGACTTCTCCAGATCCATCTACTTGTTAAGTGGAATTTTTGAAATTGGCATTATCACCATTGGTCGCATCCTGGTTCGAAAGATGATCGTGTCGGTTTTTTCCTGGTGGGGAGAGCCGGTTGCGATTATTGGTAGTTATGATGAAATCAAAAGCATAATCAGGAAGTTGCTCAACTGCAGACGGCTAGGATATCGACCTGCAATTGGCCTTTCAATCGATAAATCGATGCCTTCCAACGAATTTTCGGGGGTATGCATTCAATCCTGGTCACCAGCGGAACAAGAACGGATTTCAAAAGGGATTAATACGGTAATCCTTGCCATTCCTACAACCGAACTGCGTAAGTCATATCCATTAATTTATCACTCTGTGGGCTTGAAGTTTCGAAGAACAATCTTTATTCTGGATAATGATATCTATGGTAGCATGATGGCTCAACCGATCGATCTCAACGGCCAACCGGCTGTAATCTCGCACCAATCTTTATTCAATACCTCTTTGCGAATCGTTAAATGGAGCTTTGAGATTCTAGCTTGCGTCCTTCTGGTTATTCCTTTCCTGATATTAAGCCTGATTATTGCCATCCTGATTAAGATTGATTCTGACGGTCCGGTTTTTCACTATCAAGAACGGGTAGGTAAAGACCTAAAGCCCTATAAACTTTTGAAATTCCGTACAATGTATTTGGACTCCGATAAAATCTTATCTCAAATGCTTTTGGAACCTAAACTAAGTAAAGAATGGGAAAAGTTTCATAAGTTCAAAGATGATCCACGGGTTACGCGAGTTGGCAGATGGATTAGGAAGTACAGTCTTGATGAGTTACCCCAGTTCATCAATATCTTAAGAGGTGAGATGAGCTTGATAGGCCCACGCCCCCTGGTGCAAGCTGAAATTGACAAGATGGGGGAGCTTGCGAATATTGTTTTCAAGGTAAGGCCGGGGTTGACGGGCTGGTGGCAGGTTAACGGACGGAATAATCTATCTTTTGAAGAAAGAACCCAATTGGATGTTTATTACGTATTCAATTGGTCCTTGTGGTTAGATGCGTACATCGTGATTAAAACCTTCTGGGTGATTTTCTTCGATAGAGACGGTAGATAACTAGAACAGAACAGCATCATTATTCTGTGAATCTTCAGTTTATCGCAGGAAGTGTCGCCGGAGATGGAGCTGGGCAGTGATTTTCGACTACAGAGGATAATTTGGATAAGACTAGGAAAATCATTTACTTTAACGGTAGGTTTTTAGCTCAGCCCAGAACAGGTGTGCAGAGGTTTGCAGAGGAACTCTTAACAGAATTTGACCACCTCGTCGCTGTGTCAGAATACTCTGATTGTATTTTTGTTTGTCTTGTGCCTCCTGAAAAGGACGCGCTCAGGTTGCCCAACTGGCAAAACATTCAGATAAGAACCTGCGGCAGGCTGAAAGGTAATCTCTGGGAGCAGATTGATCTTCCGTTTCATACGCGGAATGGATTGCTTGTGGATTTATGTAATATTGGCCCTGTCTTCCACTTCAATCAGATTGCGTTAATTTATGATGCATCGGTCTTTGCTGTCCCTGATGCCTATTCATGGACTTTCCGACTTAAATATAAATTTATCTTTTTTATTCTCTCGCATATTGCGCGCCGATTACTGACAACTTCTCAATTTTCAAAAAAGGAATTAAGCCATTACCTGCATATCTCTGAAAATAGATTCCAAGTCATATCTGGAGGATGCGAACACATCCTCCGAGTCTCTGCTGATGATTCCTTGTTGGACGAGTTCTCACTTCGTGGAAAACCATATTTTCTCGCCGTGGGCACTTCCAGCCGCCATAAGAACCTGAACGCCGTCATCAAGGCAATGCAAGCTTATGGTGAACAATTACCCAATTTAGTAATTGCTGGCGGGAATTTTTCCAAAATTTTCCATGATGAAGGCCTGATTGCTGATGATAAGGTGATCCACCTTGGTTTTGTAACTGATGCCCAATTACGATCTCTCTATGAAAACGCGTTGGCATTCATCTTTCCATCATTGTATGAGGGGTTTGGATTGCCTCCTCTTGAGGCGATGGCTTGTGGTTGCCCGGTTATTGCTTCCAATAGTGCCTCAATACCAGAGGTATGCGGGGATGCGGCGCTGTATGTGGATTCAACCAAGATTGAACAGATTAGGTTAACCATGCAGCAGGTGGCTAACTCAGAAGTTCTCCGTACAAAGTTAATTCGGAAGGGCATCGAACAAGCAAACAAGTTCACCTGGGAAAGTGCCGCTCATGAACTTATGGATATGCGCGGAATCTGACGGGAGTGTTTTCCCCAACTTCGTCTCTGAACCGACGGAATCGGTGAAAGTTCTGGCGAATGATAATGTGGTTGTAAGGTGTTATATGAAAGATATTGGGTACTACTACAATCACTCTCGAGTAAATGTTTTGCCTACACGTTTTGCCACAGGGATTCCACTGAAGGTTATAGAAACTTTTGTTCTTTCAATCCCAGCGGTTGTTTCACTAAGCATTTACGAACAACTGGCACAAACTGAGGGAAAAATATTGGAAGCTGATTCTACAGAACAATGGATTGACAATTAAGTTGTATTTAAATTCTACGTTCTGGAAATCTTTTGTCGAGTAAACTCGCAGAATTGAAATAAATCTCGAGTCCATTTGATTTATAATGTGAATAATCGAAACTTATTAATCGGGAGAATAAAATGAAAGCAATCATCTTGGCAGGGGGGCTGGGCACGCGTTTGCAGGAAGAAACCGGGATAAAACCGAAACCCATGGTAGAAATTGGCGGCCAACCGATGTTGTGGCACATTATGAAGATTTATGACAGCTTTGGCGTGGACCAGTTTGGCATTGCTATGGGTTATAAAGCCAACGTGATCCGTAACTATTTTACAAATTACTATTACCAGCACGCCGATATGAGCATAAATCTTCGAAATGGTGAAATTAACCCCATCAACGGAAATGCCGAGGATTGGAAGGTTTTTCTTGCTGATACCGGGATTAATACCCAAACGGGCGGCCGTTTAAAAAGGATGCAGCCCTGGGTTGGAGAGCAAACCTTTTGCTATACCTACGGTGATGGCGTTGCTGATATAGATATTAAAAAACTTTTGGCATTTCATAAGCAACAAGGGAAAATTGCTACAATCACAGCTGTTCGTCCTCCTTCTCGTTTTGGTGGGTTGGAAATTGAAGGCAATTTAGTTACCAGATTCATCGAAAAACCACAAATTGGCGAGGGCTGGATCAACGGGGGATTTATGGTGCTGGAGCCTAAGGTGTTTGATTACATTGATGGTGATGATGTTTACTTTGAGCGCGGTCCATTAGAAAGTTTAGCAGCTGAGCATCAACTTGCGGTTTACAAACACGAAGGGTTTTGGCAATGTATGGATACAATCAGGGAGATGCAATTGCTGGAATCGCTTTGGGAAAGTGGGAATGCTCCATGGAAAACATGGTAAAAGATAATTCTTTCTGGAAAGGAAAGCCCGTCTTAGTTACAGGCGGCTCAGGTTTGGTTGGTGGCTGGCTGGTGAAAACACTGACCGAAGCAGGGGCTGATTGCACCTGCCTGGTAAGGGATTGGGTCCCGAATTCGATGCTCTTGGGCACTAACTTACTCTCAAAGACCAAAATTGTCAGGGGAGACGTAAGAGATCAGGCTTGCCTTGAACGTGTTTTGGGCGAAAATGAGATCGTGACGGTTATCCACCTGGCTGCCCAAACGATTGTGACCATCGCCAACAGAAACCCGATTTCTACCTTCGAAACAAATATCGGGGGAACTTGGGCACTACTGGAAGCCTGCCGCCGAAGCCCAAAGGTTGCCCAGATAGTCATTGCTTCTTCAGACAAGGCCTATGGAGACCAGGAAGTACTGCCTTATGATGAAACATGCCCATTGCAAGGCCAACATCCGTATGATGTAAGTAAGTCGTGCGCAGATCTGATCGCACAGATGTATGCCAAAACCTACGGTCTGCCAGTTGCAATCACCCGATGCGGTAATTTCTATGGTGGAGGGGATTTGAATTGGAACAGGATTATTCCTGGGACAATTCGCTCTATCTTAAACGGTCAGAGACCAATGATCCGATCCGATGGCAATTATGTAAGAGATTATTTTTATGTCGAGGACGGGGCAATTGCCTACATGACCCTTGCCGAAGCCCTGGCCGAAGACGCGAGCATTGCTGGCCATGCCTTCAACTTCTCAAATGAATTGCAGATAACAGTTACAGAACTTGTTAGTCGGATCCTGGCATCAATGGGTTCCAACCTGGAACCGCGTATTCTGAACGAGGTATCGAACGAAATCCGTCTTCAATATTTGGATGCCAACAAGGCCAGGACTGTTCTAAATTGGACCCCTCGTTTCACTCTTGAACAAGGTTTATCCAGAACAATTTCGTGGTACAGGGAATTTTTAGTTAATGGAAAAAAATAGAGAAGAAATTCTTTCAAAAGTCAGCAGTTTTTATCAGGAAAAGTTTGGCAACAAACCCGATTTCCGCCCCGGAATAGATATTGTTCACTATGCCGGGAGGGTGTTTGACGCTGAGGAAATGAAGCTTTTAGTCGATTCCAGCCTCGATTTTTTCCTTACCGCTAACCGATTTTCTGAGCAATTTGAAGCAGAATTCGCTGATTTCCTCGGTGTGAGCAATGCTTTCATCGTAAACTCCGGCTCCTCCGCGAATTTGGTGGCTTTGAGCACTCTTACCTCTCCCAGTCTAAAGGATCGCCAACTCCTACCAGGTGATGAAGTCATAACAGTTGCTGCTGGGTTTCCAACAACGGTGGCTCCGATTGTCCAAAACCGATTAATTCCTGTATTTGTGGATATTAACTTGGGCGACTATACTGCCAAACCCGAGATGCTTGAAAAAGCAATATCTTCAAAAACTAAAGCCATCATGATGGCGCATACCTTGGGCGTGCCTTTTGATCTGCAGACGGTAATGTCTCTGGCCAAGCAACATAATCTATGGGTTATCGAAGATAATTGTGATGCGTTAGGCTCAGAGTATGGTTCAAAATTAACAGGATCATTTGGGGATCTTGCCAGTCACTCATTCTATCCCGCTCACCATATTACGATGGGCGAGGGAGGATGTGTGGTTACCCAGGATGATCACCTTGCGCGCATTGCGCGATCCTTTAGAGACTGGGGTAGAGATTGTTATTGCGCAGGGGGTGAAAATAACACATGCGGGAAGCGTTTTGCACAACAATTTGGTACTTTACCGTTTGGTTATGACCATAAGTATGTATACAGCCACATCGGATATAACCTAAAAGCGACAGATATGCAGGCCGCTATTGGTGTTGCCCAGTTAAAGAAGTTACCCTCTTTCATAAAGGCAAGGAGAGATAATTTCAATTACATCTATCATGGCTTGGAAAAATATTCAGATCGTTTGATTTTACCCAGAGCCACGGCAAGCTCAAATCCATCCTGGTTTGCTTTTGTGATCACTATCAGAGATGACGCTGGCTTTACGCGTAACCAGCTCACATCTTATCTGGAAAGCAAAAAAATTGAAACCAGGAATATTTTTAGTGGCAATTTGCTCAGACATCCTGCTTTCATGAATATCGACCATCGCCAAGTTGGTGAGCTAACCAATACAGATATTGTCACGAATCAATCCTTCTTCGTTGGGGTGTACCCTGGATTGTCTACAGTTCAGATGGATTGGATTATCGAAAGTTTCGACCAATTCATGGCAGTAAACTGAGGTAAGCTTGGCCGTTCCAAGAAAAATTCAGTGTACCGTTGACAAGATAGTTGACCATGGCGGTCATGTTTATACCCTTGAGTTGAGTTCTCCTGTTTCGTTACCAATAGGTAAACCCGGACAATTTCTCCACCTAGCTATTGATCCTTATAATCCAGGATCATTTTGGCCTGAGTCGCGGGTCTTTTCCATCGCTAGTTCACCTACGCAACGCGAGCACTTGAGCATCACCTATTCTGTCGTAGGCAGCTTTACCACAAAGATGGAGCAGAGGATCCAGATCGGTACAAAAATATGGGCCAAGTTGCCCTATGGTGATTTTATAATTCAGAGCGCGTGTGACATTGTTTTGATCGCGGGCGGCACCGGGATCACTGCCTTCACCGCTTTTTTAGACGGGTTGACCCCGGGTCATGAACAACCAATATCATTATTCTATGGCGCTCGCAGCCGAGATTTATTAATTTTCAAGCCAATGGTTGAACAAAAAATAAAAGAAGTACAGGGCCTAATGGCTTGGTATTTTATCGAAGAAGGTGAACCGAATGCGAAAGAGAGGGTTCTGTCCGGAAGGCTTTCCGTGCAGTCGATAATTCCGAAAATTTTACATCCTCTCGAAACCGATTATTATCTCTCAGGGCCTCCTGCGATGTTGAAAAAAATCAGTTTAGATCTCAAATCGCAAGCCATCATTCCTGAACATATTAAGACTGATGCTTGGGAATAAGGGAGATTACCGTGCAACCGTTGCCTGAAAGCGACCTGAACCATATTCTTGATCATACCCGCGACCTGTGGGAAGAACTGCGTGGTGAGCAATTGTTTATTACAGGGGGCACGGGTTTTTTTGGTTGTTGGCTCGTAGAGAGCTTTTTAAGAGCGAATGACCAGTTAAACCTGGATGCAAGCGCTACGGTACTCAGCAGGAACCCCGAGAAATTTATTGCCAGGATGCCTCATTTGGCGAATAACCCGGCGCTTCGAATGATCAAAGGGGATGTATGTAATTTCGAGTTTCCTGATGGAGAGTATAGGTATGTCATCCATGCGGCCACCGAGGCGAGTGCGCGGCTTAACCAAAATGATCCACAAAGAATGTTCGATACCATCGTGGATGGAACCCGGCGGACAATAGAGTTCGCGGGTAATCACGGTACGAGAAAATTCCTGCTAACCAGTTCTGGCGCCGTTTATGGCAAACAACCACCTGATTTGAGTCACATACCCGAAGATTACAATGGAGCTCCTGACTCGCTGGATCCTCTTTCAGCATACGGAGAGGGAAAACGCGCAGCGGAGATGTTATGCGCTTTGGCTGCCCAGAAAAACGGCCTTGAAATGAAGATCGCACGCTGTTTCGCCTTTGTCGGGCCACATCTACCGCTGGACGCGCATTTTGCCATAGGAAATTTTATTCGGGATGCCTTGAGAGGCGGCCCGATTGTCGTAAAAGGAGATGGTACTCCTTTCCGGTCTTATCTTTATGCTTCAGACCTCGCAATATGGTTGTGGACGATACTATTGCGTGGACAATCCTGTCGGCCATATAATGTGGGTTCTGAAAAGGGGTTTTCAATTACGGAGATTGCGCAGCGAGTGGCTCAGGTATTATTTCATCAGGCAAGTGTAGAAATTCAAAAGAAAGTGAATACTCAAACGCCAATTTCACCGATTGAACATTACATTCCGTCTACTTCCCGTGCCAACCAGGAGCTTGGTTTGAACGTGTGGGTTCCCTTCGAGGATGCACTTTTGCGCAGTATCGGTTATTATGTAGATAATTATTAAACCACGAGTGAGTGGGGGTATATGTCAATGAACAGAGAAAAAAAATTCAAATTCTGAGCACTATCGTAATAGTAGGTTTTGCTTTATCTGTTTTATAACATTATGTGATGGGTGCTTATCTTGGACATGGGTATCCTTTTAATACCTCTTTATTTCGCCCTGAAGATAGGTGGATGGATTTCATATGGCCGTATAGAATCTCGGTCGATCCATATCATGTAGCAAGACCTGATTTTCAAAACTTCCCTTTTCTTTATAAAATAGCATCGCTTTTTTTGTTTGTTAAACCAGAAACAGCACTAAACATATACCTGATTGTTTATTGCACTTGTTTTTTTTATTTGGTTTTCACACAATTTAAGCTGGAAGATAAAGTTCTGTCCCTAAAAAACGCCATTATACTTTCTTTCATAACATACCCGTTCTTGATTGCTTTCGATCGCGCAAATTTTGAGATCATTGTATTCTTTTGTCTTTACTTATTCGTTTTTTATACCATCGGAATCCTTCAGTTAGTGCAATTTTCCTTGGCTTCTCTATAGCACTTAAAGCTTTTCCTGTTGTCTTGGCATTAATGTTATTGACGGACCGGCGATATAAGGATATTGCAATTGCAGCTATTGTCTCACTCTCAGTAACTCTCTTGAGTTATGCGACGTTTCCAGGCGGGATAATAGAAAATATTACATTACAATTACGCAACTTAGACCTTTATACGCAGGCCTATGCTGTCGGAAATGGTGGGCTATATTTTGGGAATAGCCTCTATGGTGCATTTAAATGGATGTCGCTCCTTACTGGTTCTAAAATAATTAGCAGAGATATAATACACCCCGTTTGTTGAACGGAAATTAAGTAAAAACAATGGACTGAGTTCTGTAAGCAACAGGGCTCAGTCCATTTAGTTTAACCTTTATTCTGTCATTGTTGTAGTAATCCAGATAGGCTACAAGTTTGGTTTCAAACTCCTCAATCGATTTGAAGTTCTGGTGTTCGAAGAATTCGGTCTTGACCATCCCAAAGAAGTTTTCAATGACTGCGTTATCATAGCAATTGCCTTTCCTGGACATACTCTGCTGGATGCCCTTCTGTTCTAAAAATCTTTGGTAGGGTTTCATTTGGTACTGCCAGCCTTGGTCAGAATGCAAAATCAAACCAGACTGCTCAGGTAAACCTGGCAGAGCCTTCTTCAACATGTCCGTTATGAGCGCAAAAGCAGGTGTTTTCGCCAAACTGTAACTAACCACTTCCCCATTGAACAGATCCAGGATAGGGGAAAGGTACCATCTTTCGTTCAGAACTTTGAACTCAGTCACATCAGTAGCCCACTTCTGGTTGGGTAGCTTGGCAGTAAAGTTTCGGTTGAGCAGATTGGGAACTACTTTGCCTATTTGTCCTTTATAAGAGCAATAACGCTTCTTCCTCAGTTGGCAAGTCAATCCCTCCGCCTTCATCAGTTTCATTACCAGCTTATGGTTGCTGATGAAGCCTTTCTGACGCAGAGATAAGGTCACTCTTCGATAGCCATAGCGACCTTGATGTTCCTGGCAAATTGAACGGATGGCTAAGCGTTCCTCAACATGTTTGGGAGCTGCTTTGAGCCGTTCAACGGCGTAGTAATAACTGCTCCTGGGGAGTTTGGCTAGATTCAGAAGCAGTTCGAGTGCGAACTCTGGCCTTAGTTACGAGACAACCGCTGCTTGATCTCTTTTTCCTGCTTTTCCCGCTCCGCAACCAAGTCGTTCAATTTTTTTAGGTAAGCATTCTCCGCTCTTAGATACAAGTTCTCGGCTTCCAACTGCTCTTCCCGCGTCATCGTATCATCCGGCGGTCGCCACTTTTTGGGTCTTCCTCGCTTCTTACTTTCCAAGCCTGCCATCCCATACCTCTGATATCGGTCAGCCCAACTCCAAACTGTGGAACCACCTTTGATTCCAAATTGTATACTCGTTTCCGAATAACTCAGACGCTTCTCTTCCATGTGTCGCAAAATGGCAAGTTTTTCCTCAGCGCTCCAGTCGTACATGTGCTGGCTTAGGCTCTCTGGTCCATACCTTTGACAATGGGCCAGTGCATTCTGGATGACTTGGTGGCTAACCCC
>Ga0209748_1000466_pt1 | contig 21508 bp, 19 predicted proteins | sample BarGraIncu00421A_FD_185490 | JGI IMG/M metagenome (GOLD analysis project Ga0209748, IMG submission 185490) | Arctic peat soil microbial communities from Barrow, Alaska - Barrow Graham LP Incubations 004-21A (SPAdes) (version 2) | ecosystem: Environmental > Terrestrial > Soil > Wetlands > Peat... | reverse complement strand
TTTTGTCAGAGGTTTAAGGAGCGATATAAAAGCCGTTAGAAATGCTATAAAAACGAACTGGAGTAATGGACAAGTCGAAGGGCAGGTGAACAGATTGAAAAGCATAAAACGGCAAATGTATGGAAGAACTAGCTTCGAGCTGCTACGAAGAAAATTGATACTTAGTAAGGCCGGTTAAACATCACCTAAATTGATGAAGAACCAATTTGCTCCGGCGGAGACTGGATATTTTATCCGGCGTGTCCAGATTGCAACAAGTTCTTGTTCTTTTCTATTATTTCGGCTATTATAGTAGGAAATTTGTTGGTTTTTGCAAAGTGATTTACGCGAAAGAACATTAGATTGTTACAGAGAATCATAACAAATTATGAAATTTTTGCTGAACAGAAAATCAAACTTGGCGATCTCTGGAAATGCAAAGCCGGTAATAACTTCCGTTACTTTATGGTTTACGAACGACGTACGGTTGATAGCGTCTATAAACTGGAAGACTTCATAAATATTATCAGTGTTATTTAAGGGGAAGAAGTGAATTCAAAAGTCAATATGGTTTTAGAACTCAATACTATCATAAAACCTCAGGATTGCATTGAGTTCTAAAAATTTCAGATATGAATTTCAGCTATGTATTTAGCTCATTTTATACCACTTCCAAAAACTTTTTTAACTGCCTCGAGATAACCGAATCCATTTTTTTTGTCCGGTTCAAGATAACTGCCTTCAGCCCATTCATTCCAGGCATTAATGGTAATCAGCTTCGGTTGTTTCGGGTGGTTGTCGATGTATTTTTTCGCATCTCGCAGAAACTTTTCAAAGTATTCAGGCTTATTATTAACGATCAAATCCTGCCTTTTAACCGGAAATCTGGGATTACTGTCCCAACCTATTGAAACATGGGGGCAATATGGAATTTTAAATGTTGTATCCCACTCTGCCCACTTTTTCATTGCCGTTTCTCCCCAAGGCAGATAATCGCCTTTAGCAGGAACGAAATGGCACCATTGGTAATTTGTCATACTTTGAAAACCAAAATATTCAAGGGTGGAATTCTGAGTTGCAATTTTATCTCCGGGAACGTCCTCCAATGTTGATGGAATATTCCCCCAAAGAATAGCCTGCATATGTAATCCGGGGAATCCTGCTTCTATGGTTTTTTTCCGAAAGAAATCAATCGCGTCTTTGGCTTTTTCAGAGCCTCCAATACCTTTGATAAAAGTAGAAAGTTCATAGATGCTGAACACGGGCTCTCCATTTATTTTGTAATAGTTGGGTTGCTTAAAATAGTCGTTAATAATATGTTTGATCATTCCCTCAAATACTTTTCTGTCAACCCCACCATACCAATAGATTTTACTTTTATCGGGATTGGCCGGATCCAAATACGAGTTATGGTCGTGGTTTGCCCACATAAGGGAGAATCTCATGTCGCTACTATTCTTGGCTTTAAGGAAGCCTTTATTTAAGGCGTCTTCGAGAAAAGGCTTATTATCATACCAGTACCAGTCGAATATCATTACGTTTACGCCATATTTTACTGCTGTATTTATTTTTTCCCCCATAACTACAGGATCGGTTTCATCTTCATAGCCCCAAAGTGGCACCTTGGGGACTTCATGCCCTGCAAATTTTGGTTTAGCTTTATAAATTGCCTCCCATTCTCCTTTACCATCAGGGAAAACATTTATTTCCTTAAACCGGTTATCCGGATGATAAGCAGGCCAATAGAATGCAGCAACATCGTACTTTTTCCTAATTTGATGCTTTTCTTTGGTTTGTGCAACAAGATTGCTTGTTATCAGTATTGTAAAAACTGAGACTGCTAATGTTGTAATAAATGTTCTGATTTTCATATTGTTTAATTTTAAAAAATAGTTTACGACCTGACCAAATAAGTTGTTCGGGTCTTGAGATATTCCAAATAGTTGGCTAACCTCAGCGCACTTGTCATAATTTAGAAGAGCGCCATTATTAAGTATGTCACTAAATTATTTTTTGAGACATCAAGAGTAGCATCATTGCCGGGACATAGACCCCCGTCCGAATTAAATCAGAACGGGGGTATTTTTAATTCTAAGATGTTCCCAAATTAGTAAATCTTAATTATATCCTGGATTCTCTACCAATTTATTATTATTGCTGGTTCTCTGAATCGTAATTGGGAAATAGTAATTTTCCTGACGGAATTGAGGGACATTTGATGTGCCATCAATATTATCAACTACCTTCAATTGATATTTACCAGTCTGAATATCTAAAATATAACGTATGCCAGAAAACGGCTTTGATAAATCAGTAACGGCGGTTCTCCATCTTCTTACATCCCAATAACGATGTCCTTCATAAGCAAGTTCAATCCTACGTTCGTGGTGGATTTTTTCCCGGGTAACTGCTCCTAAGGTTGCAATTCCTGCACGAGTTCTAATTTGGTTAATTGCTGTTAATGCATCACCTGGCTTACCTAATTCAAATGCAGCTTCGGCGTAATTCAATAATATTTCAGCATATCGGAAGATTTGCCAATCTTGTGATGATGTTGGCCATCCGCTATTTGCTCCGGCCATGTTATCGTGGCTTTCATCCAGATATTTTAGAATACCGATACCAGTGCCTTCATAATCCTGATCGCCATTGACGAGTGTACCATTAACAGAGCCATCAGTTTGGATTGTACCATTAGCGAGAAGGATCCCCCTGTGAAAGTCAAGTTTTTTTCCTTTCCAGGAAGTATTCTGTGTATAAAACGTACCAAAAAAACGGGGATCTTTGTTTGCCCATAGATCTTCAGTTGTCCATAATCCTTGCTGAATTGCTGTCCTGTCTAATTTCCCGGGAGTACCGTCAACATGCTCAAAATCTTCGGCTAATTCCAAATATGCCTGATCGTAAAGGCCACGAGTCCATGCTTGAGGGCGTGGGCAATTAAAAAAGTCAATACTCCAACCATTTCCACCTGTGAAATTATTAACATTATCATGACGCTTTACAAAAATGGCTTCACTATTGTTTTTTACCAGAAATATATTTCTAAAATTCATAGCCTTATCAGCATCAATATTATAAAGTGCATATTTTCCACTCGTCATAATTAAATTTGACGCATCGTAAGCTGCCTGGTAATAGGTACTGGCCTTAGCCGTAGGGATTCCAACAATTCCACTCAATTGAACAGTACTAAATTGAGCGATACTTCCGGCATATAATGCAGCACGGCTTTTTAAGGCCAGAGCTGCATATTTTGATGCACGACCTAAATTATCAGCAGTAACTGTTTCGGGAAGGTCATTTGCAATTGCATCTATTTCGGAAAGGATAAAATCATAAATGGTCTCTTCTTTATCCCTTGCAGGGAAAAGCTCTGTTTGAGGATCAGATAGATTCTGGACTTTTGTAATTAAAGGCACCCCACCATAGCGTTTTACCATTGCAAAATAACAAAAGGCCCTTAAAAAACGTGCTTCAGCAACTTTTGCTTTTATTTCTTCCGGCGAAAATGGGGAATTAGGTACGCGTTCAATGAATTCATTTATTGTACGAATTGTATTGTAACCCCAGTATTCCAATAAGCCGCCAGATATCGACAGGTTACCATATTTATACCTGAAAGCGTTGCTTGGATTCCAATCTCTCCACTGAGGAAAACATTCGTCGGAAACTTCATTTACTTCAAACTCTGCATAAAAACCATCTCCGTTCCATCCGGCTCCGCCAGATTCATTCGCTAAGAAATACATTTCGTAATAGACATGGGTAAGGTATGCATTCACAAGAGCTTTATCACCCCAAACATTAGCATCTGAAATGATGTCAAGGGGTTGCTTGTCTAAAACTTGCTTATTACATGAGGTTAGCAAGGTAAAGCTAAATAGAAATATTAATAATATTTTATTCATGATTGCTGATTTTTAAATTATTAAAATGACACATTGACACCAAAACTGATCGTTTTTTGCTGTGGATAGTAATAAGCAGCATTACCAGATGGCGCTTCCGGGTCAACATCGTAGTCTTTCAATTTGTTAATAGTCCAAAGATTTGTCCCTGAAAAATAAATGCGTAGTGCCTGAAGGTTATACTTTGCAATGACGTTCTTTGGTATATTATAACCAAAAGATAGGACCTTTAACCTAAGGTAACCAGCCTTTTTGTAAAAGTGATCAGAAATTAAATCATTTGTAGAGGAACCGCCTAACCTTGGAACAAAAGCATTTGCAGAGTTATTCTTTTCTGACCATCTAAGATTGTATAGTACATTAGTATAATTTATATTGCCATGTTGAAGCATTATGTAGTTATAGTAGCCAAAAGCACCCTGGAATAATGAAGAAAGGTCGAAATTTTTGTATTTCAAATTGATAGAAGAACCGACCATCCAATGAGGCACTGTCCCTTTCCCAATATCTACTTGATCTTTCCAGTCCAGTTTTCCATCATTATTTACATCAGCATACTTGATATCTCCTGGACGTAAGGAAGTATTCCCCGCCGGATATGAAAATTTCAAATTTGAAATTTCATTCTGACTTGTGAATAATCCATCTGACTTGTAACCATATTGAACATCGGTCCATTTACCAGATAATTGTAAAATTCTAATTTGGTCAGGATCAGTATAATTTTGTTCCTCAAAATGATCCCATTTCGATCTTGACCATGATAGATTTCCGCTAATTTCATAACTGAAATCGCCGAGTGTCCCACTGGTACCAAGGCTTAATTCAATTCCGCGATTATTCTGACTGTTAAGGTTCTCTGGAGGTAAACTCGCGCCAAAGGTATTTGGCAAGCTGAGTATTCTTGTTGCGGGAATGCCAGATAGTTCTCTGTAAAAAACTTCGGCTTCACCAAATAATTTTCTTTTCCATAAAGAAAAATCTGTTCCCAGATTGTAAATTTTTATTGTCTCCCAGGTCAAATTAGGATTGGCAAGACCGGTAGACACTAATCCTACCTGAGTATTAGCCCCGATTAACCATTGTCCATCGAACTGATATCCAGATAGATATTGGAAATTTCCCACATTATCTAATCCGGAACTACCAAAACTTCCTCTGATTTTTAGTTCATCAATGGCTGAAATATTTTTCATGAAATTTTCCTGGTTTAATCTCCAACCAAGAGAAACGCTTGGAAAATATCCCCATCTTTTATCGGACGGAAATCTTGCTGAAGCATCGGCCCTAATTGTGGTCTCAAGCAGATATTTATCTTTGTATGAGTAATTTATTCGGCCAACATAACTTGCCCGCCCCATTTCTGTAGCGGAACCGGTGGCTTGACTTGTTTGAACTGCACCTGCAAACAATTGCTCAATAGCAGGTGTCAAAAAATTATCTCTTCCTGCCAGAATATTATTGGTACTGTAATCAATAACTTCATAAAGTGCTAAAGCAGTAACATGGTGATCGGTACCAAAATTGTGATCATAGTTTAATGATAATTGACTTGTCATATTCCTATATTCATTATTTTGGAGAACAAGCCTCGCCTGAGTACCCAAAGAGCCTGCAAGTGAGTATATTTTACTTGCAACATCATAGGTGTAAAAATCATACGGTTTAGTGAAATTCTTATCATCCTGGTAATTCTGCTCATAATTTAAAAAAGCTTTTGCACTTAGGCCTTGTATCGGTCTGATTTTATAATTCACTACAAACGTGCCTTTTAAGTTCTGATTTTTATTCTGATCATAACCCGCAATGCCATAATCGGACACCAATTTGATACTTCCTACCCCTTGACCGTTTGCATAGGAATTTTTAGTTGGGTCTGGCAATGTGGCAGGATAGATTGGTAATGAGTTCCATAAATCTTGCCATAAAGAATTGGCACCAGCAGATTGAGTGCGCCAGGGGAATTTCCGGTTTTCAATAACTGAAGACAAATCTAATTGAATGGAAAGATTGTCAGTGATTTTTGCATCAATATTTGACTGAAGATTATACCTTCCATAATTACCTCCGTTAGATTTCCACACTGACTCCTGATCAAGGTAACCGAAGAATCCGTAATATTTGATTTTATCACTTCCTCCCCGTACCGATAAATTATGCTGTTGTTGGGGAGCCCAATTCTTAATTGTTTCTTTAAACCAGTTTGTATTTGGATATTGGGGATCAGTACCGCTGTAATATTTTTGGATTTGATCTGCAGAATATGGAGCAGTTAGCCCCTGGTTTATAAATTTTTCATTTTGCAGTTCAGCATATTGACCAGAACTGACCGGTTGAGCCATTGCCGTAATTCCTTGAAGTGTGTAAGAAGAATTTAACGTGATAATGGGTTTTTGATCAATACCGCGTTTGGTCGTTACGAGGATTACACCGTTTCCGGCACGTGCTCCATAAATTGATGCAGAACCATCTTTTAAAATACTCACTGATTCAATCTGGTTTGGATCGATATTGTTAAAGTTCGTTTCAACCCCATCAACAATCCACAGAGCCTGGCCAAATCCTCTAATGCTTATGGAAGCCTGATCACTACCTGGTTGCCCACTTGATTGCAAGGAGATCAAACCAGGAAGTCTTCCTGCCAGTGTGTTGGCTGTACTTGCAACAGGAGCAATCGAAAGTTCTGCTGATTTTACCGAAGCAATAGAACCTGTAAGATTTCCTTTCTTTTGTGTTCCATACCCTACTGCAACAACTTCTTCTATTCCAATAGCATCTTCAGCAAGTGCAACAATAATTGTTGTTTTACTACCTACTACAATCTCCTGCATTTTCATTCCCACAAACGAAAATTGCAATGTCGCATTTTCAGTAATATTGGACAATGAATAATTACCATCACTATCTGTTATTACTCCGGTAGTGGTTCCTTTTACAACTACAGAAACGCCTGGTAGTGAAGCACCTGTTTGGTCAGTGACTTTACCTGTTACTTTTTTACTCGGCTGCTGGTTTTCAGTAACCGATGTAGTGGTTAAAACAATCTGGCGATCAATTACCTGGTGTTTTACATCGGTTCCTGCGAACAACTTATCCAAAATATCTGAAATTTTTTCATCCTTAGCTTCAATCGAAACCTTCCGGTTGACATCTATTTGCTTTTGGTTAAACAGAAAAAAGAATTCGCTTTTGCTTTCTATATTATTCAGTACATCTTCAATCCGTGTATCGGACATTTTCAAGGTTATCTTTGTCGATTGTGAATAACCCGAAGCCGCCAACAGACTGTTAATCCCAAGAATAAACATCAAGATCATTAGTCGCATAATTCGTGAAAGTTTAGTTAATATTGGGGCATAGGTATCCCCTGGTTTTAATTTTTTATTCATACTTTTGTATTGTTAGTGGATTTTTAATTTTAAACACTGCTAAGTTTTGACAGGAAGGCGGGCCAACGCTTTCCTGTTACTTTTTTAATACCGGTTTATCCCATAGGCATGTGCATTTAAATGGTTAATAATTTGGTTATTTGCTACTCAATAATATTTTTTGCTTCGAGAAACTGCCGTCTGCCTGTTTCTCCCTTTCTTCAATTTTAACCTTTAGGGGTGATGTGAGTTTTAACAACCGAAGTACCTCATCCAGGTTCTCGTTTTCGAATGTTGCTCTGTACCGAAAACTCGTGTCTTTTATATTGTGTGTCATGACTTCAACATTGTACCACCTGCTCAGCTGCTTCGCCAATTCTGTGAGAGAGGCATTCCGAAGTATCAGTTTCCCTTCTTTCCATGCTGAAATATTCAGCGCAGTAACGATATTTTTTGTAAACTTCTGATTTGTATGGTTGTAATTAATCTGTTCGTTGGGTTTCATTTCAATAGGAGCGGCTAATTTGTAATTTTTAAGTAAAACGCTTCCTCTTTCAACTGTGACATCTGTTTGATCTTCATTGTCGTAAGCAGCTACATCAAAGGCGGTCCCTTTATCTTCAATATCCAGGTATTTGGTTTTTACGACAAATTTATTTTCATCCTGGTGTATCACATCAAAGAATGCCTGGCCTGAGAGTTGCACTTCTCTTCGTTTATTGAAATTCAAAGCATATTTTATTGTTGATCCGCTGTTTAGCCAGCCAAACGATCCGTCGGGAAGACTGAATTTAATTCGGGAACCCTGCGGAGCGCTCATTTCGGCCCATCCTTCAGTGGTCGCTACCTGGTTTTTTTGATGTGTTACAATCCCGGTAAATACCAGAAGTGGAATCAGTAGGATGGCAGCAATCCGTGCATACCATGTAATCAGCCTTATTACAAGCGGTTTAACAACCTTTTGTTGTGAAGCGTTGATCTGATAGTTTAGTTTGTATAAAATATGATTGATTTGATGGTTGTCGGCATCTTCGGTGAAAGATTCGTCCCAATGTTTCTTTAATATTGCTTTAAGTGCTTCAGTATTTGACGCTTCTGTAAAGGCATTACCCAGGTATTTCTCCTCTACGGATGAATATTCACCTTTAAAGTAGTTTTCAATTCGTTGATTGTCAATATCAGACATGCTTTCCTTCTTTTCTTTTGAGATTACAATTTCTTCGGATCTTCAATAAGTTGGCTTAGTTATTATCCCAAATAAACACTTTTAATGTTGCTGAGATAATAGTAATATCCGTGAACTTCCGATTACCCCTATCGAAATTTAAATTGTTTTTGTTTTTTTGGACCAGGTTTAGGAATAGAATAGTATGAAAAAGAGAATTCCGGCAAAATTTTCTTTGCCAAGATGCTCTCTGATAAATTTTAAAGCTTCGCCCAATTGGTTTTCGACGGTCTTTGGACTTGTTCCTAATTCATCAGCGATCTCTTTAACCGTCAATCCTTCGAAGCGGCTCTTTATAAAAACCTCTTTTCTTCGTGCAGGCAATTGGTCGACCAGATTGTCAATGGCCTTTTTAGTTGATTGGAAATCTATATTTTGGATAGTAGAAAGATCAGCATCTTCAATGACTTGTTGCTCGAAATATTTTGTGGTTAATGCTTTTTTTACAAAGTGCTTTCTGATGATATTAAAGGCAATTGTGAAGATATATGATTTAAAAGAGAGATTTTCTTTGAGTTCGGATCTTTTCTCCCAGATTTTCATGAATACATCCTGAACCAACTCCTCTGCATCGGGTTCAGACTTCAGATAACCAAGCGCAAACCTGAAGATCCTGTTTCCATAAATCTGGAACAGGTAATTAAATGCCTTGATTTCCCCCTTTGATAAGGCTTTAACCAATTCTGATTCCAGTTGTTCTGAATTATTCAATGTGGAGCTGTAGATAAAGTATAGTAATGGTACAAATATACTTCTTTTGTATTTGAATTTGTATTATGACAGGTTTTGCCAGGTATGCTCATCAATGAACAATTATTTTGAGTACAGTTCTGGTTTTTCATATATAAATATGGGCCTTTGCAGCCATTGCCATTTGATTTAAATTTGCACCTTTTTGATCAATAGTTTAGTTTATTATTTTTGGAAATATCAAGTAGCATATAATAATTATGGTTGAAAAACAGTTGCCTCGGAGATTCAGTTGGCGTATTGACTAAAAATTAAATAAATTGGAAAAGATGACTATTAGTGTATTACAAAATATCAAGAATAAAATGAACACAATAAAATTTGTTTTTATACTGTCTAACGCGTTAAAATTCAACAATAATGTATTATATTTAATGTGTGATTAAAAATAGTTCGTTATGATAGTAAAATATAACAGAGTTTCGACTTTGCAACAAAGTGCAAACCGATTTTCAGCGGACAATGAAAAATATGATTTGACGCTATTGGATAAGGTAAGTGGATCAGTACCATTCAGGGAAAGACCAAAAGGGAAGGAGCTGGTAAAGCTGATAGAAGACGGTAAGATTTCAAAATTAGTAGTTGAGGAATTTTCGAGACTTGGCAGAAATACAGGAGATGTAATCCGGATGCTTGAGTGGTTAGAGGATCATAAAGTTAACGTTCATGTCCGGAACATTGGTCTCCAATCGCGCCCAAATCAGAAAAAGAACCCAATTTGGAAAATGATTAGCTCAGTGATGTCATCACTTTACGAAATGGAACTGGAGAATATCAAAGAACGAACAATGGTAGGCCGCCAGGTCTATGTCCAAAATGGAGGAGTATTAGGAAGACCAAAAGGATCAAATGAATCAGAAGTGAATTTCTTACAAAAGGAGATGAGTATTAATGTCATTAAATCCTTAAAAAAAGGATTAACGATTCGGGAGACAAGCAAAGTCGTTGGTATTTCAACAAGATCGGTGATGAAGGTGAAAAAGTTGGGAGTTAAACATGGAATATTGGCCCTATACTGATCGTTTAGATAAATTCCAAATATATGACTCTGTCTATATGATGTATGTCAACAATCCGGAGAATGATTACCTTTAACCATTAAACTTCCATTACTCTATAATCATGACTAAAACTACAATTTTTAAAACGATCCTGCTCATTTTTTTGTTTACTGTTTTAAAAGCAGTTTCGCTCGAATACGCCGTTCTCGCAATTACAATTGATCGGCCATCTTGAAAAGAATAAAAGCACTGATGAACGGGGATTAAAATAAAGGAATTAGGTGGCCGGTTTCAATCCTGTGTTCAAAGTAGTAAATAGAGACCCGTAGTTTCGTAATATCTATTGATCAGCCTAATCGTATATAGCCAACGTAAGAATGAAAATTGCTACCTGGAATATTGAACGACCGAGCAAAATATCAAGGCATAATCAAGCAATCATTGATTGTCTGGAAAAAATTAATGCTGACATTTTAATTCTTACTAAAACGAATGAAATAATAGACTTTGCAGGTAAATACAATTGTTTTCATTCTTCAAAATTGGGAGAAACTTATTACAAAGTTGGAGAGAAAAGGGTTAGTATTTATTCGAAATATATTGCAGTTCAATACTTTAAGACTTTCCGAAGCGATACAAGCATTTGTGTAAAATTTAATACCCCAATTGGTGACCTGGCTGTATATGGTACTGTTATTGGAATCCACGGAAACCGAAGAAAAAGTTTTATTGAAGACCTTGACCAACAATTGAGTGACTTAGGCAAAATTGCAAAATCAGGCAATTTCTGCATTGCGGGTGATTTGAATATCTCATTTTCAGATAATTATTACTACACAAAGGATGGGAGACAAAAGCTAAATAGTTCTTGTGATGAACTGAACTTAGTCAACCTGACCGCAAATATTCCCCAAAACATTGATCACATCATCATAACAAAGACTTTTATTGGCGAAAGAAGTGTAAATATTGAAACCTGGAACCTGGATAAAACCTTAAGCGACCATATTGGAGTTGCGGTTGAATTAGGTCCACTGCTCGCATAACAGTTATAATCGTTTAAGCTGGCTCAAGGGTTTTGGCGGAATGTATTATTAGTGGTTTCATTTCCACTAATGAATCAGTAACTTGTGAGATAAATTGATTTAGTGCGGTCAATTTAACCGGCAAATCCACCAATATCCGTATCGGAAAACAGGAAATATTGTATGGTTTCACCTGACGGGGTTTTTATAGGTTCTTTGCTTTTCATAGTTAAATCACTTTAAAGGTTCTTAACGTTTCACTTCAACATCTCCCCCAGCAACTTGAACGGCGACTATCGGTATCTAAGATTTAAGACTTGGGTTTCTGTTCCGCATAAGGGATTCATTGACTTTGCATGCATCTGTCATTCCGTAAAGTCAGGGTTGTTTTTGGTGTTAATCATGATTGCTCTCTGATTGATAAATTTTGCAGATGTTTGAGAACAATACAGGAGGCATGGAGGTTAACCACTTAGTATGATAAAAGCAAAGCATGAAACTTCATCATTTGTCTGCTTGCTCAAAATCTTTAATCGAAAAAATAATTAGCAATGGCAAAAATATTCATCACAGGTTCAGCCGATGGGCTGGGACAAATGGCAGCAAAATTGCTGATCAGTCAGGGTCATCAGGTCGTTCTGCATGCACGTAATTCAGAGAGAGGGCGTCAGGCGCTGGATAAAGTGTCAGGTGCAGAAAACGTTTTGATAGCAGACCTTTCCAGCATTGAAGAGACTAAAAAGTTGGCTTTGGAAGTTAATGCAATGGGCGGTTTCGATGCAATTATCCATAACGCAGGCGTCTATAATGTATCAAACAGGCTCATTTTTGCTGTAAACAGTATTGCACCGTATATTCTGACCTGTTTAATTCAAAGACCTAAACGTCTGATTTATCTAAGCTCTGGCATGCATTTGCAGGGTAATCCAAACCTGGATATTTCATCTAATGACCTGGGGCGCTTTAGTTACTCTGATTCCAAACTACATGACTTAATCTTATCTATGGCTGTAGCCCGCAAATGGCCGGAGGTGTATTCTAACGCAGTCGACCCTGGCTGGGTACCAACAAAAATGGGTGGCACAGGTGCACCTGATAACCTGGAGAAAGGCTTCCAGACCCAGGCATGGCTCGCCGTTAGTAACGATGACGAGGCCAAAGTAAACGGTCGTTATTTTTACCATAAGAAAGAAAAGCATTATTTACCTGAGGCTGCCGATACTAAGTTGCAGGAGAAATTTCTTACCCTGTGTGAACAGATCAGTGGGGTCCACTTCCCGACTGACTAAGGTTAAAACAAAAACACTTTATCAATCAGCGATTACATTTGCTGCTAACAAACACCTGGAACGGTTTCTGAAATAATGATGAGACCAGGGTATATTTAATTGAAAGGTGAATCCGGTTATGTAGGATAACAAAATTACAAATGAAACCCCAATTTCATTTTTGACAGTTGGCCAATTAGTGACTGTTCTTAATAGGGTTATACATAAGGATCAGATCACAGTGAAAAGTACAATTCCTGAAATCCAATCCAGGGACAATAAACAACTACTGCCAACCGCAAAGCTACCCGGCAGGTTTTCAGTGCATCGTTGGCAGAAAATTAATAAATCGAAAAGGCAGTTCTTTGTAGGAAATTCGTCGGGAAGCTCCCGCCCCGCGTGTAGCTGCGAGACGAAATCGTTAGTAGTCCAAATACATGTGGAAAGGATTGCTATTGACTCACCGATAACTGATTCAACACTGAATCCATTTGAGCAATATTCTCTTCTGAAAATCCTTGTTTGAAAAAGACCACCTTTCCTTTGTTAATAATCAAATTGGTTGGCAGCAACTCCGGATAACGCCCCTTTTTAATGCTTTTATCAGGATTAAGTGAAAACAAATAATCTATTAATCGCTCTTTTTCAAATAATTGAAAATATTCAGGTTCGTTTTTCTGAAGATCAATCCACGCCAGTACTTCCTTTTCCGTTTCACCTGTAACTGCTATAAAGAGTATGTTTTCATCCTCATACTTGTCCATAAGCCGATTAAGATCCGGAATTTCTTTTTGACAGGGCCCGCACCATGTCGCCCACAAATTAATCACAAATGTTTCTGCTCCGGCTTCGTCACTTAATAGCTTATTATTTTCCAGCTCTTTGCGTATCGGATCGTCAATCTGTTCCACATCACGGTAGAAATGATATGCTTTTCGTTTTGCCAGTTCGTTGTTCAAAACAACCAGTACAATGAATATCAAACCAATAGTCAATGGATATTTGAGTTTCATAAAAACATTTTCTTTTGAATGATGGAATTAAGAATGATAAATACAGCCAGGGCATAAAACGCAATTATTCCGATTTGGGTCGTTCCAAGCAAATTTTCACCCACCAGTTGCTTCATTGCCTGAAGTGGAAAATAATCACCAACCGACGATTCCATTTTCTTTTGTAAATAACTACCCGCCCATCCTTCAATTAGCCAATAAATAAACACAGGAAGTAACATTACATATCCAGGACGCAAAAAAGCGATGGCCACACCCAATGAACCAACCATGAACAAATAAAAATACTGGGCAAACATGGCATTAAAGTCAGTATTCATGATTAACTCCAAAGGAGTGATATTGTAAAAGAAGCTAAGCACAGCATAACACAAAAAATCAATCAGAATAAACAATCCGGTGTATACAATAACCTGGAAGATACTGTATATAAATAGTTTATTTCGCGACCAGCCAAATACCAGAAGCATCTTATAAAAGCCCGATGTATTCAGGTGTACCGCCGTTTGCAGCATCCAGAAAATGAAAAACAGCGCCATGATACCCGACTGGAAAGCTCTTCCCGAAACAAAACCGGCCAACACTTCCCCTTCGAGATGTTTTTGACCATTCCCAATCCAATAATCGATGAACGCAATAAAAACCATAACGAGGAATAAAGCCACTATTGGCAAAATCTGTTTCCTGTTTTTCATCAAACAATACTCAATGGCTATCATTTGCTATTATTTTAGGAGATTGATAATTTGCTCATTACAATCAGGAACTATCTGACGAGCATCGATTTTCCCGATTAATTTACCATCCTTTAGAATGAAAAAGACGGCTTCCTGAGAATGGATTTCATTCAGTAGGTGAGTTGACAGAAAAACATATTTCCCTTGCTTTACCAAATCGGAAATCAACCGATTTAACAATTCAATCCCCAGTGGATCAAGACCATTGAACGGCTCGTCCCATAGTAAAATATCAGGATTACCAATGAGCGACAATGCCAGGCTCAACCGTTTTTTCATGCCGGTTGATAAAGCCTTAAACGGCTTGTTCCTGAAGGTATTTAATTCCCAGTACGAAAGCCATTTTTCGCTTTCGTCAAACGACGCTTTCTTAATTCTTATACAGATATCGAAAATCTCATTTACCGTTAAGGATGGTTCTGTGAAGAAAGGTTCTGTAGAAATTCCTGTTTTTGTGCGGCTGGTGTCGGTATTTGAATTACCGTTTATACAGATTTCGCCCTTGTCAGGTAGAATAAATCCGGCAACCAGGTTAAAAAGCGTGCTTTTACCCGAACCATTTGCCCCAACAAATACATACAATCCGGGTTCTTTTACTTCAATATCTAATCCATTGACAGCAGCTTGAGTTCCAAACCTTTTGGTGAGTTTACTTATTTTCAGCATGGTTCGACGAGTTTTCTTCAAATTGTTGTTCCAGTTTTTTTTCTGCTTCCAGGTCGCTTATATATTTTGACCGGAGCGGCTTTTCGTTCAGGATATTGTAATTCTTCCAAAAGACCGGATCGTACGGATATTTCTTTTGGTACGAATTTTCGTCTCGTACCAGCACTTCACGGTATTTAATCTTGTCAAAATCGCGCCGCTCGGTAATTACATTGGTTACCAGCAGGATAACATCGGCACTTTGTATCTCCTTTATTTTTTGTTGATCATTCGAGGCTTCTGGATTCTCAACCGTCAAAGGAACTCCATCACCTAAATCTGTAAAGTGTCTGTACTTTAAATAATATTTTTCACCAATTTTCTGAAATTCTGTTTCGCCTTTATTCCAATAAATTCCTTTGTATCCACGTTTTCTCATTTGCGGGGAAATTTTTGCAAATCCCTCTATTCTTAAGATTGCCCAATCATTGGCGTTGATATATAAATATCCACCAGTATCCCATCCCTCATGCTCGGTCCATCTTTTACCGTCGGGGCCTATCGCATCATAAATGTATTTTACTTTGTAAACCTTCACATCGCCCAACCATTCAGTTCCTTCAAACTCGTATTTAAACCGATCATATTGTGTCAAAGGTTGATACCACCAGTCGTCCTGATAATTCCGTACCATGCCACCATACGCCCGATAAAACATGTTTCTATGGCCGCCAAAAGCTTTTTCAAAGGCCAACATCATTAATTTATTGTTTGGAATCAGATAGTTGTTACTTTTCCGTATCTGTTGCAATTTAATCTCCGTCGTAGTGTTGGGAGTATTGATACCCTTGTCTTCGATGAGCAACGCGGCCTCAATCAATTGGCAAACCAGCGAATCGCGGAAACTGGTATTGCGGTAAAAAGCATCGTATTGAGCCGTTGTCCGGTCATAATTTCGCTTGATGTTTTTAACTGCTTTTTTCACCATATCAATAGCTTGCATTTTCATAGGAAGCACGTACACATCACTTAACATGTAAGGTTTCGGTTCGAGCATAACTTTTACATTTTCGGCGCTGTTCCGGGGTATTTTCAGGATAACAGAACTATAGCCCAGGTAGCTAAGCTCAATTTCGTAACCGATGTATTTTGCCATCACCTTAAAATCGAACTTGCCTTCTGAATTGGTAGTAGTACCGGCACTCGTATTTTTGATTTGCATCGAAGCATAAGGCAATAGTTCTTTGGTTTCCGAATCCATAACCACACCTTGCATCCGGATAATTTTTGAGGGAGACGGAACAACAACCAAATACCCATCTTGCTGGCTGATTTGTAGCCCGGAAAGTTTTTCAATCTGAATAAAACAACTGTCAGGCTGATTGTTAAGATGAATATCAATAGTCTGATCCAGATCGACCAAATCCGAACTGTAACTCAACTCCAGTTTAAGTGATTTTGAAAGGCTATTGAGTGCAGAAAGAACAGTGTACTTTTGCCCCTGGACGAAGCTCGTGAAAGCGAAAAACAAGATAAAAAGGGTTGTAATTTTTCTCATGGCTGTAGGATATAGGTATTTTCATTTTTCTTAATATTCAAATTCAAAGAATTACCCAGGATTTGAATAGCCTTTTCAGCTTCCAGGGTTGAAAATGAGCCGGTATATTTCCTCGATTCAAGGCTTTTGTCGGTCAGTTCAATTTTCACATGATAATGACGTTCAAAATCTTTTATGATTTCTTTCAGCGGAGTATCGGTGAATGATAACCGACCTGAAAGCGCTGAGTTTATATTAGCATCGTAGTTTTCACATTCGGTTATTTGGTTGTCGGTAGCATTCCAGGTACCGATCTCATTCCTGGTTAGAAATACTGTTTTCTCAGGCAACGAATTAACCGGACTAAGGGCTACTTTACCTTCATCAACAACCACCCGTTCCTGTCTGGAATTTGAAGCATCAACCAGAAACTTTGTTCCCAATACCTTAATATTTGTATTATTGGTGCTAATCACAAAAGGATGCTTTTTATCAGGCTTAATTTCAAAATAAGCCCGTCCTTGCAGAAATACCTCGCGTTCCTTGCTGCCAAACTTTACGGGATATTTGAAGTGTGCATTTTCGGCGAGTACAATTTTAGAACTGTCATCCAAATAAATGATCTGCTGTGAGGTGGCTGTCAGTTCATTCCATTTCGTTTCAGTCGAAATAAACAGAATTGCCTTTGTTACAACGAATAACAGAACGACTGCGGCAGCGCTCCTTTGAATCCAATAGAGGTAGCGCTTTGATGTTAACCGGCTATTTACTTTTTGTAAGGCTTTGTGTTCATTGGGGTTGAAGTCAACTTTCAGTTTACCGGTAGCCTCAAAAACTTTCTTTATTTCATTATAATTCGCTTGGTTTTCAGCGGATTCAGCAAGCCACCTATCAAGTTTGTGCTGTTCATCCGAAATAAGCCGCCCATCGATGGAAGCTATAATTTGATCGATAGGAAATGGTTCCATTTTCTTTTTGTACTATGAACCCGCTCATGTACAAATCCCCTAAAGAAGTATCAAAAAATTTCGAGAAAAAGCAAACAGGCTGGCAACAGATGTAAAACAGGCTTCAACTCAGTACGTAGTTTCGAAATGGCAATGGCCACCTGATTTTCAACAGTTTTCACCGAAATATTCAGTATATCAGCCACTTCCTTTTGTTTCATGCCTTCAACCTTATGAAGGATGAAAATCTGCCGACACTTTTCAGGAAGATTTTCAATGGCTTTGTTCAAATGTGGCATAAATTCATCGGGTTCTGTCCGGATTTCATCTGAACTCTCTTTGATAAAATTGAGGTAGTAATTCTGATGGTGCTTTTTCCGTGCCGATTGAGTCCTGATTAACTTTAGACACTCGTTATATGTAGATTTTAAAAGGTACGACCTGGTATGGTCAGGCAATGTTAATCGGCGCCTGTTCTCCCACATCCTGACAAACATACGCTGAACGGCTTCCTCCGACTCATCCTGATCGCGCAGAAATACCAGGGCAAACCGGCACAATTCACTGTAATAAAGGAGGAATAGTTCGTCAAAGGCTTTTTTGTCGCCACTAATGATTAGTTCAAAAAGATTTGGATTTTTCAAGATACCTTTGAAAATGATAATTAAATGTGAAGATTTATGATCTTTTCCATAGTGTTCAATTTGAAGTAAACATAGGCAATTTTCACAATAATTGGTATTCGCAAAACAATCCAAAAAAAGCCCCCTTTATTTTCAAAGGGGGCAGGAGGGATTTTTGAAAAAAGTGGGAACGCATGGGAGATTTGTATGCTTTGAATGATACAATTCCTACTAAGGTAAAACCTATCGTTTTTATGATCCGACCATATTTGTTTAGGCACTCGGAGAAAGACACTTTCTTCCAGCTAAAGACTTCTTTATTCATGGGATGACAATTAAAAGAAGAAAAGGGATAACCAAATATACGAATAAATTGAATTGCTTAACGCCTGACTGTCATATAACTCGTAACATTTGCTGAGGTCGTTTAGCCGGAACTGAGTTTGGAGCAGATTTAACACACTCCATGGAACAACGCTCTTAAAACGTGATTATATTACGATCATTTATTTGATTAGAATATAATCATGTGCAGGAAATTCGTGTTGGCCAGTGATCTTAAACGGATTGAGCCCAGGTTTAATTCAAAGCTCGGTCCAAATACACTGGCTATTCCTAAATTGTATGCAGCTGGGGAAGGTGATGAGACCTATGTGATCACAAGTCAGGATCCGCACCTGATACAGGTATTTAAATTCGGGATGACACCATTCTTCGCGCACAAACCAATGAACCTCATCAATGCAAGGGCTGAAGGGGATAAAAACAGTCGTAACGATCCAGGCTACACTGGATCCAATGCCATATTTTTGAAGCCAGCCTTTCGGAAACCCGTTCAGTTTCAAAGGTGCCTTGTGCTGGCGGATGCGTACTACGAATGGTCTGATCAAAATAAACCCTACCTGGTTTACCTGCAAAACAAGAAACGGCCGTTTGCTTTTGCAGGGCTCTACGATCAATGGAAAAATCCGGATACGAAGGAAACAGTGTTCTCATTTACAATTATTACGACAACCGCAAACCCATTGTTGCAAAGCATCGGCGTTAAAAGGATGCCGGTCATTCTTTCAAGATCGGAGGAGATGGGATGGATAAGAGCATCAAACCACTTATAGGATGTTTTAAGCTTGCTGAATGCTTATCCGTATGAAAAAATGAATGCCTACCCTATTTCGGAAAAGGTCAATTGGAAGTGTAATAATGATCCCTCGATGCTGAGTCCTATCGGGGAAAAACTACTTAAAGAAGTAAAAACAGCTCCTTTACAGCAACGTCGGTTTCATAAAGAAAAACCGTCACCTGAAATACCCTGGTTTCAGAATCGCCAGGAATCCGGAGAACACAAGGAATAGCGTCAGTTTTGCTTAAAACAACTTTTTAATGCTTTAAAATTTTTTATTCCCAACTTTAAAGTAATTTTCTCACTCGTTCGTCTACCTCAATATGGACGATTTAATTGCAATCCCAATGGCGCAACGACAGCAACGTATTCAAGATGCCGTGCAAGAGTATGGGAAGCGTTTACTCCGGTTTATACGCAGTCGCGTAAAAAATGAAGAAGACGCCAAAGATATTCTGCAGGATGTATGGTACCAGCTGAGTTCCATTATCGACACTGAGCCAATCGTTCAACTGAGTTCATGGCTTTATCGCGTAAGCAAAAACAGGATTGTGGACAAAAAACGAAAAAAATCATCACAATCACTGACTGATCTGGTTTACGAAGATGAGGAAGGGGAAATGGTTTGGCCGGAAGCATTTTTTACGGACAGCACCAATCCAGACAGTGAACTTGAACGGTCATTTATCAGGGATTCATTCTTCACAGCATTGAACGAACTAACCTATAAACAAAAAGAGGTGTTTATATGGAACGAACTGGAGGATTTGACCCTGCAGGAGATTGCAGACAAAACCGGAGAGAGCATTAAAACGATCATATCACGAAAACGATACGCAGTTGCGCACCTGCGCAAGCGTCTTCAACGATTGTATGATGAATATTAACAGTTAAAACATTGAAATCATGATGCATTTTGGAAAAGAACGGGGAAAAGGTTACTGGATCAAAAGGGCCATTTTTATCCCCATAGCAATAGCAGTAGGAGTATTTATTTTTGGGAGTGTGGTGATGCTCCTCTGGAACATCCTGCTTCCGGCACTGTTCGGAATTTGTACAATCACCTTCTGGCAAGCAATCGGTTTGCTTATTCTTTCCAAAATTTTGTTTAGCGGATTCAGGGGCGGTCACGGGCATCTCAGTTGTCATGGGCACGGCCCCTACGGACGGTGGATGCATCTAAACCCTGAAGAAAAGGAGAAGATGAAATCAGAATGGAAAGAGAGATGTGGATACAGTGTGCAAGAATCGGGTAACAAATAAATCCGAACCAACAAACATTAGAATCATCTATTTGGTTGATGGAATGGCATCACGCTGGTCTACAATGTTTAGAATAGAGCCAACAAGCCGGAGAATACAAGGAATAAGGTCATTCTTGGTTTGGATATCTTTCACGTTTTTTTAGGATTTATTAACCAAAGAAGTGTTACTGGCAATTACTACGGCCCGATAATTGTGACTATTTAAGTGTTTAGGTTTAGTTAGGTTAGTTAGGTTTAGTAAAAGGATGGAACCGCCCGGTTCTGTCCTTTTCAATTATATAGAAGTTTAGGAAGCCAACAGGCCAGAAAAGGAAGCCATAATAACAGGAAACAAAAATTACTCGCAAAATCGTTTTATTCTTAAAATAGCGCTTAAAAAATGAAACTTTTTTAAGCACTATTTCGAATACTTAATTTGTTAGTTAGTACTTTATCAAAACATTAAGTGAAGTAAAAGGATGGAGACCATAAGCTCCATCCTTTTCAAAAAAACAGAAGTAAAAATGAAACTTTATTGAAAGTATTTCGAATAATAAATTGGTTTATAAAATTACATTCAAGGGTTTGTGTTTAGTAAAAGGATGGAGAAGTCCAGCTCCATCCTTTTCAAAAAAACAGAAGTAAAAATGCAACTTTATTGAAAATATTTCAGACAATAATTCGTTAGTAACTGGCAGGTTCAGTTTAATTGTTTTGCAAAAGGATGGAGACATAGGACTCTGTCCTTTTCTTTTAAACAGAGGTTTGTAGAGAAATCGATCCGGGTTTGATATTGAACCGCAAAGTTGGGAATAAAATCCCGCTTCAATTATTTTCTTGCATCTGCTGATTTTCGCGCGTTTTACAGAAATACACGATTCTTTCCCTATTCTTTCCCTGAAAATGACAAAACCCACTGAATACCAGTGGTTTTATCTTTTTTTCGGTGCCCAGAACAAAACGATGCCTATTATTTCATTTATAGGCAATAACCTAAAAAATAAAAATGGGAGAATATGGTTGCATTGATTGCTAAATAAGGATAGATAACAAACTATATTTCGAGTAGCGATGGTTTAAAGAACTATATTTGTGCGAAACTAATTAAACATTTC
>Ga0209748_1000465_pt1 | contig 21560 bp, 23 predicted proteins | sample BarGraIncu00421A_FD_185490 | JGI IMG/M metagenome (GOLD analysis project Ga0209748, IMG submission 185490) | Arctic peat soil microbial communities from Barrow, Alaska - Barrow Graham LP Incubations 004-21A (SPAdes) (version 2) | ecosystem: Environmental > Terrestrial > Soil > Wetlands > Peat... | reverse complement strand
GCGTTCGCGAGCAGCCACCCCGGCGCCGGCACCCTGGTCGTCGGGACCGGGGGGATGGGGCTGGAGGAGTTCTTCGAGAGCGAGTGGGTGGAGCTGTAGCGGGGCTCGGTGATCGGAATCGGGTCCCACGAGCGTCCTCGCGTCTAAGATAGTAGACTTTCTCAATGAGATAGTATACTTTCATCTCATGAGAGCGACACACACCATCGAATCGATCTTCGGAACGCGTGGCCGGACGCTCGTCCTCAGGGTGCTTCACGGCGTGCATGTACCTCTCCAGGCCGCCCAGGTCGGTCGATACGCCCGGCTGACTCGCCCAGCCGCAGCCGCTGCGCTTGATGACCTCGAGCGGATGGGGCTGGTAGGCAGCAGCCGGGTCGGCAGATCGACGGCCTACTGGCTGATCCGGGAGAACATCTACGTCGAGCGGATCGTTGAGCCCGTCTTCGTTGCCGTCGAGAACATGGGCGAGGAACTCGAGAGCGAACTACGGGATGCCTTCGCGTCGCTCTGCGTATCCGTGGTGGTGTTCGGGAGCTATGCGCGAGACCAGCAGGGGCCGAACAGCGACGTCGATGTCGTTCTTGTGGCGGCCGATGCCGCCGCCAAGAGCGTGGTCGAGGAGGCGACGCTTGCTGAGTCGTCACGCTTCTACCGCAGGTGGGGGACGACGCTCTCACCGCTCGTGTACGACCTTGCGTACGCTGCGAACCTCCATGAGACGTCGCCCGGGCTCTACGGGGACATCGCACGCGACGGGGTCGTCGTGAGCGGACTATGGCCATTCGAGTGGAGGAAGCGTGCGCCGAAGTGACGCGGTGAGAGAGGCCCCGAGATCCGACGCCGGCAAGGCCCTGAGCCTGGCCCAAGAACTCATCGTCTCCGGCGACAAGGCGATGGCAGTCGGACACTGGCGCGTGGCAGGTCTGAATGCCGTTCAAGCCGGGATAAGTGCCGCTGACGCTGCGCTGATCGGAGCGGCCGGAGTGCGCAGCGCCTCGCAGGATCACGGCGCCGTGTCCGACCTGCTGGGGAGCAGGGTCCCCGAGTTCAAGATCGCGCAGAAGAGGCAGCTCAACGGGCTGCTGAAGGTGAGGAACGCCATCGCATACGAGCAGCGCCCTCTCACGGAGGTCGAGGCGCGGGTGATGCTCGATCAGGCGCGCCGGTTCGTCGAGTGGGCGGGCGGCGTGGTCGAGCGGTCGCTGAGCTAGCGGGTTGCACCGTCACTGCGCTGATGCTATTGTTCGTGGTCGCCGCTCGTGGCGGAACAACATATTGCGGGGTGGAGCAGTCTGGTAGCTCGTCGGGCTCATAACCCGAAGGTCGTCGGTTCGAATCCGGCCCCCGCTACCAAAGAAGATCAGAGGTCCGAGGCTCATCGAGCTTCGGACCTTCTCTTCGTGCGGGGCGCTTGTCAACACGGTGTCAACAAGACCTGCCGGAGAGCTACCGAACAACGTGAAACCGCTGGGGCGCACTCTCATCCCGTTTCGGGGGGGGGTATACCATGTTCTGGGTGGATTCACCGTTTGGCTACGGGATCGGGATGCTGGTTCGGAGCGAGTGGAGTGTGCTGAAGGTCGGGATCAGGGGGATCGATCAGGCCATGACCGAGCGCAAGCACGCTGTGCAGGCACTGGCGGAAGACGAAGCGCGTTACCGTGCGCTCGTCGACAACTCACCGTCAGCCATCATCGTCGACCGCAACGGCAGGGTGAGCCTCGCCAACCCGGCGTGCGTGCAGTTGTTCGGGGCCTCGTCACCTGAAGACCTGCTGGGCACGTCAGTCGTGGACCTGTTCGAACCGGCCTCTCGTCCACTTGTTCGAGAGTGCCTTCTCGTGGGCAGTGAAACGGTCCCGCCCGTCGACGTGCGCATCCTCCGGTTCGACGGCATGGCCCGCGACGTGGAGGCCACCGCTGCGCCGTTCCTGGACGAGGGCATCCCCTCCATCCAAGTGGTCTTGATCGACATCACTGAGCGTAAGTTGGAGAGGGAGCAGGAGGCGCAACGCAGCGCGGCGTCCTACTCGCGTTCACTCATCGAGTCGAGCCTTGACCCGCTCGTGACCATCAACCATGACGGCAAGATCACCGACGTCAACGAGGCCACCGAGAAGGCCACCGGCGTCCCGCGAGACCGCCTCATCGGAACCGACTTCGCGGGCTACTTCACCGATCCCGAAGAGGCGAGGGCGGGCTACGAGCGCGTCCTTCGGGAGGGCCTCCTACGGGACTATCCTCTCAGCCTCCGGAGCGTCTCCGGCTCGGTGATCGACGTCGAGTACAACGCGACCGCGTATCGCAACGATGCGGGTGAGATCCAAGGTGTGTTCGCAGCCGCTCGCGATGTCACGGATTCCAAGAAGGCGCACGCGGAAATGGCACGTCTCGCCGCAATCGTTACGTCGTCGCCGAACGCGATCTTCTCGAAGACCCTGGTGGAGGTCGTTACGACGTGGAACGCTGGCGCCGAGAACCTCTACGGCTACTCGGCGGCGGAGATGATCGGGACAGGCGTGGAGGTCCTGATGCCGCCAGGACGCGAGAACGAAGCGCAGCAGCTCGCCGAACGCGTCTGTCGCGGCGAGCTGATCGTGGGTTTCGAGACCGTGCGCAAGCGCAAGGACGGCAGCTTGGTCGAGGTGTCGCTGACGCTTTCTCCGATCTTCGACGACGCGGGCAGTATCGTCGCGGCTTCCGTCATCGGCAGCGACATCACCGAGCGCAAGAAGGCCGAGCGGGAAAGGCTCCATGCGGAGAAGTTCTTCCGGGACACGTTCGAACACGCGGACGTCGGGATCGCGCACGTGAACCCGACCGACGGCACCTTCCTGAGGGTCAATCAGCGCATATGCGACATGCTCGGATACACGCGTGAGGAACTGGTGCACACATCGTTCGCCGAGATCACGCATCCGGATGACGTAGACGAGAACGTGAGGCATCTTCACATGCTTCACGCTGGTGACGAAGACACCTACGCCACTGATAAGCGCTATTTTCGCAAGGATGGTTCGATCGTTTGGGTGCACCTGAACGTCGTTCTGATCCGCGATGAGAACGGGGCTGCGGACTACGACCTCACCGTCCTGACAGACATCACCGAGCGCAAGCGGGCCGAGGATGCTCTGGCCGCGAGCGAGCGCTTCTCCCAGCATGTGCTCGACACGAGTCCCAACCTCATCTACATCTACGACCTAGTCGAGGGCCGCAACACCTACACGAACCGCGAGATCGTCGACATCCTCGGCTACACCTCAGAAGATGCCCTCGCTTTCAGGCCGACCCTCTTCGAAAACATCCTCCATCCCGATGACGCCGCGCTCGTCGCTGAGCACCACGCACGCATGCACAGGTTCGCCCCGGGCGACGACAGCGTGCTGGAGGTCGACTACCGGATGAAGCGCTCCGACGGCGAATGGAGATGGTTGCACAGCCGGGACATCCCGTTCGCCCGCGACGAGTCGGGTGCAGTCACACAGATCCTTGGCTCGGCGGAGGACATCACCGAGCACAGGGCCGCCGCTGAACGGCTCAGTGATAGCGAGGAGCGCTACCGGCTCCTTCTCGAGAATGCGAACGACGCCGTCTACGCGCACGAGCTCTCCGAGGGCGCTCCTGGGCACTTCATCGACGCCAACCGGCGTGCCTCCCAGATGCTCGGCTACAGCCGCGACGAGTTCCTCGCGATGGAGGTCTCGGCGATCGACGTGCCCGAACTGACCGCCAGCATCCCGGCCATCGTGGCGCAGCTCGTCGCGACCGGGAGGGTGCGCTTCGAGACAGAGCACCTAGCCAAGAACGGCGAGCGCGTCCCCGTCGAGATCAGCGTCGTGCTGTTCGACCTGCATGGGACCCCCACCGTCCTCTCCATCGCCCGCGACATCACCGAGCGCAAGCGATCGGAGGAGGCGCTCGCCTCAAGCGAATCCCGCCTCAAGACCATATTCGACCATGCCCCGTCGGGTATCGCTTTGATCGATTCGCTGACGGGGCGCATATGCGAAGCGAATCCCATCGCCGCAAAGATACTGGGCCGGACGATCGAAGAGCTGGGCGAGGCCGACTGGATGAGCCTCACATACCCGGACGACGTGCAGGGCGGCCTGGACAACATGGCACTGATGAACGGCGGGGAGACGAGCGGGCTCCAGAGGGAGAAGCGCTTCGTGCGTCCCGATGGTTCGACGGTCTGGGTCGACGTGACCATTGCACCGGTGCCGCTCGGAGACGAGATGCATCCGCGGCATGTCGCCATGCTCGAGGACATCACGGCGAACCGGGAGACTGAGGAGCTGGCGGCCCGGCAAGCGGAACGCATCGAGCGGACGCTCACCTCGGTCATCGACATCGCAGGGGCCATCGGCGAGCTGCGCGATCCCTACACCGCCGGCCATCAGCGACGTGTCGCCGAACTCGCCGCGATGATGGCGCAGGAGCTCGGCATGTCGGATCTCGAGGTCGCCGACATCCGTGTGGCCGGGCTGCTTCACGACATCGGCAAGGCTGCGGTACCGACCGAACTCCTCGGCAAACCAGGAGTGATATCGCCGACCGAGTTCGAACTCATCAAAGGCCACGCTGAGGCGGGATACCGGATCGCCGTCTCCGCGAACTTGGAAGAACCCATTCCCGAACTGATCTATCAGCATCACGAGCGTTGCGACGGCTCCGGCTACCCGCGTGGGCTTGTAGGCGACCAGACCCTTGTGGGGGCCAAGGTGCTCTCCGTGGCCGATGTCGTCGAGGCGATGGTGTCGTATCGTCCCTACCGGCCGGCGCTCGGGATCGAAGCCGCGCTGGCCGAGATCGAGCGGGGTGCCGGACGCCTCTACGATGCCGACGTGTCGACGGCGTGCGTCGCTCTCTTCCGAGAGCGCGGGTTCGAGTTCTCGGCGTAGTCAACGCCGCGATGTCATCCGTCGCTCCTTCGGATAGCTCGCGAGCCGCCCCTAGGTCAGGCGCAGCCGGGTCCGTCCGGCGTGTCAACGTGGTGTCAACAGAATGGGCCGAAACTGGGTCCACGTACCTGTAGTCACAGCGATATGCCCTCCGACCTTTGCGCAGGCCAGAGGGCATATCGTGTACTGAGAGCGACTAGCGTGGAAACCGCCGGGGTTCCCTCATAACCCGAAGGTCGTCGGTTCGAATCCGGCCCCCGCTACCAAAGAAACGTACAGGTCGGGAAGCCAAATGGCCCCGGCCTGTTTCTTTGTCCAGATCATTCTTCTAACACCAACGATCGCGAGCACAGCGAATAAACTAGGGCTCTGAACTGCGGGAACAGGGTAGACAGCCCGAGGGTCAGCGGGTCCACCCCCCGAAGGTCACAGGCTCGACGATCGGACGCGGTTGCCCGTGCGAGCAGCTGGCGCGACCGGTGTTGGTGGCGCTGCAATGGCCTTCTGTCAGACCCGTCTTCTAACATTCTTCTAACAGGGTCGCTGGCTAAGCTCATGGCCTTCGGAGTGTCTGGCCCCAGGGGCGGACCGGGGTGAACAATACCCAGCTCAGAGTCGCGAATGACTTCTTGCACGGAAGGTCCTATCCTGCGACGGGGGCCTTGGGAGGCTTACCCAGTCCGTAGAAGGACCGTCTGCCATAGCTGGGGGAAACAATGGCCGAAGCACCACAAGCGCCCGCGATCCGTCGTGGCGCACCTGTTCATCCACTGAGCGCGTTGGTCACAGTCATTCTTGACGGTCTGTGGACTGTGGTTGAGGTACCTCAGGCCATCAGCCCGACGATTCTGCTGACCAGCGGTCTGTTGTGCTTGATATGTGCTGCGGCGGTGACTTTCGTGCAGCGGCATGTCGCCAAGGACGACTGGGCTGGCTCTATCACCAAGGGATTGGTAATGGGAGTTGCTGCCGGAGTCCCCTATCCAGTCGTCGGCACCGCGGCGGGCGTAGTGCTGCTTGCGTGGGCGGGGGTCGACGGTGTCCGCACGCTTCTATCGCCAAGAAGGGCCGGCTAGCGTCGTCTGACGGAGTTGGGCTTCTGGGTATTTCGGACACCTAGAGTCTGGCTAACAAGCGCTTCAACCTGGCGGGTCAACGGCAGTGCACAATGCAGAGGAATAGGCGTGCAGGCTAAGCGCTTGTCGTCAGCGAGAGGCAGGATCGTGGAGGACATCCTCATACTGTCCCCTTCGGCGCGCATTGTTCGCGACTGCGCGGCAAAGCTCGCTGCTTTTCGCGAGGGCAACGACGGCTACTCCTATCTCGCCTATAGGCCCCAGACTCCTCCTGATCGACTGCTCCCAGAGGACTTGGCAGTCACTCTCGCGTTCAACTCTCGGGCTGGCGGGCGCGCATTTCAGTCGCTCGTCGCACACTGCGAAGACGTTGACCTCGTGGCGATTCCTGACAAGCCTCTAGCAGAGGCAACGCCGGGCGAGATGGAAGCAGTTGTCGACGTGATTGACCAGATGACGTCGTGGGATGGCTTTCGAATATCCCTCGCCACGAAGACGCTGCACAAGAAGCGACCAAACCTGATCCCAGTGCTGGACAACCAGGCGATCTTTGAGGCCTACATGGAGCCGCGCTGGCCCGAGCGCCACACCAAGGCGGATTCATGGTGGGGGAAGCAGCTCATCCGCACTGCGCTTCAGGCCGTGTTCGCAGATCTACATCGGAGCGAGAACCAAGAATCGTGGCGGATTCTTGCAGCTCTCGACCCAGCTCTCACACAGATTGAAACGCTGGACATGGTTTGGTGGAAGTACTTCCGTGAGCTGGAACCTGTGGCCGGGCCCCGCTAGCGAGCGCTTCCACCTGATGCGTTCTGCGTCAGGGAACTGGGCTAGGGAGCGCGCACAGGCGAAGCGCCTCACTTCCGGATGGACAAGCCGAGAGCGCTCCGGTGCGTGGCTCGCGGGCGATCTGCCGCACGCGATGTCAGACGGGTAGGGTAGATTCGCAGCGTCATCTGCCGCTACGTGCGGCACGCGGGATTTGAAGAACAGCTTGCAGCCGCGATACCAACTGCTAAAGAGTCATGGGCGCCACCCATGGCCGAGACCAGAAGGAGCACGCCATGGAATGGGACGGCGACCTGATCCGCTTCAGTCAAGTGATTCCGGACCCCGACGCCGGGCACGCATGGGTCCTGCGCGCGAACCGTGCGACCACTGACATGGAGTTCGAGTGCGTGCTCTGCGGACGCGTCGAGCGCCTCGTGACGATCGAGCAGTGGAACGTGGCCGTGAGCCACAACTACGCTCACGTCATCATCAACCACAAGGCGGCGTGGAAGACGGTATTCGACGCCTGTCCGAAGGCAGGTGCACCGATACCGAAGCTCGATCTGGAGAGCGGTCCTCTGGTAGCGGCCCAGGGGGCACATGAGACCGACAGGCGACAAGAGGGGGAGGTCCGGCTCACCTAGGCCCATTCCTCCGGGGGTCTAGCTCGAGAGGACGGGATTGAGGGATAGGTTATCCCCGGGTCGCGGTCTGGAGTGACTTCTCGCGCGGAAAGCCCCATTCTGCGACGAGGGGCCCGAACGGATACTCGGTCTGCAGAAATACTGCTAGGCGAAACGAATCGCACCAGCTTGTGCCAGGAGGGCAAAATGGGGGTACTCGAGGATCTTGCTTCGTTGCGCGCACTCTGCATCGAGCTTCACGACTACCAAGTACGCGATCCCCAGCTCGGGAAGTCACTCTCAGGGTTGTACTACGCGTTCAAGTCGCTGAAGTTCGTCACCGCGCGGACTGATGACTTGCTTTCAGGGACCTATGCCGACGTCGTCTCGTCGAGCCGCGCCGACGAAGCATGTTACCTCGCGGAGTCCATGCTGCGGTCGCTCCATCCTGTCGGCGATCTGCTGGCCCAAGCGGTCAATCTAGTCGCTCTGAAGTCCAAGCACGGCAGAGGTTCCGTTTCGCTTGCGACCGTCCTAGCCGACACCGCCTTGGACGCCCGCACCGCCGCGGCCCTGACCAAGATCAGAGTGCATCCAGGCTACGACTACATCCAGGAGTTCACCAACGCGACGAAGCATCGTGAGTTCATCGAGCGAGCCGTCCTCCACGACGACAATCATCATCGCATCGAGTTCCAGCCGTTCACGCGCCGAAACGGAAGACAGGAGCCGCGCAAGGAGTTCAGCGTCGTCGTGACTGAGGCCGTCCAGTTGATGTCGCTCGTTTCTGACGTCCTTTCGCTTCTAGTCGAGAAGAGCAGGCCTTGGGCCGGGAGTGCTCCTGATCCCGCAGGGGCTTCTTCGGTGTCAATCACCGCGACCGCGCAAGTGCCGGGATTCGCTATGCCCTGAGCGGAAGTGGCCTCGGACGGTTCGCCGTTCGCCTAACCAGCGCATCCAGCGGATGGCGTACGGTGTGAGCAACAAGGAAACGGGCGTGGTCCACCGCTGATGCGCCCAACGTTGTACCTCACGGAGGGGGCGCCCGTGGCTGTTGTGGGAGTGCATCTGCACAAGGACTTCATGCGATACGCGGTCCTCGAGGGCACCAAGCAGAGTCCTGTTCTTGTGGCGAAGGACCGGCTAAAGACGCCGGACCCTTCTGATGTGCCTGCCCTTATGGACTGGTACGAAACGCAGTTCGCGAAGCTGCTGTCGGACCACAAGCCGGATCGCATGGGCTATCGCTTGACGCTGAATCCAGACAAGAGCCAGCTGATGCATTCCGAGTTCCCACTGGGCGTGCTCAACTTGCTCGCCCACAAGATGTCAATTCCTGTGTGCCCCTATACCGCGCAATCCTTCACCCCGTCCAAGCTCGGGCTCTCTCGGGGGACCGATTTGCAGGTTCATTGCGACTCCGTATTCGGCACCCATCCTCCGTATTGGGACAACAATCAGAAGTACGCCGTTCTAGCAGCTTGGTTCGAGCTGTGACGGCAGTCAGCCCCTCCACAGTCATTGGCAAGTACCAGATCATCAAGCGGCTCGGGGGCGGTGCATTTGGCGACGTCTACCACGCCTTCGACTTGGCCCTGAGGGTTGAGAAGGCAGTTAAGATCCTGAATCCAGTCGTCGGAGTGTCGGTTGACGACCAGCTTGCAGAGGCGCGCGTTCTGGCCGAATGCACCCACAAACACATCGTCTCGATTAACGAGGCCAACGTTTATGACATCGGCGGCCAGTTCCACGTGGTGCTGGACCTTGAGTACATCCCAGAGGGATCGTTGGAGTCTGCAATGCAGAACCGATGGCTTTCACTCCAGCAGGCTATTGGCAGTGTTCGCGGGGCCTTGCTTGGTCTTGAGTTCGCCCATTCAAGCGGGTTCATACATAGAGACGTGAAGCCGGGCAACATTATGCTCAGCCCCAATTGTGCGAAGCTCTCGGACTTCGGGCTTGCGACTCAAGTTGGCTCTCAGCCGGCCGGCGTCGTCCAGGGCTATACCCCTCATCTGCCACCGGAGTTCTTCGTCAACGGGCGAACCTCGGAGCAAAGTGACGTGTACGGAGCAGGGATCACTCTCTTCCGGGCCGTCAACAGCATTCGCGACTGGCGAGCGGTCTTGAGCGCAACGCCCGATGTGCAGCGGCATATCGAGAATGGCACCCTCGTCAAGACGATAGGCTACGGGCGCCATGTTCCCGATTCCGTGCGCCGAATCATCAACAAGGCGTGCGCCGCGCGAGCCGCCTCTAGGTATCAGAGTGCAGGCGAATTCGGCCAGAAGCTGGACGGTCTGAGATTTGGCATCCAGTGGGTGAAGGCCGCACCGGACGTCTGGATTGGTGTGCAGGGAAGCCTCGGCTACTCGGCGTCCGTCGATAGCAGGCGCAACGAGGTTGTGGTGAAGAAGAATGGACGACGGGTGAACTCCCTTTGCAGCAATCATGCTTCTCACAGTGATGCAATGGAGAGCCTCGAGGACTACGTTTCTCGAAGCTCATTGACGTAGGTCTAGCATGCGCTTCGACCTGACGTGTCTGGGTCAGGTCGCCACGATGGGGAAACGGCGCGCAGGTCAAAGGTCACACGTTCGAGACAACCCTGGGGGGAGTTGTATGCCGGAGATATTCAAGAACCTGGCGCTGGACGCCTGGTACAAGGCATTGGCCTACGTGGGCGGCGTTGTCCTCGTATTCGCCCTGTTCTTCACGGTCCACGGGATCAGCAACACGCAAGCTCAGTTGCTCGCGTTGGGGCTCTTCCTTATCGGCCTTGGCGAGTGGAAGAACCACAAGACGGCCGCGTGGTTCAAAGAGCCGAATGTCTACACCGGAGGTGCCGCGCTCATGAGCACGATCGTTCGCAAGGCCGACGCATTCGGGATCTTCCTCGATGTGTCAGGGCTGCTCTCACTTGGGGCTGGCGGCTACTCAATCCTCGCACCGCTGCTGCGCACATAGGGTGCCTTGAGCAAGCGCTTCACCTAGGAACCAGCGGATGGTCGCCCTTCATACTTACTAGGCGCGCCTGTCTCGTGTGACCTGCGGTATAGCGAGTCGCAAACGGGCCACTCCATCTTCATTCTTGTACGGACTCTTAATCCCTGGGTCATTCGGCTGCGGCCCGTCGGTTCGTGCCTGCGCGACTATGCGCCCCTCGGGTGGACAACCCGAAGGTCCGCTTCCTCCGGGGTGAGCGTTGGCACCGTCGACTAGCTCCTGTGAATGCGGAGGTCCTGCAGGCGCTGCTTCTAACACTCTTCTAACACTGCGTCGCAGAAGGCCATGACTTGGTCGAGGCGGTACTATGTGCCTAGATACACGGCGTTGGAGGGCTGAAATGGCATTCAAGCACGGCTATGAGGACATAGATCTCTTCGTCGAAGAGGGCACCGAGCGTGTTCCACAGGACGGGCGATTCTACATCGTGAAGAGCGCGTCCGTGATAGAGGACTACCCGAGTGCGAAGAAGGCCTTGGCAAGACTCGAAGCCTTGCGGTTCGCGCTGAAGGCCAGCGACGGAAAGACTCCGGCCGACGACGCGAAGTCCCGGATGCTGCAGTACGGGATCGTAGGCCGCTTCATGGGCGAGACCACGCAGTCCCACTACGACACTTCGAGCAAGAAGGGCGGAAAGGGTCGATAGTCCTGTAGGTTGGCCGTAGCATGTCAGCGCGTCGGGGTACGCTTCTCGATGCATCCAGCAGATGACCACGAAGGACGATCGCTCCATGGAACTGCACGCACTCAACAGAGGTAGCCAGCACTTCGGCGTGATGGCTTCCGACGTGACGCAGGCTCTCGCCCATTTGCCGGAGGACACCTTCAACGTTGCCGTGACGTCGCCGCCCTACTACTGGGCCAGGGACTACGGCTTCGATGGGCAGATCGGTCACGAGGAAACGCCATTGTTGTTTGTCCAGCGCCTGGCAGATGTGTTCGATGGCGTCCGGCGTGTGCTGCATCCCGAAGGGGTCTTCTACCTCAACATTGCTGACACCTACTACTCAGGCAACGGCCAGCCGCATGGCCACGATCCACGAAGTCCATCGCGGAACTTCATGCGCCAGAAGCTCCGGTCGGTGGATCAATCCGGATGGGCTATTCCGAAGAAGAGCCTGATCGGAATACCGTGGCTAGTTGCCCTCGAGATGCAGGCACGTGGCTGGACGCTGCGCAGCTCGATTATCTGGAACCGATGCAACGCCTTCTCCGAGCCGACTGCGAGGGATCGTCCGCACCGCCAGTACGAGTACGTCTTCATGTTCTCCAAGTCGCGGTTCTACTCATACGATCGCAGCGCCTTGGGCGCAGACGAGGACGTCTGGAACATCCCGATTCAGCGAGGCAAGAAGACCACTCACAACGCCCCGTTTCCGATGGAGCTTGCTCGGCGCTGTATTCTGACCGGATCGCCTCCCGGCGGCAGCGTTCTAGATCCCTTCCTGGGCAGCGGGACAACCCTGTTGGCGGCACTCGAAGAGGGCAGAAGCGGCGTCGGAATCGACTTGGGTGAGAAGTACGTATCGGAGGCCCTGCAGGCGCTGCGCCGCCAGGGTTGCGAGACCGCAGAATGGGATTGTGTGAGCGAGGCTCTCGCTGCCGAACCGGCAGGCTGGAACGAATGGTCAGGCAACAAGCGGAACTACCGAAAGCCGGGTACCCGATAGCCAGGGGGGGCGCATGTCCAGATTCTTCACGCTCGAGAGCGTACAGGGGGCTTGTCGGAGGCTGTCCGCCTTCAGCGAGAAGTGGGTCGTTGTCCCGCTGGTCTTTGCCGTCAATGGGGTGAATGCTTCGCACCCCGTCAATACCGGATTGACGTCAAAGCCCGGGACGGATCGATTCCTCCTCAAGCACTTCAGTGGCGCATTGATCGGGACCGCGTATACCAACATCCGGCCCTGCTTCTTCGACGCAACGCGCCACGGTGAAGCAGATGTAATCACCTACGGTAGCCAGAAGCTCTGGGCCAATCAGTACTCGAGCAGAGGCTACCGAGACATGGCCCAGACGGGACTGATCGAAAGCCGGCTCGGGACCTTCAAGCTCAACGCTGGATTCCACGATGCATGGATGGCCAATCTCCCTGGAGAGTTCCAGTTCGAGGATCTGCTGACGTGGCTGTATGCGTTCAACGGGTTTGCCGATACGGTCAACTCCTGGGAGGAACTCCAGCGCGACTTCTTCGACGGCTACCTCGGGCACGGAGCCAACATCGACGACGCGTACAAGGATCGTTTCATCGTTGGACGTTCGCCAAGTGCGCCCGCATGGCCGGGGTTGCTTCTCAACGAGAAGATTCCGGTTGACGTCATGCGTGAGGCACTCGCACCCTCAATCGCACACGTCGCTGGTGACAACGCTGTCGATGGTTCTCTTCTCTCAATTTCGGAGAATCTCGACTCGCAGCTCGCCACTCGTCACCTTCGCTTCGACCGATCGCTCCTCGACAGTGCAATTGCAGCCTTGGTTTCCGGCAAGCACCTGCTGCTCGTTGGACCTCCTGGAACCGGAAAGACGGGGCTGGCTCAGGCAATCGGCGCTGCGGCGACCTCAGCGGGGGTCGCAAGAGGTTCGGTGACGGCCACGGCGACGGCAGACTGGACCTCAGCGGATACCGTCGGGGGCTACTGGCCGACTCAAGACAACAAGCTCCAATTCCGCGAAGGACAAGTCCTGGATGCGATAAGCCAGAACTGCTGGCTGGTCGTGGACGAGATCAACCGATCAGATGCTGACAAGGCGCTTGGCCAGCTATTCACGGTGCTCTCGGGCCAGAGTGTGGTTCTGCCGTTCACAGACGAGCTGAACAGGCCCTACTACATTGAAGCCCTGGCAGGGGAGATCAGCGCGGAGGAACGCGCCCAGTACGCCATGGTCTACGAGGTCAGCAAGGACTGGCGAATCATCGCCACGATGAACAGCCGAGATCGGGACTTGCTCTTCGAGCTCTCGACCGCCCTGCAGAGGAGATTCGCCTTCGTCGAGGTCCCGGTCCCTGAAAGTGCGCTCTTTGAGGCAATCGTCGACGACGGGATCGAATCCTGGGCAATCGAGGCTCCCGGCGTCGTCGTGCTGAGGGATGCCTTGGTCGCTCTTGCTCGCACCCCTCCGTGGGGGCTTGGGCCGGCCATCGTGCTCGACGTTCTCGGATACGTGGCCTCTCGGCTCACGCTCGCCGGGCGGCCCGCCGACGGCACATACGCGCTGTCGTACATGGCCGAGGCCACTACATCGCTGGTGGTGCCCCAGATCGCCGACCTGCCAAGACGAGAAATAACGCTCGCCACGGACTACCTGCTTGACGAGGTCTTCTCCAGACTCGACGGGTCGTCCAGTTTCGCAGGGCAACTGACCAGGCTTCTAGGCGCGACAGCGAGAGACTCGTCCGGGGAAGTTGGAGATGCCAGCCTGGAATCGTAGCGCGGTAGAGTCGGAGCTGCTCGATCGGCTCTGGAACTACTTCACGGGACACGCTGTCTACGTCGAGGCCGCGCTGGTTCTCGACGGACTCCTCTGTCTGACTGCAGGAAGCACACAGCGTTTGGTCGCGTCGCGTCTCTTGAACCCTGCGCTCGTCGACCCCGTCTTGTGCGCGATCGAATCACACATGCATGTGTTGAAGAGTTCTACTGCACGCGAGGCTCAAGAACACGCCGGGCGGCTAGTCGGGCGCGTTGACTGGCAGACAACCTATGTACGCCGTCTAGTCACCGCCAACCCCCTGCTGGTTAGATCCGCAGTGGTTGATCGCGCCTATGACAACTGGGAGACTCGCACGCTTCTCTATGCGCTTCGTGCCATTGAGAACCTGGTAGATACTGCAGACATGGGAGGCCGCGGCGCCCTGGCCGTCAGGTTTCACGGCTACAGAGAGCGGTGCGGACGCCTCTCACTGCACTCGAAGCTCCGCCAGGCTAGACGGGTCGAGTCGATACCGGCGCACAGACTAGAGCGGTTGTCTTCTCGTCCTGGGCTTGAGCCGGTTGCACGGTTTGTTGCCGACTACCAGAGCGCGATCCGGTCAGCTGATCCCTCGGTGGTGCTGGACCTTCTTGGGCGATCTGTGCTGGCGCCCGTCGAAGATGAGACCCTCTATGAGCTGCTCGTCGGCTTCAGGCTGCTCGACGCTCTGGAGCATCTCGGCTACGTAGAAATCCCCATGTCGCTCCGAGGGCTGGCGGGCGATCCGTTCGCGCTGCTCGTTCACCCAACGCAAGGCGAGATCCGAATCCTGCGCGAAACGGGCGTGTTCGAGCTCCCTGCCTATCGTGACGAGCCCTCCCATTTCCGCGAAGTGCTACGAAGCGCAGGAATGCGGCGGTCCAGTCTCAGGCCTGACTTCTTGCTCGAGTTTGACGGTCGCCCCTGCTTGGTCGTCGAAGTCAAACACACAAGCCGAGATAGCAAGACGCGAGATCGAGACGGAATTCGGGATGCGCTGGCCTACCTCAAGGACGCCGAGGCGGTGTTCGCTGGGTTTGGGGGTGTCTCCGCGATGGTGGTCGCCTATGCGAGCGAGGCAGTGCCCGCCACGGGAACACCCATCGTTGTCTGCGATGAGAATCGTATCGGCGACGCCATGCGCATCGCCCTCGCGTAGCACCATCTGGACCTGATTCGGGTATTGAACCCGAGGGTCTGTGCGCTGTGCGATGCCCGCACTCGACGGTCACCCGAATGCTCCTCCGCTACTGCCTCGCTCCTTCGGGCTGGTCGGCTCGGTCGAGCGTCTGCCCGAGCATGCAGCGCTGGTGTCACCAGAATCTATCCAAGACCTATCCGTGGCGCACCACCCGCGGTCTCATATCCTGACGAGGGAGTGGCTCAGAGCGCTCGTTCTGCCCCCAAGAGACACTCCGTCTTCACCGTTGGGCGGGGCAAGCCCCAAGTGGACCGGATCGATCCCGAGAAGGACCTCACGCAGGCGAGTGGGAGTCATCTACCATTCGCGATCTGCCCTGTGTGCGTGTCGGGCGATCCCCCGCATCCGATATGTCAGAGCTGACCCACATACTTACAGGGATGGCATATCCCCGTGTCAGTCTCAGCAGCGAATCAGCATTGGTGGCTAGTGCCGGACGTGAAGTCCTTGGACCGCAAGTGGAAGGCGGCGTCATGACGGACATATTCATCGGTGAGAGCAAGATCTGGGGGGACCTTCGCCACGTTGGCGACATCGTGTCATCCCTGACTGGCAATTCCTTGCATGTGTACGAGTTCGAAGCAGACGTGCTTGAGGCACAGCTGGAAGTGTTCAAGACAGGTTTGCGTGACGGGTTCAGGCTCGAGAACGGTTTGGACGTCGCGTGCGTCGACCGCCACGCGAGTTCGTCTCTTTCGGGCGGGTGGCACTACTCGGTCAAGTTGACGCAAGCCGAACTCATAGCCCCTTCGACCGTCACCATAGACGGGCTTGCACTCCAGCCGCTGCAATACGAAGAAGAGGTGTCAGACGGCGAGCGCCGGATCACTCTCGTTGCGCGGGCCACGGCCGAAGCCGTGAAGTTCGTCGGCGATGCGTACTGGGGCAATCGAGTCGTGAGCGTGACTCGGTCGGATATCAACGCAGACGAATTCGCCATGCGGGTCGGCAGCTTCAAGCACTCTGATGAAGCGACCGGCGTGTACGTGGCCGTTTCCCTCGACACCGAAGACAGCCAAAGTGACTCGGTCCCGTGGCTGTCTTCGTTCGGCGCGGGGTCGCAGATGGCGGCGTTGGCACGCGCTGCCGAGAAGGTCGTGGTGCGCAAGTTGGTGGAAAAAGGCGTGCTCACAGAGGAAGATATGACGTCGATTGACGCAGCCATGCAGGCGGAAGCGAAGGTCCAGTTCCTCGAATTGGACCGCATCGACTCGCTCTCGGCGTGCCGCTTGAAGACGACTCGCTGAGTTCGAAGCCAAATGGAGACATTGAGCGACATTCAGTACATCGGCAGTGGGGGCATCACGGAATGCTGCCAAGACGCAGTGATACGGCTCCTACAGCACGGCGACGAGATTGTGTGCGCGCGCATCCTTAGCTATGCCAACGTTCACGGCATGTGGCTGACGACGAGCGTGGGAGAAGTCATTGCGGTCAAAGCCGGCTTTGCGTCCGGCTATCCGGGAGAGGGCCCTCGGCGGTTCTCATACGTGCTTGAGGTACTGAGCTTGCACGGAGTCAGGGTGTCGGAGGGCGGTGTCACTCGAGGGCTGATCAATCGCCTGAATCGGTCGTCGCTGACTGAGGCAGACGTGAAGGCAATCGAGTCATCGAAGTCGCCGCGTGGAGACTGGTCGATGTACATCCAGGATCGGCACTTCGCTCAGTTCTTGGACCAGACGCTCTGGGTCGACTTCCCGCTCGTAGTTCCCTTCGCCCTGATCGACCCCCGCCTGACTGACCTGGCCGTCGCCTTCTGGGATGGTCCAAGCGATCGTCTCCTGACGGCGTACAAGCGCCTCGAGGACGTCGTCCGCAAACGTACGGGAATCAAGTCGCACGGATCCAGGTTGTTCTCTCAAGCGTTCCTGGGAGAGTCGGCGAAGCTTCGCTGGTCCGGTAGGGACGACAGCGAACAAGCCAACAGGGGCCAACTCTTCACGGCCACATTCGGGGCCTTTCGTAACCCGAGGGCCCATCGTGAACAGAAAGAGACGGCCGCCGACGTTCTTGCCGAGTTCCTGACGGTCAATCAGCTATTCCGACTGGAGCGCGAGGCAACGGAGAGCCCAGCGGAAGACTGAAGGGTATGCTCTGACCTTCGGGGGCCAGGAGAGGGAGGCAACAAATGGGTCGTAGAACGCTGACCGCGCACAGCCTGGAGTTCCATCAGAAGAGGCAGGTCGGTCGGACGTATGCGCCTGCCAACTTGAACGGATTAGATCTTCTCGACGAGTTCCAGAAGTGGCTTACGAACCTGCAGCCGAATGGTCTGCATGATCCAGCCAACAACCTATGGGTCCGCGTTGCCGGCTACAAGACGACCCTGATGAGACGGTTCATCCTCGTCGACGTCGAGGTCGGATCCTACGGCGAGACAGGCGCAGTGGTCGATTCTCGTTCCGGTTCGATACTGATGCCGCTCACTGCCGATCAAGCGCCAACGGGGATTACGCGCGCTGTGCTCTACGTTCCAGAGCATGGAGGAACGGCCCTGTTCTTCAGCGAGTACTCCGGTCGAGGGAGCGGAGGATCCAGGCTGCTTCGGGCCTTCGCAACTCACTGGAGTCGGATGTATGACTTCACCATGGTTCAGCAGGCCGTCACAGAGGGGGAGGCTTGGGCTGATGCCGCAGAACTGAAGGAAGTCGAGGTGAGAGTTCGGCGGCACTCGTCGGACATCGCAGACCCGGCAGAAGAGACGCTTGCGGTCTATTCGCATGTGCTTCGCCCTCCACGTGGGAAGTTCCTGCGGCGTAACCTACTAGGCGAATTGAGGGAGCGTCGCGGCAGAGCCGCGGCAGCCGTAGGGCTTGACTCCATGCCCGAGAATTCCGAGGTGCTTGTTACCCTGAGAAATCGGGAGGGACGTCAGAAGAAGTTCGTGCTGGGCGAGGGGGATGCTTTGCCAGCGCTGCGCGAGGAGCTGAACGGTCCCGGAGAGCCGATCCTTTCCGATGCTGGTCTACTTGAAGTCTGCGCGGACAAGGCGTCAGACCTGCTCGATAGACTGTGATTACCGGCCAGGAGCCCTCTCTCCTGACGGCGTGCCACTTCGACTTAGGGCGGAAGAGTTGAGCAAGTCATCCTTGGTGGGCATTGCAGTTGACCATTTCCGCACCCTTACCGACGCGACAACCGGCAAGGTCTGTGGCCGCGATCTCATCGAGCAGGCAGTGGTGCCGGCCGTTGCGGCTGCCGCGAGTCTTCTGATCGGCTGGTACTGGCGAAACCCGTCTGGAGCTGTCGCGGGTGTTTCAATCGTGGCCGCATTGCTCTGTTCAATGGCCGTATTCATGTTCCAGCTAAGGCTTGAGACTCATCAACTCAAGGATGATCGCCTGGGTCCCGACGACTTTCGCCTGTTGGACGAGACATTTCACAACGTGATGTGGGCGATCGTCGTTGGACTCGCTCTGGCGCTGTATCTCATTGCCTTCGATGCTTCAGGACTGTTCAGGAACGACTTCGTAGGGCGTGGCCTTACCGCAGTTGCGGTATTCGTGGCGGCTCACTTCTTGATGGTGATCGCCATGAGCCTGAAGCGACTGCGCAGGGCCTACGAGCGAATCGCGGCCCAAACGCGCTAGGTTGCTTTGCCCCAGCCGAGACAAGAGGCGAGCTGGGCAGTCAGTGTCGGCGCAATTCGTGGTGGTTGTGACCTGCACTGTCTCGGCCGTGATCGGCGGTGGCGCGTTGAAGGCGCGGGAGTCTGAGAGGGCAGCAACGGAGGCCTTCCATGCCCCGTGATGGCGGGGCGAGGCGGCTTCAGAGCGGAGGTCGGGTGGAATCAATCCGAAGCATTGTGGAACGTCGCGGGGTCAAGCTACTCGCACATTTCACTCGCGCCGAGAACCTCGACGGGATACTTGCGCATGGCATTCGCCCGAGATCCAAACTCCCCTCCAGCGCCATTTGGAACGACGACGACAGATGGGACGGCCATCGGGATGCAAGCTGCCTGTCGATAAGCTGGCCAAACTACAAGATGTTCTACAGACTGCGCTGCGAGCATCCCGAGGTGGATTGGGTCGTTCTCGCGCTAGACCCGAGCATTCTCTGGGAATGCGACTGTGCCTTCTGCCCAACCAACGCGGCAAGTGGGGAGATGACATCAATCCCACTGGCGGATCGCGCCGGTCCAGCGGCGTTGGAGCGTCTGTTCCAAGACGTTGGCGGGAAGCCGACACGGGAGGAGATCAGGCTCCCGACACGGTTTCCCACTGACCCGCAAGCCGAGGTTCTGGTGTTCGACACAATTGGTGTCGGCAAGATCTTTGGGATTTCGGTTGAATCACGGCGAGTGAAGAGCGAACTCGAGGGAAGATGCTCGGGACTTTCGGTGAGGTTCGATCACACGCCGTTTGACGGGCGGTTCGACCATCAGCACTGGTAGGAACTGAAGGGACACTAATGGCCACTCGGCCCATCTTCGTGCCGTCAGGCGGAATGGACTTGGTTACTCGCGTTGACGTGGAGTTCGTCTGGGCGCCAGGGATGGCTCCGTCGCAGAAGAAGAAGAACGTGCTCGCACTCCACCGGGCCGCAGCAGACCGTGGACTGTCACCGCTTCTCGAGATCTCTAGCAAGAGTGGTTCTGAGGTTGGGAGACGGCTGTCAGCCTTCAGCCTGCAGGTGCAGCTACCCGATGGCAAGTCAACATCGCTGGAGTCAGCATTCCAGGGAAGCAAGGTCTTCCGCGACGGCGGTCCCTACACGGATCTGTACGCGGCAAGTCCGCGTGATGCCAAGAGGGATGCTCGCCTCAAGGAGAGTGGGCCGCTCGTTGAATTTCGCCTCCAGGACGTATGCTCGCCGCTCACGCCCAAGACCCTGTTCTACGACTGGCTGTACATCCGGGCCTTGGTGCAGCATGAGGACTACCTGAAACGGCTGAGGGACTACGCTGGCTTCACGGATATTGAGTTCAATCCCCAGAAGTCCATCAACTGCCAGGCCCGAGCATGCGCCGCTCTGGTGTCCCTTAGCATGCTTGGGCTGCTGCAGGAGGCAGCGGTGAGCCCTCAGAGTCTGGCGGTTATCGCCGACCGTGAGGCCCCGCTGGACACGCTCTTCTAAGCCGGAGTGGTGTGGACTGACGGAGACCGGTTCGTCGCGAAATATAGGCATCGCTGTCGGCGATAGGGTCATCTGTCTTCGCCCCAAGCGCCGCGTGCTCGTGCGGCGCCTCGGGGCTCATCGAGGGGGAGTCACCGTCACGTGACACCCGGGTGGCAACGCTCCCCCCTTTGTCGGACTGACCTTGTAAAATGCCCGGACTCTTACTCCCCGGGTCAGTCGAGCCCGTCTGCCACGGGTCCGCTGCGTCCCCCCTGGGGGGCGAGCGTCGCTCAGATTTCCATCTAGAACGCCAGGTCGCGCGCCAGGTCGTACGGGATCATCGACTGCCTGGGCGTCTCCGCCCACGCGCGCTCTTCGTGCGACAACTCGCTCAGCCGCTTGCTCGTCTTGTGTCCCAGCACTCTCTCGATGTGCCTGAGGGTTGCGACTTCCTCGGCTGAGAACACGGAGAGTTCAGGCTCCCTCCCCGCGCTCATCGTGATATGCGAATCACCGTTGGGGAAGAAGATCTCGTTGGCCACGAGGTCGCCACCCTCGAACAGGTCCTCCTCGATCCACGGATAGTGCTGTGGCGCGGGCCCGAACTGCATGGCCAGATACGGCGATCCCGAGATCGAGACGCCGAAATCCCGGAAGTGACCGAAGTCGGCGTAGAACAGCAGCTTGTTCATCTTGGTCGCGTACATGTCGGGAAGCGTGGCGAAGAACACCATCATCTCCCGCATCTTCGAGAGCTGCATCGGTGTCCAGCCACCGTACACATCGCGTTCCTCGCGCACGACGAACCGCCCCTCGTCTGACGGTGCGCAGACGAGCGTCTCGTTCTCGAGCGCCTGGAGATGCGCCTCCAGACGCGCGCGCTGCCGCGCCGTCAGCTTGTGGCCGTTGGCGGTCAGGTAGATGCGGATGTTCGCCGGTGCCTCCGCGAGTCGCAGCGCCGCCTCGTGGGCGGCGTCCTGCAGCGAGCCGCTTTCGTACCGGTGCGCGGTGATCTCGCCCCAGCCGAGCAGCAGCGCGAACGCGCGAACGCTCAGGCCGTAGCGCTCCCGCAGCCGCTTGATCTCCTCCGGCGCCATGAGCCCGTGCTTCTGGCGGTACAGGTTGAAGGCGGCGACAAGTGCCGCCTCGTCCAGTTCCTCGATCGACATGTCCGCACCGCACTCGGGGCACACGCCGACCTGCGCAACTACCTCCGTGTCTTCACCGCGAACAGGCAGGACCTCTGTGCGTTTCTCTATCCGCGGCTCTACAACCTTGCCGCACTCCAAGCACTCACATATCTCAGTCACCGTTCGCCTCCTCTCGTCGTTTCGCCACGGTAGGGGAACGCCATCGGCCTCTCGGCGTTGTGGAACGACACGCACAGACAGCGCGCGGGCTCGAGCCGGACCTCCAGCTTGATGTACACGTCGGTGTCGTGGATCCGAAGACCGAATACCCAGGATTCC
>Ga0209748_1000464_pt1 | contig 21585 bp, 9 predicted proteins | sample BarGraIncu00421A_FD_185490 | JGI IMG/M metagenome (GOLD analysis project Ga0209748, IMG submission 185490) | Arctic peat soil microbial communities from Barrow, Alaska - Barrow Graham LP Incubations 004-21A (SPAdes) (version 2) | ecosystem: Environmental > Terrestrial > Soil > Wetlands > Peat... | reverse complement strand
TTGAAATTCCTTCAGTATAGCCTCCTGCCCCGCTACTGGCCCAGAGTATATATAGTTTTCCTGTTTTGCCTTTATAAAGGAAACATCCATCAGTTACATTGCTCCCCATTTTTTTATCGGATTTGCTCCATGAAGCGTCTGCTGCATGGAACATAGTAACAGGTTCCCCGGCAGTTTCAGATAAATCATCTTTAAGCCTTACATAACATATTGCGCCGTTTGTAATCTGAACCCACTCATGGCAGAAAACCAGATATGGAATACCGTCCTCAAGCCATAAAGTGGCATCTAGTGCCATCATATCGATGGGAGTGGTCGAATGATTCTGAAAAGATTTGAAAGGTCCGGTAATTGAATCTCCAACAAGGATCTGGGAACCTCTTGTTACTCTCGGATACCAGTCTCTCCATTGTTCCTGCAATTTGTTATTGGTATCAAAGGTCAGGAACAAATAATATTTTCCCTTATACTCATGCAGTTCAGGAGCCCAGATACTAACTATCGGAATATCACCCCAAACATCTTTAGGAGCATCATATATAACTCTGGGTCCATACCAATTCAGAAGATCTTTACTGGTGTACAATCTTACACCCCTCCATCCCGGACCAACCATGTAATATGTTTTAGTAACCGGATCGGGGTATATACATACATCTCGCAAATGTATATCAGCCAACCTGATATTGGCCGGCGGCTTTATCTGGGGCTGGCCTGTAACGCCTGATTGAACTGACAATCCTGTCAGAATCAGTATTATTATAAGAAAGTTTCTCATATCGAACAAATTCTTTATTACCAGAACATAAGGGGAAAACTGAAGTAAAAACCTGCGGCAAAAAACAAATGATAATTTTTCTACCAGGCTATTTCGACCTTTTCTCCTTTTTTCAGCGAGATCTGCTTTTGCTTTCCACCACTGATCAGGGTAGTTTTGCCATCTGCCTTAGCATAAACAATTACCTTTTTTAATGTCTTTTGTGCCCAATCCATCGAAATCTCATAGCCACCCCGGGCGCAGATCCCTTTTACCGATCCGCTTTCCCAGGCATCAGGCAGGGCAGGAAGAAGTTTAATTTCATTTTCCGAGGACTGTACAAGCATCTCAACAACTGCAGCTGCCCCTCCAAAATTACCGTCTATCTGGAAAGGTGGATGAGCATCAAATAAATTTGGATAAGTTCCTCCACCGGAAGAGTAATTTGGATCAGTACCTTTGGGAGCAACATATCTCAATAATTCACGGTACATTTTATATGCATGGTTACCATCTCCTAACCGTGCCCACAGATTGATGCGCCAGCCTTTCGACCATCCTGTTGTCTGATCTCCTTTGATCTCAAGCGTCCTGCGACAGGCATTGGCCAGCTCAGGGGTAAGGACAGGGTCAATTGAATGGCCCGGATAAAGCCCGAAAAGATGCGACTGATGACGATGCTGCGGATCTTCATCTTCCCAGTCATAATACCATTCCTGAAGATTGCCTTTTTTACCAATCTGGTAAGGATGCAACCGAACAACTGCATTTTCAAGTTTTGTTCTGAAATCCTGATCAATGTTTAAAATTCGTGAAGCTTCAATAGTCTGGGCAAAACACTCCCTGATCATTGCCAGATCTGCAGTACCACCATAAAATGTTGCCCCGCGATATCCATCATTTGAAACATATTTATTCTCCGGTGAGGTTGAGGGAGAAGTGATCAGTTTCCCATACTTGTCCTCCACCATCCAATCGAGACAAAACTGTGCTGCACCCTTCATCATGGGATAGCCATTGTTTTTAAGAAAATCAACGTCCTTTGTGAAAATATAGTGCTCCCATAAATTTGTGCTCAGCCAGGTTCCCCCCATATTCCAGTTGGCCCAGACCGGATCGCCCGATCCAAAGTTACCAACCGGATTACTCATAGCCCAGATATCGGAATTGTGACATGTCACCCAGCCTTTGCAGCCATAGAAAGTTCGCGCAGTGACTGAACCAGTAACTGACAAATTTCTGATGAAACTCAATAAGGGCGAAATCATCTCAGTAAGATTGGTATTTTCAGCCAGCCAGTAGTTCTCTTCGACATTGATATTAGAGGTATAATTGCTGCTCCATGGAGGACGAATGTAAGGGTTCCAGATTCCCTGCAAATTGGCGGGAACTCCCGGAGTGCGCGAACTGCTGATCAGAAGATATCGCCCATACTGAAAATAGAGTATTTCCAGATTCTTATCCTCTTTGCCTTCCGCATAACGTTTGAGTCTTTCATTGGTGGGCAGATTTGGAGCATCTGTTTTCCCAAGATTAAGAATCACCCTGTTGAAATATTTCCTGTAATCGGCTAAATGAGCCGATTCCAACTCCTGAAACGATTTCGGAAAAGCCTTATCCAGCTGATCCATGGCCAGTTTCTCGTCATTAACCCCATTGGTTACAGGATCATTGTCGAATCCATTGAAGCTAGTGGCAGTGGAAACATATATCACAGCTTCGGAAGCGCCTTCCACGCCAAGAGTATTACCCGAAGTTACAGTCTTGCCGTCGCTGCTCCTGATTTTTATTAAAGCAGAAAAACGAGTCCCCTTTTTTTCATTGAACACTACTGAATCAGGAACATTTCCCAAATAGTTTGGAGCTGCATGTACAGGAGCATATCCTTTTGCTTTCAATACAGAATTCTCGACAGCTGTATTATATTTCAGAAGGCTTTCAAAGCGGATGTTAAAATTTAATGCGGCTTTTTTCGAGCTTGTCAGCTTTATGATCATTGCCTGATCAGGATAAGAGATGAAATATTCCCGTGTATAAGTTACACCGTCAATGTCATATTTCTCTTTTGAAACAGCGCTTCCCATATCCAGTTCACGATAGTAATTCTGAGGTTCGCCGGCATTTTTAAAATCGATAAATAAAGTTCCAAGCGGGCAGTATGATTCAGAGTATTTACCCTGAAGCTTGTGCTGTAGCTGGTCGGCTGTTTTATAATCATCCTTTTTTAGAGCTTCCCTGATAGCAGGAAGGTTTTTGTATGCCTCCGGGTTCATATTTGCATCTACAGGACCACCCGACCATAATGTTGCATCATTTAAATATATTTCGTCTGACTTCACACCTCCAAATACAGATGCACCCATTTTACCATTTCCCAGCACCAGACTTTCTTCGAAATATCTGGCTGGTTGATTGAACCATAATGTATTGGCAGATTGGGCAAAAACTCCTGTTCCAATAAATATTAATGAAACTATTAACGCAATAAATTTCTTCATATCCTTACATTTTTTTAGTAATAATTACCAACAATAATCTCATCTTCAAACAATTGCATTATTTTATACAATGGTTGTATTTAATTCTGTTTTGAATCAACCAATATAAAAACTGCACTCCAGGCAGGAATGGTAACAATTATCCCTTTGGAGGTAGGTGCCGACCTTGCCTTAAGGTTTACATAATCAGAAGGACCTCCGGCAACACCAGAAGGTCCCGATCCATTGATAAGTACTTTTCTTGAAAACTCGCCATTATCGTTGCTGCCTTCCATTGAATACCAGTAGAAACGATCGCCCATCCTGAAATTTTCGAACTTAACCTTAACATTCTGTGGTGTTGCTGAAGTATTTAGAAGAGTCACATTTCCCTGGCCGGAAGCATAGGTAGAACCATATGCCTTCACGTTTGCATTTCCGCTTACTGTTGCATCAACTAAACGGTCGCCAATACATTTCTGGAAAAAGTACATATAAAAAAATGATGGACGTGGACTCCAACGTACAACTCCCGGTTCATCACCGGCACTGAAAAGACCGTGATCATTACCATTGTCCCATCCGTTGTATAAATCCCACCGGGCAGTCAGTCCAAATTTATTTTTCAGGGCTTCAGCCTGGACAATTACTGCAAAAGTTCCGCTGGTATTTGAAACCTGCTGCTTCGAATCCTTTGCCCACATATTCCATTCCGATAAAATAATCGGCTTAACGGTACCGTTATTCCTTTCAAGTTCACTTTTCATAAAAGAGATCATCTGACCAGGAACTGTTAAGGCCGAACTTAATACGGTAATTGCATTTGAATTTTCACCGTAAGGTGTGATATAATTATGACCTATATAAAAGTCAGGTATATTATTCGCTTCCGGAATCATAGTTGAATTCCATGTCTGGGTGGTTGTAGTCTGCCACGATTGAGTCGGTGATTCCTGCATCACTGCGCCCACGTAAATGGTTTTTCCGGTCTGAACAGCCGCTCTTTTCATCGAATCAGCAAATACCTTAAAATGCTTAGCATAGAGATCTCCTGTCAGGTATTCCGGTTGTCCGTCTTTATTTGCAGCCACATCAATACGGTAACCCCACTCCCAATCTCCATAATTTTCGTTTCCTATTTCCCAGTATTTAGTCCGTCCGTTATCGTAACGTACCCAATCAGCAGCTAAATGAGCAGCTGAAGCGACCGGATCAGTACCTGTTCCATATCTTGCATAGCCATAATTAATAGTAATGAGACCCTCGCTGTTACTCTGTTGCAATACAGAATAATAATCATCAACAGTCGCTTTCCAGCTATCATCCGACTTACCATAAGAATACAAAGAACCCGTCTGGTAAGTGCCATCAGCTTTCCGAAGTCGAACGGGAGCATCGGACGGAGGCTGGTTTTTATCACAATTCCAGAAATACACATCACTTCCGCTACCGGCAGGAAAACGGATCACATTTGGTTTGAGATTCTTCAAATGATTGATAAATACCGGTTCATTATACATCCTCGACATCCAGTTATTGGCATTGTGTCCGAAGATAGTTGATGGTATTTTTGTGATAACATTTGCTGCATCCACAGTGACTATGGTTCCTGAACTGGAGGCAATAGTTCCTTCAGTGAATTGAGGAGCAACATAAGTCCTGGGTTGCCAGCCATCCAAAAATATTCCCATTGTAGAGGCAACAGGAGGATCAACAGGATCTACAATAGTTGAGTCATTTGTTCCAGGGTCCTCAGTAACCGGAGGTACATCATGTTTTTTAGAACAGGAAAGAAGAAGCAGAACCAGGAAACTTAGAATTGCTCCGATAAAAGGATACTTTTTAATTCGAAATATCCGGATGATTAATAGTTGTATTTTCATATTAAATAAACTCGTTATCAGAGCATTTGTTTTATCTGGGTTCAAAATAAGCGATCGAACGGCTTCAACTGTCAGGGCAATATACTATTTCAAAACCTTAATTCTTATAACTGTAAATGAGTTTTGTTCAAGTACCGTATTTACAGTTTTCCCTTTGAGTATAATCTCACTTTCAACAGGACTTATCAGGGTTGGTTGTTCCAGCGAATTGACCTTATTGAGATCTTCACTTTTCAGAACTATCGTTTTAGCTTTTGTCCCCATCTTTTTAGAGCTTTTAAGAATGATATCAGCGGTCTGAGCCTTCGGTCCCGAATTTACCAGTTTTAGGATAATTTCATTTGAATTTTTATCGTAAGCGGCTGAAGCAAATAGTCCATTTTGTCCTGTCAAAGGTTTGTCTTCCCTGAGCATTGGCAAAACCTCTGTTCCCTTATTATTGGAAAACAATTTCTGAACATAATAATTGGGCGTTCCGAATGATCTCAGATTATCATACCAGATAAGATCAGGGGTCCATTGCCATGCATCCACATGTGCAAAAAGCGGCGCATATGAACACATATACACCACTCCGGCATTTCTTTCCAGTCCGGTCATAAAGGCAGCTTCGGAAAGGGCACATTTCCAGTTGTTCTGATTGTCGGGACTGCAGGTAAATTTGCTTTGTGCAGCATATTCACCGGCGAAAATTTTGAAACTATTACGATCGTAGTTATCATAGCGTGTCGCATTCTGAAAAAACCATTCCGGATTGGCATAATAATGTTCATCAACAATCTGGGCATTCAGTTTTTTCAATTCTTTTGAAGCATATTCAAAGTCCTTGCCTGACGGCGAAGGGCCTGTTCCGGTAACAATTCTGATATCCGGATACTTTTGCTTAATAGCTTTTACAAATACGGCATACCGCTCGATATACTGTGAACCCCATTGTTCATTACCAACACCAATAAATTTAAGGTTAAAGGGAGACTGATGGCCCATGCCTGCACGTACCTTGCCCCAATTGGAATCAGCAGGACCATTAGCGAATTCAATTAAATCGAGAGCGTCCTGAATATAAGGATCAAGCTGATCCATAGGGACAACTTCAGCTGTATTAAACTGGCAGGCCATGCCACAATTCAATATTGGCAAAGGTTCGGCACCGATATCTTCAGCAAGTTGAAAATATTCAAAGAAACCCATCCCGAATGATTGAAAATAGTCGGGAGTAAGACGATGGACAAATTCAGTATTCCACCGGTTTATAATAAGATGGCGATCCTCAATTTTACCTATTGTGTTTTTCCATTGATAGCGGTTTGCCAGATCTCTTCCTTCGACAATACAACCACCTGGGAAACGAAGGAAACCTGGTTTTAGATCGGCAAGAAGTTGCACCAGATCGTTGCGAAGTCCATCGGGGCGATTTTTCCAGGTATCCCCGGGGAAAAGAGAAACCATGTCGATGTCAACTGATCCGTTTCCTTCAAACCATATGTTCATCCTGGCTTTTTGTTCAGTTGCATCAGCCGTAAAACTTACAGAATATTTCTTCCAGTCCTTTGAATCCGGAACAATGCCGACTGTACCTATCACTTTGCCCTGAATATTAACCAGTTCTATGCGCATTTTCAGAGTGCTACCTTCCAACTGGCGGGCCAGAACCGAAAAATGATATGTCATTCCTTTTTTAATGCCCATTCCTCTGAAACCTGCGTTGGATAGTCCAAAGGAAGCTTCACCAGGAACGATTGTAATTCTTGCGTAGCGGGGATTGGCAGGGTTTGTCTCATTCCTGTTAATAATCAAGACACCTGTTGTAGTATCGGGTTTCATTATTTTCCATCCCATCAATGGTTTGGCAAATTCGAAAGAGCGGTTTTTTACCAGCTCCGCATAAATGCCTCCGTCGGCAGCAAAGTTTATATCCTCGAAGAATATTCCCCACATGGTGGGCTGGATGACTGCCTCAGGCTTTTCCACTGCGACAATTACAGGCGGATTTTTCTGTGCAATTGCAGGCATCAAAAAAAGAAATCCTGTGAAAAGCAGAAAGATAAATTTTGGTTTGCCAATTGCTATTGACCACCCAGACTTTATTAAATATTTGTTTTTTATCATGGAGGCTTTTATTTATAATCTGATATGAAAAATAATGTAATTAAGTCATTTTACCGTTAACTTATAGCACCTCAATCCCAATTAAATTTAACAACCTCTCCATTCAGCTTCCATTTTTCAGGGAACGGGTTTCCCATCCAGTCAAGAGGCTCACCTAAAGGCAAGGATTGAGATGCGAATCTGAAACTACTTTTAATTGCTTCTTTCTGAGGAGTTCCGATAGCTTCAGGCTGAGCTGAAATAAACAATGGTGTACCACTTTTAGCGACAAGTTCCATCCATTGACTGTTCTTATCCCATGGAATTCTTGTAGTGAGACCTACACAATCGGCATCGGCGCAATAGAATGTACCCTGTTGCGCTCCTCTGAAAGCTAATGTGTTTACACCCATTTTCCTGGTCCTTGCCCATTCATTTCCCGAAGTATCGTCTCCAATCCTGTTGAGTTCAAAGAGACCTGCAGCTAAATGGCTGAATGTATTACATCCGATAAGATAGGTCGCTCCGGAGGCTTCTCTTATAGCTCTGTATAGATCAAGGACAATTTCGGCATTAGTTCTGGATTTATCGTACATGCTCCAGCCGGTTTCAGTAGGCGATCCATTTTTTATCATTTCAAACCCCCACCTTCCGAAAATATCAAACGAAGTAAAATCGAATTTTACAATTTCAAAGCTCCATGTATTATAAAGCTTAAAATAGTTTTTTACTCTTTCAATATTTTCGGGAATAGATGGATCGAGAACAGGTTTATTTAGCTCTCGTCCTTTTATCATTGGCAGTAAGATACTTTTAGGATCTTTATAGCTTCCACAAAGTGGCCGGGTCCATATTCCGGGTCTCATATCCCTGCTTCTGATTTTCCGGGCAAGATTTCCTATATCACTGAATTTGCTGTTTGGTGTATTCATATTATCGCCCCAACAGCAATCATTAGGCAAGGATGGCGCCCACTCAAACCAGCCGGCGTCAATTAGTGAGAACGGACGATTTACCAATCCGTCAGCCATTGGCGCCATCATCTCTGTATGCTTCATAATCAGCTCTTCAGAGGTATTGCCGTAACTGAAATACCAGTCATTAATACCATATACGGGTTGAGCCGGCATATGTGCCTTTTCACACATTATGGATGTAAACCTCCGGAGAGCTTTGAAGGTTGATTCATCCTGAGTACTAATCATAGTAACAACCTCAGCAGCTAATAATTCACGATTGCCTAGTTCAACTCCTTTTCCTCCTGAGCGAGTATCAAGTATTAAACTTAACCTGGCATCACCGATTTGCCAGTAGCAAAATGAATTCGAACCGGTTCTGACTCCAAAACAACTGGTTTTCTTATCATTATATTCAATGAAGTACCAGGGCAAAATTTCTGAACTATATGGTTTATGCCATAAAACATCGCCATATGTCCGTTCCCATTGATCATTTAAAATATTACTTCCCGGGATTAAGGCTGTTTTCCATTGTAAAGTTAAAGCAGACAGTCTGACACCGGGAGCCCGGACTTTAATTGTGATAACACCGGAATTGTTCTTTAGATTTACAGCAATATTACGGAAGGTCCAACTATTATCACTACTTTTTTTTAAGTCGAATACTTCACCGTCTACTGATGCTGTTACTCTGTCGGGAAAATTAAGTATATTGGACTTCCTGACACGAAAAATCTTTCGCTGATGAGAATTGAGGCAAGTGATAAGCCTGTTATCCTGATGAAATTCCTGCGGTTCATGATTTCTGGTTTAAATTGAGTTTCAATCTTTAAAAAGTAATTGCGAAAAATAATATAAATCGCTTTTCCAAACCTTGAAATCATGAACTCCTGGTTCTACATGCCAGATGTGTGGCACATTGTTTTCTTTGAGGTATTTGTGAAGCCGCTGGCTAAATGTGATCAATCTATCCTGATCACCGCATGAGATCCAAAGCAGTTTAAGTTTCTTTGCTGTTTCACCCGGATCGGGAACTAAAGCTTCCGGAGTTTTTGTATTTGGGGCTGATGAGAATCCGCCAATCCATGCGAAAATATTCAGATTGGTCAATCCGAAGTTCAATGACTGGCCTCCTCCCATAGACAAACCTGCCAGGGCCCGGCTTTCACGGTTGATTATTACAGGATATTTCGATTCAACAAACGGAATGATATCGTTGAGCAAATCCTGTTCAAAAGTTTCAAACGCTTTAACTTTTTCCGGATCAAAAATATTTTCACCCGGTCTGTCATCTTTCATAGCCCGTCCATTTGGAAGAACTACAATCATTGGCACAAGTTTTTTATCAGCGTACAGATTATCGAGAATCACTTGCGGCGCTCCATTTTTGTACCATTCCAGATGGTCACCACCAATTCCGTGAAGCAGGTAAAGCACAGGATATTTTTTGTTTGTGGTATAGCCCGGAGGAGTGTATATCAGCATTTTACGGGTCGAACCGACAGTTTTTGACGGGTATTCAACTGAATCAATCCTGCCTCTTTGAATTCCTTCCCGTACTTTATCAAATCCTCCCGGAGCTGCGGGATATGCCGGTTTATCATCAGGATTGAGCAGGATAGCAGCATTCTGACCATTCAACTGTGATCCAATAAGAAGCATTCCTGAAATAAAAATCAGGAATGAGGTCTTTACTCTTTTGCGATTACTAATTGGTTGTGTTATTTGTGACCAACTGCGGCTTTCAGTACAATTATGAGATCTGATTGTTTCCAATTTGCGCATGTATTTTATACTGCCAAAAATAGTTGTTACCATTTCTTGCTTTTATTTTGGAACTGTTATATTTGTAAATCAGGGGGGAATTTTAGCTCAAAAAATTAGCTTTTTGCTTAAGAACCATGCATCAAAAAACAATAAAAGCAGGATTGAAGCTTTCCGTAATTGACACCAAAAACGACTGAAAAATTGGGCAATGCGGAAAGGCTTCTACCTGACATTTACTTTAATGGCTTCACTGTGAATCTAAATTCATAGTTTTTGTAATTCAACCTGTATTTCTCCAATGGCCATGCTCCCCAGCTTTCAATACCACCCAAACCCATCTGCATGTAATCAATATGAAGCTGGGTTTGCTTACGCGGTTTCAGTTCACCCGGGTGCATTTGTTGTTTAGAGTCACCTGAGTCCAGATCATTATCAAAGAAATGCAATGCACTCATGCTTAGGAATGTATCAGATTGAACTAACAAGCCTTTTCCATTGGAATTCATGATTTTATACCACCGTATTCCGGTTTTATTACCGGTCTCCTGCGGACGGATATACGGATAAAACTGCTGGGCAACTGATTGCTTATAAATTCCTGCCGGAGCTGCATAATTTCTATCCTGGTAGTTTTCAACCGGTCCATTCCCAAAATATTCAATTGTTTTAAAACCTTCAGGTAATATCCAGTTCATACCAAAACGCGGCAACATGGGCACTTTCTCCATTCTGTTTTCATCTCCACCTCCCCAGCGGGGCATTTTAATAGCAACCGTTGCTGTGGTATCAGCAATCATTTGCTGGTTAATTTCCATTTCACCCGTCGAATTGAAGGTATATAGTAGATTTAATTTTGCTGAAACATCAGGTAACAGAAATGAAGTTTTTACTGTTACCAGGTTTCCCTCCTGATTCGCTTTTATTTCTGTCAGTTTAAGGTTCCCCTGCGCATTCTTCCATACTTTCAGCCTTAACTGAAAGAATGCTCCCATATCGTTATCAGTTGATACTCGCCAGAAAGCAGGTCTTATAGCTGATGAATCTTCAATATAGCTTTGACCATTGACAATATATTTTTCCATCAATCCGATCAGTTTGTTGAACCGGACATTTATATCGGAGGAAGTTATTGATAAAGCTGTATTGGTTTCAATAACAGCTATTTTGGCTGATGGGGCGACTGCTATACTGTTCTTATAGGTTCCGGCCAGTGATAGTTGTTCTTCAGCAACAATATGGTCTTTCGGAACAAGTAATTTTTCCTGCTTTTGTTTGTAAACAACATTTAAAAATACCTCTCCGTTCGCAGCCGGTTTAACCGGAATAGAGAATTCTTTCGTTGAATGAGGCAAGACATTCACGTCACTTATTATTCCGGATTGTTTCAACTCCCCGTTAACAGTTACATTCCACTCCATCCTGATATCTGACAGATCTGTAAAGAAGTTTTCGTTATAAATTGAAACTGTATTCTGATTTACCAGGGTAGTATGAATATTCTGATAGACTTTCTTCATTTCCCATGCTTCAGGATTCGGGTTTCTGTTGGGATAAAAAACTCCATTGCAGAGAAAGTTATTGTCACTTGGTGTTCCTTTGGGACCATAATCACCGCCATATGCAAAAATAGTATCTCCTTTTTCAGTGATTTTTTTCAGACCCTGATCGACAAAATCCCAGATGAAGCCACCCTGAAAATTCTTAGGATACCCCCTAATAATGTCCCAGTAATCCTTGAAGTTACCCAGTGAATTACCCATAGCGTGAGCATATTCGCACATAATGAATGGTTTCGCCTGATGAGGATTGTTTTTTGCAAACTCAACCATACTTGATGGCAGGCAATACATAGGATTAACAATATCGGTATTGAATTCTGAGGAATAGGTCCTGTAATCGTTCACAGCTCTTTCATATTGAACCGGACGAGTTGCATCTCTTTGTTTTAGCCAGAGATAGCATTCATAAAAGTTATAGCCATTACCGGCTTCATTGCCTAAGCTCCAGATGATAACCGAAGGATGGTTTTTATCACGTTCAACAGCTCTTTGCAAACGCATCATGTGAGCATCTTTCCATGAGGGTCTGTTGGCCAGAGTCTGAGTAATATCATACCCGATCCCGTGCGATTCAACATTTGCTTCATCCACTACGTATATACCGAATTCATCACAGAGCTGGTACCAGTACTCATCATCAGGATAATGAGAGGTACGTACGGCATTTATATTGAATTGTTTCATCAGCTGAATATCTTTCAGCATCAGTTCTTTGGATATGGTCTGTCCTGCAACCGGATCAACCTCATGTCTGTTTATCCCTTTAATAAGTATTGGTTTGCCGTTAACATATAATAATCCATCTTTTATCTCTACTTTTCTAAAACCCGTTTCCTGCGGTATGACTTCAATAATTGATCCTTTTTTATCTTTAAGAGTAATTATTAAATGGTATAGATTTGGAGTCTCCGCTGTCCATAATCCTGGCTCGCTTATTGGAATTGATACCTTTTTCTCAGATTCGTCAGTGAATGTAACTACTGTTTCTTTAACCGGTTTGTCACGATATGAAATTGAAATAGTGGCAGTAGCCGTTGCCGCATGATTTAATCTGAGATCAGCATGCATCACACCATCTTTATAGTTAGTGTCCGGAACCGATGAAATCTCAATATCATTAATATGGGTTTCATTCCTGGCGATCAAATAACAATCGCGGTTAATACCTCCCATACGCCAAAAATCCTGACCTTCAAGATACGTGCCGTCGCACCAGCGCATTACTTTGAGGCAAAGAAGGTTTTTACCCGGGCTCAGAAATGAGGTAACATCAAATTCTGAAGGCAGCTTACTATCTTCTCCATAACCTACAAACTTTCCGTTAACCCATACTGAAAGGTTCGATTTTGCGCAACCAATATGAAGTATCACCTGCTTCCCTTTCCAGTCATCATTAATGGTAATTACTCTGCGGTATACGCCTGTCGGGTCATAGGTCAACGGAACAATTGGCGGATTTGGTTTCATCAGATTTTGAAACTCATAACCAACATTTACATATATCGGATATCCATAGCCGTTTACTTCCCATGTTGCAGGAATCCGGAATATATCCCATTTTGAATCGTCAAATGCTGTTGATTCAAAATCCTTTGGCAAATTATTGGGTTTTTCGACCCATTTGAATTTCCATTCTCCATTAAGATTCAAATAATTGGTTGATTGTTTCCAATCCCCTTTTTTTGCAAGCTGCTCATTTTCAAAGATAAAGTAAGACGCGTGCATTGGCATCCTGTTCACCTCATTTACCTTCTCGTTCAGCCAGAATGGCTTGTCTGACTGGGTCTGAGCACTTAAAATACCAGTTGTCAGTAACAGTAAAATATTGATATTTATAAACTTTCTCATATTTTAATAATTTAATCTATTCTATATAATCCTGCTCCGTGACGGTTAATTGTCCTGGAGAATTCATTTGTAAATTCTCCCAGCTTTTCCCCGCTCCATAAATCCGTAACAGTATGAGTTCCTGTCAGACCAAGCTGTTCAAATTTCACTTTGATATCCTCTTTTTCGGCTGGCACAGGACCAGAAGGATCCTGTGTAAAAATCATGAATTTAACGGAAGCTTTGCTTCCGAATTGTCCAAGAGCCATCAGAGCTTCCTTATCGATGCCAGCTTTGGTTTTAAACCTGGTACAGCCGGCCGGAAGATCGTATTCTATAATTGAATTGGCTGTCGCATTTATCCCATTTTCATAATCTTTGCCATTCACATTAAGTTTTGCACCACCCGAAGTTTTATTTACTGAAGCCTCACCTCTTCCTGATGTTGCTTTTATCCATTTCAGATCTGTCAGCTTCCTTGTTCCGGCAGATGTGAACAGCTCTGGAGCGATCCAGTCGCAGTTATGTCTTCCAAACCCAACGATATCCTCATAAGTTGCAACGAGATATAGCTTTGTTGCTCCGCTAATATCAATGTCAATATCAACACTTTGTCCAGGACTTTCCTGAGTGACAAGCTCACTTTTCCATATAGCTTTGCTTTCAACAATAGGTTGCTGATCAGATGCATTAAAAAGGGCAAGGTACTTATGACCGGTTTTGGGATCGTCCGCGGTCCAGGCTACAAGATCGTTTTCCCTGAAAAGCTGTTTCCCGTTAATACTATTCTGGTTTACATTCAAAACCTCTTTATTTGTTATCAAAGAACTTGTAAAAGCATCATTACTTGGCAGATCGCCGCCAAACATAAGAGGGGAGCGGAATATGGCAAACAGAGTCATAAGTGTATATTGTTCATCTTTAGTGAATGCCGTCATCCGTGGTTCGCCACGCTCTGCCCTCAGACCGATCTTTCCTAGTGGAAGCATGTCTCCATCAGGGTAACAACCTTTCATACCCAGTCCTTCCCAGTTTTTAAGAATTGCAAACTGGTTTTTAAGCGCAGGCCAGTTATCCCAGAAATCATTCGAAGTACGCCACATGTTTACATTCCTTTTCAGAAAATCAGCCGTTTCAGGTTTGTCCCCGCCCGGAGAAATACTGATCACTATCGGCCTGCCACAAATATCTATGGCCTTTCGTACCATTTCAATTTCAGCCGTGCGGCCCGAGAGATCATCGACTTTGACAAAATCAAGGCCCCATGATGCATAAAGCTTAAAAACTGAATTGTAATATTCCTGTGCACCTGGTTTTCCGGCAACTATTGTATACATATCCCTTAACCATGGACACTGGCCTTCTGTTGAATAGATATCACCGGCTTTTGCATCACTCCCAAGTATGGGAGTGTTATTTTTCACTGCCAATACCGGTACTCCCCTCATCATATGAATCCCGAATTTCAGACCTTTGCTGTGAATATAGTCACCAAGCGGTTTAAATCCGCTGCCATTGACTGAAGAAGGAAATCTGTTAACCGCAGGCTGGAGACGTCCATAGCTATCTATATTATACACAGGATCTTTTTCATTGTAACCTCCAGATTTGTCATTTGCCACATACCATCTTATGTCCACAACAATATATTGCCATCCGAATTTCTTCAGATTTGCGGCCATATAATCAGCATTTGCCTTAACTTCATTTTCAACTACTGTCGGCCCATAGCAATCCCAGCTGTTCCAGCCCATCGGAGGTGTTGGCGCCCATTCGTGGAATGCCGGGGTTCCGTTTTCTGCAGTCGCTGTCTTATTATTCTTACACCCGATCAACAGCATCAGGGGCAGGGCAATCAGAAGAGTGAGTATATTTTTCTTTTTCATATTTAATGAATACATTTACTTACACGTGTACTTTCACGTGTAAATATAAATAAATGTTTTTATTTATGACTTTAATTTTGAAAAAACTGTTTGATATTTTTAAATCGAATCTAATCACATCATTGTGCGACTTTAAGTTCACTCATTCATGGCAGGATTGGATCATGTCCTGTATAACCATGGAAATTATTTGACATTAAGTTTATACCACCTGATGGCATTTTCGCTGTAGATCTTCCTGACGACCTCTTTCGGCAACTTGAGTCCTTCGAATGTCCCTCTGAATTTATCTGAAGTCATTTTATCATTTGATGTAAAATATTTCCAGTCATCGATCCAGGTCTCATGTACCCATTTTGAAACCTTGTCACGATTATCATTATCATTCGAGGAAAGGTCGGTACCGTAAAGAAGTCTGTCCTGGTATTTGATGCAGAAATTGCGGACTCTTTCACGGTCTTTCGAAGACTGATACTGCAGATGGCAGATTCGTGCAGCCATGTCTACAGCCATATTCGGAAATTTGTCAAGCCGTTTGGCGAGCTCATCCACATTCCACTCGAGGCTTCCCAGGTGGCATCCGATAAATTTAAGATCGGGATGCAATTCCAGAAGATGATCGCGGGCATTTATCTGATCATCATACGAAGGATATTCAGGATGAAGAAACATATGATACTGCGGATTTTCAGAAAAATAACTGCTGTCGCTGCTGACAGTCATCTGATTTAATGGTAACCAGCAATTGCGTGGTTCTCCAAGGTGACCTGTGATTGGCAGATTCTTACTTATAATAAAATCAATAACAGGCTTTAGACCAGGATCATCAACCATAATAAACTTCCCATTTTTATCTCTCTCTGTCATGCCAATATTTTTCCAGAGTTTTACAGAAACAGCACCTCCGGCGATATTGTTGTCCAAATGAGTTATTGCCCTTTTACTCCAGGCTTCTGTTCTCCAGCCGGCAGTGTCAAAATAAAATGTTGCCGCATAAAAAACCCTGCCCTGATATTTTTTGACGGATTTAAGCGCCCATTCAAGCTGCTTCTTAACAGCTGTTGAATCGGAGTGATCAACATTAATAGTTAAAAGAGCGAAATTATCTTTCACAGCCTGATCTTCAAAGAATCCATTATCACTGTTAAGGTGAACATGAGAATCTATTTTCAGGACTGACTGAAAATCTTTCGCTGAATAGAATTTATTCTTACATGACAACAAGAACAGGGTAATTATTGCTGAAATAAAAAAATAACGTCTCATAACCAGTTTAATTAAAGTTAAAATTGAAATAAAGTTAATTCAATTAACAAAACATTCAGGGGAAATTTTAATTTTAAAATTCCCATAAATAATAAGATAGACTTGAAGCACTTTTTCCCCGGCACCGTTCCCGCTGATTTTTTTGTGACAGGACTCGGTATAGGACGCTTTTATTAATGAAGCTATCATCTGGTGAAACCTTTCTGCCGAATTGGTGCTCTTCAGTAAACAGTCTAACGGCGACTTAATATCAGTAAACCTTCATGTCAATCCAGTATACAATGAAATCGATAGGTTAATAAATGAGGTATAATGAACGATTGCAAACCTTAATACATCTCACCAGGGTAATGGGAAAGTGATCAATGATAGGCGACTGACTAAAACGTGACAAAGTGTATTTATAATTCAAATAAAACATGGTTTAATTAAAAGTGCATACAAAATACAAAAATACTAATTCGTCTTTGTCCGGATGTCGAATAACTTTAGATACTGAGATTCAATCATATAACAAAATGAGGTGTGTCAAATTCATATATTTAATATTCTGTTACTTAGAGAAAAGTAATTTGATTTTATCTGGAATATTGTTCCGGCACCGTTCCCGGCAATTTTTTTTGAACTGATCATTATATAGCCGAATTTTATATTAATAATCCGTCTGAATTACAGACCGGATTTAAATGAACCTGCGAAAGATCATTTTATACTATCAATAACCTTAAATTAAAAACTTATGAAAAAAATTTGCAAAAGAGATTTGCTATTCTATTCAACGATGAACAGTAAGAGCTTTATGATATTTATGATCATACTGCCACTTTTTCTTCTTGCTATATTAAATGCTTCAGCTTCATCTTTCCAGCAAATCAAAATTACCGGTACAATTACCGATGCTTCAACCGGCGAAATGATGGCCGGGGTTAATATCCAGGTAAAGGGGACAACTCTTGGTACTATTTCTGATGCAGATGGTAAATACATCTTAAATGTAACCGACGCGAATGCCAGTCTGATAATCTCATTTATTGGCTATGTTATGCAGGAAATACCTATATCTGGAAGGGAAGTTGTTGATATTAAAATGGTCCCGGAAGTTACAGCTATTGATGAAGTGGTGGTAGTTGGATATGGAACTCAAAAGAAAGTAAACCTCACCGGCGCGGTAAGTTCTATTAGCACTAAATCATTAACAAGCGTCCCAATTACTCAAACATCGATGGCATTGCAGGGGAAGATGGCAGGTGTGACAATTACTCAGAATTTTGGTGCTCCGGGTAGTGATCAAGGAACGATAAGAATTCGTGGTATAGGAACACTGGGGCAAAATGATCCTTTGATACTTATTGATGGAGTTGAAGGATCTATGGATGACATTAACCCCAACGATATAGAAAATATTTCTGTATTAAAAGATGCTGCGTCAGCCTCAATATATGGTTCGCGGGCCGCCAACGGAGTCATATTGATCAGGACCAAACGGGGTAACAAAAACGAAGCAATGTCAATAACTTATAATGGTATGGCAGCAATTCAAGTGCCAACAGATTTACCTAAACTGGTAGATGGAGCAACATATTTAATGTTGAAAAACGAAAACGAAAGAAACTCCGGTCGTCCTAACCTATATTCAGATGCCTATATTAGCACTTACATAGAAAATGCCGGTAAAGAGCCTTATTTTAATACGGATTGGTTCAAATTTGCAATGAAGCCAAGTGCTGTTGAACAGCAACACTCTTTGACTATTAAAGGCGGATCGGAAAAGATTACCTCATTGGTGTCATTGTCTTTTGTAAATCAGGATGGTTTAATAGAAAATTCAGGACTTAAACGTACTTCATTACGTTTTAATAATACCTTACGGGCAACTGAAAAACTTAGTTTTACCCTGGATGGTTTTTTAAGAAGGGAAGAGAATGTAACCCCTAGCCAGAGTATATCAAGTTTGTTCCAGATGATGTGTGAAATTCCGCCTCTATATCCGGGAATCTGGGCAGATGGCTCCTATGGTGAAGGTTGGAACGGTAGCAATCCTTTGGCTTTTATACAGAAGGGGGGTAGTTTAACATCCACCTCGTCTCGCCTACAATTGAATATTCGTGCGACCTATGAAATCTTTAAATGGTTAAATTTGGACCTTGGATATGCTCCAAAGTACCTGACAACCAATTCAAAAACTTCTGTAAAGCAATATACCTACAAAAAGCTTGATGGTTCAACTGGTATAAAACCCGATGGCCTTAATAGTCTAAGCAATACCAATATACATTCTCTTGAGAATTTCTATCAGGCTATACTGAGATTCAATAAACCTTTTGGAAAGCATACAACAAGTGCATTGATTGGATTTGAATCAAATGATTTTAGAAGTGACGATTTCACAGCTTCAAGACAAAACTTTCTGCTGCCACAATATGAAGTACTGGATGTAGGGGACGCAAACTATAAAAATAATGCAGGATCTGCAACCGAGTGGTCACTGGCTTCCTTTTTTGGCCGTGTAAATTATTCCTTTTCTGACAAATATCTGCTTGAAGCTAATCTGCGTTATGATGGATCTTCCCGTTTTTCTGCTGCAAAACGATGGGGTATGTTCCCCTCCTTATCTGCAGGTTGGAGAATAAAACAAGAAGATTTTTTGAGAGAAATTAAGTTTCTCTCTGACCTAAAGATCAGAGCTTCCTGGGGTCAACTCGGAAATCAAAATATAGCAAACTACCCATATTTGGGCGTAATTAATATCAGTCAACCATATTACTTTGGTAAAACAGTTGTTTCAGGCGCCGCTCAAACCGTTTTGGCCAACAAAAATGTAGCATGGGAAACAACTATCATTCTTGATGGAGGAATTGATTTCGGATTATTTAACTACCGGTTGACAGGAACTTTTGATATTTATAAAAAGAATACCATAAATATTCTTTATGTACGTGATATACCAGCTGTTATTGGATTAACAGCTTCTGAGCAGAATATTGCAAAGGTACAGAACATTGGTTGGGATCTACAGTTAGGCTGGAAAGATGATATTAGAGATTTTAAATACGGAGTAGATTTTGTTATCTCAGATGTAAAAAACAAAGTTTTGGATTTGTTCGGTAAGCCACAATATGGGAGAAATGTTATTTTTGAAAACGAAGAATATCAAGCCTTTTATGGTTATGAATGTATAGGTATATATCGCTCTCAGGATGATTTGGACAAATATCCCAGGCTAAATGCAAATTACAAATTGGGAGATCTGATTTTTAAAGATCAGAACAATGATGGTAAAATAGATCCAACTAACGATAAGAAAATTATCGGTTCAAATATTCCCCGGTATAATTTTGGTACCACGTTAAGTCTTGGATATAAAAATTTTGATCTGAGTGTGTTCTTACAGGGTGTCGGAAAGAAAAATACTTACTTTAGTACCAGACAAGCTGCTTATAGTGGAAGTTATTATACTTATCAATTAGGACGTTTAGTGCCTGATGATCCTACTACTTATCAAACAGCTACCTGGATAAGGGTGAGTGACGATAATGTAACTCCTGAGGACAATTCCTTCTTTTTATTTGATGCAGCTTATTTGCGTTGTAAGAATTTAGTTGTCGGATACTCTATACCAAAACAAATCTTGAAAAAATTGAATATAGCTGAAGCCAGGTTCTATATCAGCGGACAAAATCTCTACACCTGGGATAATCTAAAGATTAATTTTATTGATCCTGAAGCTCCTAGCTCAGCATCCGGAGCCATGTACTATCCAAACTATAAAACCTTTGCATTTGGTGTTGATCTAAAGTTCTAACCACTAATATTTTAATTATGAAAACCAAGTATAAATTTTTTCTGATAATATTATTCATGTTTGCTTCCTGTGAAGATTATTTGAATAAGAGTCCGTTAGATCAACCATCAGATGCAACCTTCTATTCAAATCAGCAGGAACTTCTTATGGCAGTGAATGCTTGTTATAACTACATTACGCAACGTATCGAATGGAGTATTCCAAATCAATTAACGCTTGAAGCTGTAACTGATATTTTTGGAACCAGAGCCAGTGGTTCATACTGGAATCCAATAAAATTTGGTTCGTTAAGTTCAAGCGACAATTTGCCCAGCTTAATATGGAGTTACTCTTATTCTGGAATTAACAGAACTAACGCGCTTTTGGATAATATGAGTAAAGCTGAACCTTTCACTGATCCTGTTTTATTTAAAAGAATAAAAGGTGAGGCACGGGTAATAAGAGCAATATGTTATATTGAACTAATACAAAAGTTTGGTGATGTTCCATTAATAAAGAATTTGATTAGTATAGAAGATGCACTCAAGACCACCAGAACAAATAAAAGTGACATTTTGCAATTCATTTACACTGAATTGGACGAATCCGCAGCGGATCTACCATTAAGCTATTCTTCGAATCCCGATAAGGGAAGAATAACTAAAGGAGCTGCTTTGGCTATGAAAGCAAGAGTTGCTCTTTATAATGAAGATTGGGCTACCGCAAAAACTGCTGCTAAGGCTTGTATGGACCTGAATATTTACAAACTTTATCCCAGTTATAAAAATCTTTTCAAATATGTTGGCGAATACAACTCTGAAATAATTCTTGACTGTGAGTATATGCAAAAGGAAAGAGAATATGCGCTGCAACAAAGCGTTGGTACTCGCAATTCCAAGGGAACAATCCAGCAGTTTCCTACAGAAGATATGATTGCATCATTTGAATGTACTGATGGAAAACCAATTGATGAATCACCGTTATATGATCCGACAAATCCTTTTGCAAACCGCGATCCGCGTTTGTTTGGTGCAGTAATTGTACCTCGGGTTTGGGATGGTATTACAGTGAAAACAAATGGAACTGTGTTTTATGGATTTGAATATATGTCTTCAAAAGAAATCCTTTATGAAACTGATGGAAAAACTATAAAATCAAACTGTTTATATCAGGCGGAAAAGACCGTATTAGATCAAAAATCAGGGAAAGTAGTAGAAAATCAAGACGTAACCAATCCTTATCTGTCCCGGACAGGGTATGTAAGTTATAAGTATATGGATGAAGCCAATGTTGCCACACCTAACAACTGTTATTTAAACATAATTCTAAGCAGAT
>Ga0209748_1000463_pt1 | contig 21596 bp, 29 predicted proteins | sample BarGraIncu00421A_FD_185490 | JGI IMG/M metagenome (GOLD analysis project Ga0209748, IMG submission 185490) | Arctic peat soil microbial communities from Barrow, Alaska - Barrow Graham LP Incubations 004-21A (SPAdes) (version 2) | ecosystem: Environmental > Terrestrial > Soil > Wetlands > Peat... | reverse complement strand
TACAGAGTACCCAAAGAGTCGTTGAAATGGAAAAGATCTTAAGCTATTTGACCAAAGGTAAAAAAGTCACCCCTGATGATGTAATTAAAAGGGTTTGGGAATGCGTCAGAGTCACGGGGCAGACCAAAAACATTATGTTCGAGTATTTTAACTTAACATTTTACAAGAAAGGTACCTGTCATATCGAGTTTACCAATGATAAAGCCATCGAATTGTTAAACATCTTCATGGCTAAGAAGCGGAACTGGTTGCCGCCATCGTACGGGAAAAAAAAATATTACGGAATGACGGATGAAGAGAAGGATGCAATTAACAACTTCCAGGGGAAAGACAATTACGAACGCTGCAGGAACGATGATGAAGTACAAGACGTTTTAAGAGACCGGGGATTTTTAATGTTGGAAGAGGTGAGTGAGCATGAGTGAATCTGCAAACAAAGATATAAAACATTTGATCTCAATTTGTGAAGTAGGCCTGTATGGCGGGGATTCACTTAATACATTTTTTACGGAATGCAGGATTGAAGCATCGAAAAACTCTGAGTGCGTAAACATAAAAGTCAAAGGGACCAACTCAGTCATTAAAATTAAAAAAACAGCCTTGCTAAAAATAATGGGCTACAGCCAGGTAGATCATACTAAATATATGGAGAGGATTTAGAAAATGACAAAAACAATGTATAACGAAGCCATGTATACAGAAAAATACTTAGACCCAACTGCAGGAACCGCAGCCAATAACGTGGACAGAGAGCGTGAAACAAGAAATAAGATGCAGGGGTATAGAAGCCGTTGCATCGGAAAAAGCTTTGAAACGATCATTGAGCAGGCCTGTAGTGCCTATGCTATAAAAGGTTTTGCACTAATTGAGAAAACACCGGAACCAATCAGAGTATTAAGCTCATTAAAAAAAGGCCGGTTTACCGCTTGTTTTGAGAAAAAAGCTCAGCCAGACTTTAAAGGGATCATTTGCAACGGCACCATGGTTTGCTTTGAAGCTAAAGCCACTGAGAAGGACCGGATCCTAAAAAACAGAGTATCGGATGTACAAGGTGACTATCTGGAACGCCTCCGGAGAATGGGGGCCGTCGTTTTTATCCTGGTATCTTTTAATCTGGAAAATTGCTACCGGGTACCCTGGGAGATATGGAGAGACATGGAACTGCACCTGGAACATAAATTCATCAAAGAAGATGAAATGCTTGATCTATATGACACAGAAAAACTGAAATGGAAAAACGGATATTTGGATTTTTTATCAAACATGGAGGTGTTTTAAATGAAATTAGCAGAAATTGGAGTAGAACGGGAACAACAGTCGTTAGAGAGCTTGTTCCAAATTGAGTTTGACAAGGTATTTGAGAATATTATGGATAAACGCACTTTCTCAGCTGGAAAAAGAAAAATTCAGATAAATGTGGTATTGATGCCAAGTGACGAAAGAGATTCAGTAATCATCGCCTATGACATAAAAACAACATTGACACCGATCACAGGAGGATCCATAAAATTAGACATTGCAGAGTACCCGAATGGCAATTACGAAACAAGGCCCAGTATTTCAAGTCATAGGATACCAGGACAGGTTGATTTCAGGGATATTCCGATCCCCGATGAAGATGGCGTTTATTCGGAGGATGAAAAGTAATGACACTAGAAATAATGACATGGATTATAGTCGCATTAGTTGTCTTCACTGAAGCTTTAATTGTAACGGTGGTGATGAATACAAAAAAGGTATGGAATCTCGAAGAGGCTGTTGCCAGAATTAAACGAACACTCCGATCACCACCATTCAATGAAGAGGAACTTTGGCCAGTGGGAATGAATCCATGGACAATGAAAATACCGAACATAGTGGAGCCGAAATCGCATGAGGCTTTTTATAAAACATATGGATCCAGGCAGGAGTCGTCGGCACAAAAATTGTGGAGAGAATCAATGCTTGATATACCGATGCCAATAGTACAGCCACCGCCTGGCCAGTACATATCACCGATAAAGCTTGAGGATGGGAAACTTTATTATCTTGCACACCCTTGCACATCAGGCGGGAGAACAATGGCTGAAAATAAAAAAAGTGAGGGTTATCTTTATCGCCGGATCATCGACAAATATCCTAACGCTAAAATTATAAGGCCGTTGGTACATATCCCGGATGGATTGACAGATGCAGCGGCCATGGCTAAATGTTTTAAATTACTGTCTGCCTGTGACGGTGCGCTATTCCCTGTTGGATGGCAAAACAGCGGCGGTTGCGGTCAAGAAAATGGATTTAGCAAAGATCATGGCATTGAGATTATTTATCTAGGTGTGTAAGCTATGAATTATACGGGGCAAGCAAAAAACCAATTGGCGGATTCAATGCATAAGAAAATCCGCACCGCAATCTACAAAATGGGGAAAAATGAGAAGTTTATTAAAATAAGTGATGACCACCATCCCAAAATATTTATTTTATTGAATGCATATGCCAGCCATACTGAGAAAGCTATTTCCAGTATGGGTGATGGTTATTTTGGCAAAGATATATATAAAGCCCAAGGGTGTTTAACAATAATGGGTGAGATAGGTTTAAAAAAGTTTGGGTACATATATGAGTTGAAACATCACAAAGATGACCATAGATTTGACACATGCTTAGGAAGGGGCTTAACTAAATGGGTACAGGATATTAATGACCTATTCATGAAAGAGATAGATACATTGCCAGAAGTTGAATATTATGAATAAATACGAAAAATACATTTTTAAAACACGAAATTCAAAAGCAGATGAATATTGTGATTATTGTAACTGTGATGAAAAACTCATTAATTGCGTTGGGTTTCAATTTTCAGCAATAATAAAAGATGTGACAATTGAGGGTGTACCGTTTAATTATTGCCCTATGTGTGGACGTGAATTAAAGGCGGTGAAGTGATATGAAAAAAGGAGTAATAGTTGCTACAATTGGAATTGATACTGAGCTATTTTGCGAAGCATTAGGAAAACTAAATGAGCAAATGGAAGAGGTCAAGAGAGTTTGGGGAGCAATACAAGAGATATTTGAACAGCTATGGAAATCGTTAAAACCCGTGATGGATGAGATTAATAATATTGTTTATGGGTTGGATTATAAGCCAAAACGAAAAGAAATATATCGGCACAAATATTACAAAGTAAAGCTGATGGATTACAAACCAAACCACAAGACGCGCTATTTCTGTATTGGAAACAAGGGGAATTATAGGAGGTTTTAATGACAGCAGCCAACAATGCCATAAAAGAAAAACTCAGACAGTACAAGACAGCCTGCGAAAGAATAGATGATTTAGAGCAGGAAATTGAGGTGTGGATGGCTAAGGCAACCAGCATAACGTCTATGATATCAGACATGCCTAAAGGTTCAACTCATAGTGGGTTTGATGCAATAGTAGTAAAATATTTAAGCATCTGCGTTGAATTAGACAATCAAATTAAAATTGCAGTAAAGATAAAACAAGAGATAGATGAAATGATTTTAACTATCCAGGATGGGACAACGCGACGCATTATGCAACTCAGATACATTAATCAGCTTAGATGGGAAGAAATATGTGTGCGGACTGATTACGAATGGGCACAGGTACACAGGTATCATTCAAAGGGTTTGGAAATATTGAACCATGATACACAATGATACACTCAAATAGGATATAGTGCAGATATAGAAATAGATACAAGCCAATATAATTAAGGGCGCCGGAGCTTTTCGGGATGCCCTTTTTTAATGGGAAGAATGAGGGGGGATAACATGGAGGGTATGGATAAGCCAAAGATCACAGTAGATTACAGCGAATTAATAGAAGCGCGCGACCTACTAAATGAAGTGATAGAGAAGTATGAAGTGCTAATATCTTTACAAATTAAGAGCATGGCATTGCCGACGTTTGGACCACTGAGTCCAATGCTTAAAGAACAAGGGGAACGATATGTCAAAACTAATATTAAGAACAAATGATGGACAAGAGATACTCATTAAAGAAGTTAAGTCAATCAGTAAAGCCGATCATGCGATAGTATTATTTCTTACTTCTTACATGAGGCCAGAAGATATAGAGATCATGGAATCTGAGATGGCCAAATCATTCGAGAAGAAAGTAATCTTATTAGATGCAAAGTTTAAAGATAAGATGTTCAGTGTTTAGATAATGGCACGTGCATTTGCTAGACGTATGTATGCATCCAAGCAGTGGCAACAATGCCGGGACTATATCTTTAATAAATACTTTGGACTATGCCAGGACTGTGGTAAGCCAGGGGTTGAGGTACATCATAAGAAGTTCCTAACACCAACTAACATTAATGATCCTGATATTGTGTATGGAGAGAACAACCTGGTATTGTTATGCAGAGACTGTCATTATACCAGGCATACGATAAGACGTAAGAGTGTTGATGATTGCTATTACTTTGACGAGGATGGGAACATGTGCCAGAAGATTATGGAGGCAGAGCCAATGGAGGCTAAGGTATACATTGTGTATGGTTGCCCAGGTAGTGGCAAGAGCAGGTATGTTAAAGAGCACATGAGCATAGGTGATATGGTTGTTGACCTTGATCTATTGTCACAGGCAATAGGGTTACAAGGTAAGGCAGAGACACCAATCAACCTGATCGATACGGCATTGGATATGCGTGAACATCTGTATGAGTTGATAGCAAAGAGAAGCATCAAGTGTCAGAGTGTATGGATAGTCGCAGGGTTACCAAAGATTTATGAACGAGAACAATTAAAGAGTAGGGTAAGAGCTGATGATTTAATTTTTATTAACGTTAGTAAAGATGAATGCATCAATAGAGTTACGAATGATGATGAAAGAGTTGATAAAAATAAACAACTTTTAATTATTGATAAATGGTTCAGAGAGTTTGATATAGAGGATAATGGAGGGCTTGATGATTACTAAATTGGTTCAGCGATTACGGTATGCCCCCCTTCTTTGAAATCGATTTTTTAAATCCTAAGTACCGGCGGTTAACTTTTGTGCAATGCACAGAACTATCGTGTGACCCCCCTCCCTAAAAAGTTCAGGAAAGGAAGTGATAAATGTGGCGATTAAAAAAGTTTTGACCAGAGATGAACAGATTTTGAAAGAGAAGCGCCGACTTAATTTGATTTACAAAAATGTGCCAAAAGCAAACAAAAGCATCATCGAAGGGTTGATTCAAAGAGCCGCCTACATGAGAGTCACTCTGGAATGGATGGAGGTGGATCTTGACGAAAATGGATATGTAGAAATGTTTTCCCAATCCGAGAAAACAGACAAATATGAAAGAGAAAGACCAATCGCCAGGCTGTATAACACAATGAATAAGAATTATCAGTGTATTATTAAGCAGCTTAGCGACCTGGTGCCAAAAGCCGAGGTTAAGATCAAAGACGATTGCTTTGAGGGCTTTGTAAATAGCCGAGGTGTTTAAGTACCCACTCGATTATGATCCGATATCAGAGTATTGGAGATTAATTGAATCAGGTGAAGAGGTCGTTGGTCAAAAAATATACCAGACTTATAAAAAACTCGTCTTTGATTTAACTGACAACACGTCTGAGTTTTATTACAGCCACGCAAGAGCAAATCATATCATCGAATTCATTGAAAATTTTTGCCGGCACAGCAAAGGGAAGATGGGCGGGAAACCTGTCATTCTCGAACTCTGGGAAAAGGCCATGCTGGCAGCCGCATTTGGTTTTATTGATATCGAAGAGAACCGAAAACATCGGGAAGTAATTTTAATCGTTGGTAAGAAAAATGGGAAGTCTCTTTTATCATCATGCGTTGGATTATATCTGCAAGTCGGAGACAGTGAAGCGGGCCCTGAGATATACGCCGTCGCTACCAAAAAAGACCAGGCAAGAATTATATGGTCTGAAGCAAAACGTATGGTTAATAAATCCCCGATACTCCGAAAAAGGATCAAAGGCCTTGTTGGCGAAATGGTCAGCGCATTCAATGAGGGCACATTTAAACCAGTAGCCTCCGACGTCGACACCTTGGATGGTTTAAATTGTTCCGGCATTCTGATGGATGAATTCCATCAATGGAAAAATGGGAAAGCTCTATTTGACATCATGGCTGATGGAGTATCAGCCAGAGAGCAAGCATTAATATTCATGACTTCCACGGCTGGCACAATTAGAGAAGATATATACGATCAGAAATACGATGAAGCAACAATGGTTATAAACGGTTACTTTGATCCGGACGGATATAAAGATGATCGGTTTATAGCCTTTATTTATGAACTTGATGCCCGCAAAGAATGGATGGATCCAAAGTGCTGGAAGAAAGCTAACCCGGGTCTGGGAACAATTAAGAATATTAAAACGTTGGCTGCTAAAGTTGAAAAAGCAAAACATAATTCAATGCTGGTTAAGAACCTGGTATGCAAAGAATTTAATATCAGAGAGACTTCATCAGAGGCATGGCTGATTTTCGACGATATTAACAACTTAGCGACCTTTGATATTATGGCATTAAAACCACGCTATGGCATCGGCGGTCTTGATCTTTCCACCACAACGGACCTATGTTGCGCTTCAGTAATTTTCAGGGTTCCCGACAATGAAATACTGTACGTCTTGCAAATGTACTGGCTTCCAGGAGATTTAATCGAACAAAGGGAAAAAGAGGATCAGATACCATATTCGCGATGGATTGAAAAAGGGTTAATGAGGGCCAGTGGCGAAAATAAAATAAATTATAAAGATATCTCCGCATGGTTCTTAGAAGTGCAGAACGAGTTGGACATTTATATTTACAAAATCGGCTATGATAACTGGAATTCACTGTATATCGTGGATGAACTCGAATCTTTATTTGGGAAAAATTCAACTGAAAAAGTAATCCAGGGGAAAAAGACAATGAGTGCCCCAATGAAAGTTTTTGCCTCTGACTTAAAGGCTAAAAAAATAAATTACAACAACAACAGTATTTTAAAATGGAATCTCACCAATGCGGCCATTGACATTGATCGAAATGATAATATTTCTCTTTGCAAAACAAGCAAATCGAGAAAAAGAATCGATGGTGTCGCCAGTGCCCTGGATGCTTTTATTGCATACGAGCGAAATTATGAAGAGTATATGTCAATGATTTAACCCAACACCATAACGGTGTTTTTTTATTCTTAAAAATCGGAAGAGGGTGAACAATCTTGTCAAGTGGAAGACATTAAACAGGCACTATTGAAAATAAAAAAAAGGAGGCGGTTGGTATCGGATTATTTAATAGTATCGGGCGATTATTCAATAAAAGTCCCAGTGAGACGCGTTTTAAAATGATTACTGACAGAGGTAACGGGATTTACGGGTGGGACGGGAAATTATACCAGTCGGACATTATTCGTGCGTGCATACGTCCGGAAATCGAGGCAGTTGGTAAATTAGTAGGGAAACATATCCGGGAAGCGCTGAGAAAAGACGGTTCCAATGATATCAAAGTGAATCCAGATGCTTATATGCGTTTTTTGCTTGAAGAGCCAAACCCTTTTATGATTGGCCAGGTGATGCAGCAGAAATTAGCGACGCAATTGGCACTGAATAACAATGCATTTGCTCTTATTATGCGTGATGATTTTGGTTATCCTATTGAAATTTACCCTATTCCATCTGCATCAGCAGAGGCAATTTATGGAGAAAATGCCGAGTTATCATTGAAATTTTACTTTAATAATGGCAAAAATTCAGTGTTTCCATACTCGGATATCATCCATTTACGTCGAGATTTTAATAATAATGACATATTTGGTGATGATCCAGGACCGGCACTCACACAGTTAATGGATGTAGTATCCACGACTGACAAGGGCATTGTAAATGCTATTAAAAATTCAAGCATCATACAATGGCTATTAAAATATTCCACTGGTTTGAGGCCAGAGGATTTAAAACAAAATGCCAAAGATTTTGCTGATAATTATTTGAGTTTGGAATCAACATCAGTTGGGGTTGCCGCGGTTGATAGCAAAGCCGATGCGATCAGAGTTGAACCCCACGATTATGTTCCAAATGCTGCCCAAATGGACCGGACTACTCAAAGAATCTACTCGTTTTTTAACACAAATTTGAAAATTGTGCAGTCGTCATATAGTGAAGATGACTGGAATAGTTACTATGAAGCACGTATTGAGCCGATATCATTGCAATTTAAAGGTGAATATACCAGGAAACTATTTTCGAGGCGTGAACGTGGATTTGGTAATTATATTACCTTTGATGCCAGTAATTTGTCCAGCGCAAGCATTACTACCAAGTTAGCATTTGTGGCCATGGTTGATCGAGGCGCAATGACGCCAAATCAATGGTTGGGTTTATTTAATATGCCGCCATTGCCAGGGGGGGACGAACCATTAAGACGATTAGACACGGTAACGGTCACTCAGGCAGAGGGGACAAAACAGACAGAGAACAAAATGTTACAGCAGCTTAAAAATAAAATGGTTAATCAAAAAAGCAAGGTCTATGCCGTTGATTTTGACGGAACACTTTGTGAAAATTATTATCCTCAAATTGGATTTGCAAAGGAAGATGTAATTAAACATATTTTGCAATTACAAGATGATGGAAACAAGATTGTCTTGTGGACATGCAGATCTGATGACCTGTTGGATGAAGCCGTTACCTGGTGTGAAGAACAGGGCATTGTCTTTGACAGTGTTAATGAAAACCTGCAGGAAATCATTGATAAATATGGAAGCGATACCCGAAAAATTACCGCTGATGTGTATATTGATGACAGAGCAATAAGACCAAATGAATTAGGAGGTGAGGACAATTGAGAATTGACATAAAAGGAACAATTATCCCGAATGATTACAAAGAGGTCTATGATTATTTCGGGATGGAATCAACAGCACCAAAAGACATAAAAGAAGCGATTGAAAAAGCCGGCAATGAACCCCTGGACGTGTATATTGATTCAGGCGGTGGGGAAATCCATTCAGGCAGTGTTATTTACACCGCGCTCAGAGAGTATAAAAACGGTGTGAACACCTATGTTGTTGGAATAGCGGCATCCGCTGCATCAGTTATTGCTATGGCGGGTAAACTTTTAATGTCACCTACATCACTGATGATGGTGCATAATGTTTCGAGCTTTGCAGTTGGTGATTATCGTGAAATGGATAAGCAGGGAGAAATATTAAAAACCGCAAATAACTCAATAGCTGCAGCTTATGTTCAAAAGTCAGGCATGAGTGAAAAAGAGGCCCTTGCTATGATGGACAAAGAAACGTGGTTAGATGCCAAAAAAGCGGTTGAACTAAAACTGGCGGATGGCGTCATGTTTGATGAGCAACAACAATTAGTGGCCTCCTATGGGAACAGTCTGTTGCCAACAACATTGATTAATCAAATAAAAGGTGTGATAAAGAGCCAATCAGAGAGAGCACCCCAAAGATTGGCTTTAGAAGTGGAACAACAAAAAATAAATCTATTAAAATTAAGAGGAGAAACAAAATGACAAGAGCACAATATGAAGCTATGCGGAAAGCATTAATTGATTCAGCCCAGGAGTTTTTAACCGACGGAGACGTTGAAGGAAGTAAAGGGAAACAGTTGGAAGTTGTAGCACTGGACAACTCGTTTGAATTAATCGGAAAAGAACAGGCAAACCTTAACGCATTGACAAAAAATACCCATGAAGTCAAAGCCCCATTATTGGACATGAGCGGAGACGGCGAGATCATTGATAAAATCGAAGGTCTAGGCAACACCGAAAAAAAGTATGAAGACAAGTTCGCGTCCGTTGAATATCGGCACGCATACATGCAAAATGTATTGAAAAATGTTCCTATTCCAGCAAAATATAACATTGATACATTCAGTACAATTGTAGAAACAGCGGCTTTAATTCCAACCACCGTAATGGCTGAAATCATCCGAGAAATTAAAACCTATGGTCAACTTTACGCAAGAGTTCGTAAAATGGCTATTAAAGGTGGCATCGAAGTTCCTATTTCTTCATTGATTCCCGTGGCAACATGGATTACCGAAGGAACACCATCCGAACGCCAAAAAGGAACTGTTAACACATCAGTTTCATTCAAATATTTTGGATTAGAATGTAAAATCGCAACCTCGTTACTGGCTGATGTTGTAACCTTATCATCATTTGAAACAACCATGGTTACATTGATTGCTGAAGCAATGATTAAAGCAATTGACAAATCCATTATTGCAGGAGCTGGAACCGGTTCATGTTTAGGTGTGACCATTGATCCACGTGTTGTAGCAGGACAAGTTTTAACTGTATCCTCCGCTGATTTTGCTTCTTGGGATGGTTGGAAAAAGAAAGTATTTGCAAAAATTAAATTATCTTATCGCGCCGGTGGATCTTTTATCATGGCGGCTGGAACATTCGACGGTTATATTGATGGTATGGTAGATGCCAACGGTCAACCAATCGGGCGCACAAATTACGGCATTACAGACGGTCCACAGGAACGTTTCGCGGGCAAAGAAGTTATTTTAGTTGAAGATGATATCGTTGCAGATTACGAAACAGCAGCTGCTGGCGATATTGTAGCTATTTACATGCGATTATCAGACTATGCGATTAATTCTAACTTAAGCATGGCAACATTCCGCTGGTTAGATCAAGATTTAAACCAGTATGTCAATAAAGCGATTATGATTATTGATGGTAAACTGTTAGACGCAGCAGGCGTATTAATAATTAAAAAAGGAGCGTAAAATATGTATCCTTATAATTTTAAAAAAGGCCAGTTAATTGGGACGGATGCGGCCGGGGTGGCATGTGACCGTGGTTTTATCGCACACTTTCAAGTGGCAGCCGCCGATGCGATTGTCGCTGATATTGATGGTGTGCATGTTGCGAAAGCGTGTCCCGTGTTAAACACCTTGGCATCATGCGTGGTTGCAGCCGATACAGCGGTAACCGATATTCTTACAATTTCTTCCACGGTTGATTTGGGCACATCGTTTAACGACCTCAGTATTTTATTGACCACCGCCGCTGATGATACCCTTGAGGTAACAAAAACGGACGGTACAAAAACAATAAATATCGCTTTAGCAAATACCACCGCGTCAAATAACACCGCCACAAAAATTCAAGTAGCGATTAGAGCATTAACAACCGTCGGAGGGGTAGCGGTTGGAGCCGTTACTTGTGCCGCTGGTGGAAATTGGGATACCGCAGCAATCGCAACAGCGGAAACCGAATCAATACCGTTTGCAGGTGGCACCACGGCAATTGATACCATTATCACCGGAATTACAAACCCTGCAGTGACCCGGAACATGACGGCCACCACAGACGGAACCGCAGGAGATATCAAGGCAGTACAAGTAACTGTCACAGGTACTAATTATGCAGATGAAGTGATTACAGAGGTATTGCCTATCTTTACAGTAAATTCAAAAACCACCGTTGTTGGGAGTAAAGCATTTAAAACAGTCACCGCAGTTGCTATCCCCGCCCATGATGGATTAGGAGCGACAACCTCAATCGGATTTGGGGACAAATTAGGTTTACCTTATCTATTAACCCACAACACATTGTTAACCGCTCACACATTTTTAAACAATGTTGTCGAGGGAACAGAACCAACCGTGGCATTTTCTCCGACCGCACTTGAAAGCAATACACTAGATTTAAACAGCGCATTGGACGGGCATGTTGTTGACGCATATTTTATTGTTTAAGCAGAGGGGTTTAATGCCCCTCTGTTTTTAGAAAAGGGGTGATTAAATGGCAAGAACAGCCAGCGAAATCGCATTATTGGCACAAGTTAAAATTGCTTTACGGTTATCGGTAACGACATTTGACAATGATGAAATATACCCTATCATTGACGCCTGTAAAATTGATTTGTGGGCGAGTGGAATCCTGAAAACTGAGAATGACGACCCGTTAATTGTCCGGGCAATCGTTTTATATGCAAAGGCAAATTTCGGATTTTCTGAGGACAGTGAAAAATATCATTTGAGTTACACTTTGCTTAAAAATTCAATGGCTTTGTGTGCTGAGTATAATTCATATCAGTTGACTTTTGCGGTGACCGGTGGCGGGTTGGGAATAAAGGGTGCGATTATCCAAATCGGAGATATAGCACTACTCACCAACTCTTTAGGCGTTGCAATTTACAATACCAGGGAAATCAATAAAGATGTTGATTATACATTAAGTTATTTGACAACATATATTGAGGACTCGGTTTATATCACCGGAGATACAGCGGAATCGGTGGTGATTGCCTGATGTTTGAACCAGAATATAGCATTGAACTTGGCAATGTCACCGAAACCACTGTATATGGCGAAGTGATCCAAACCATGGTATGGCGAACCATCTTTGCAACAAAGAAATCGATTCGTTCGTCAGAATTTTATGATGCAAAAAATGTGGGATTAAAGCCGGAACTCACATTTGAGGTTTACTCCTTTGACTTCAATAATGACGAAAAGTTGAGATATAACAACAAAGAATATTCAATTCTGCGAACATTTGAAAAAGGCGAAAAAACAGAACTCACCGTATCATCACAGATCGGAGGTGAAGTCTAATGGCCAGAGCAAGGAGAACGGCATTTACCTTTGAGTCAAACATTCCCAAGGTGATTGCGAAAATCGAGGCGACACCGGAAAAAGTGATGAATGTGGTTGGACAAAATATTGTCCGAGAAGTCAAAGCGACGACAATGAACAGCCAATTTCACCAGCGCCGGGCCATCCTGAAAAAGACGTTATCATACTGGGCCCGCAAAAAAGAAAAGGATTTACAGATTGGTTTTAAAATGTCCATCCCTGGCATCGTTGGAAAGATGATGACGGGTGCGGAAGATGATCCGATCAAACCGGTTGTAATCAAAAACGCTCAACTCATTCAGGACATGGTGGCCGTAGCACTAAACGAAATAGGTAAACGCGAATGAATATTAACGCAGTAGCAGATCAGGTACTTGGTTATTTAGCAACTAAATATTCTCGCGTCTATCGTAACAAACCGCCACTCAACCCGACGTTTCCGTACATTATTTACAAAGTCGATACGGTTTTAGATACGGTACCGTCAAAGGATATATATTTGATAATTAATATATTTGAGAAAGCCGAAGCAAGCGTCAGGGTAATTGAGTCGCTTGCTGATAGCATCGATGATGGATTGGAACAAAAAGTAATTAATACTAGTACAATGTGCTTACATTTTGGATTGGAACAACGGCAGCCCGTGAGTGCGGATGAATTAACGTCGGCACAAGTGGTCAACCTTCGGTATGTAATCCGGGGGTATTTTAGTTAGAGAAAGGAATTAAACAATGGGAGAAATATTATTAGGAAACGGCGTTGTCGCCGTTGATAGTGTGCCAATTGGGTTAACCAGGGGAGGTTCCATATTCACGGTCGAGCGTGAGATCAGGGACATTGAAGCAGACGGCGATCGCGGCCCGGTAAAAGGCCGCCAGGTAATTGATACTGAGATAGCAAAGTTAGAAATTAATGCACTGGAATTATTTACAGCTGTGGAAATGCTAAAACACTATCCAGCGACATCGCTGACATCCGGCGTGAGCACGGACACCTGGCGATCAAATTTAACGATCGCATTAACAGATTATCACACAGTTACTTGGACTGGTGCGACTAAAACGGGAAAGGCGATACTTGTTACGTTGGAAAATGCAATCAATATCGGTAATTTGGAGATGACATTCGAGGATAAAAATGAAGTTATTCCATTGCTGGAATATACGGCGACCTATTTATCTTCAACACGTAACACACCACCTTGGAGTGTTGAATTTGCAAAAGGCGATTCTTATGACGTAGCTATTACGGTTACGACAAACGGGACAGTTGCGATACCTGATGCAGTCTTATCGCTATATGGACTTGAAGCAGTTGCGGATGTCAATGGTATTGCCACGTTGGAAAATATTCCTGAGGGCATGCATACCTTTAGCGTTAACGCTGCTGGATATCAGACTTATTTTGGAGCCATTGAAGTGGATGGTGCGAATTTTGCTGACACAATTACGATGGTTGAAATTGCTTAGGAGGGGTAAAACCCTCCTTTTTTATAAGGAGAAAAAATGTTAATTATTAAAGAATTTGATTTAGAAGAGGTTTTCCTATTGTCTGAGATACTGGACAAGATGGGATTGAAAATAGAATCAGCAAAGCTGGCAAGTAAAGTAAAAACAGGTAAACTTGAAAATATGGATGATGCAAAGGCAATAGGCAAAGAAGCCATTATTGCGATCATTGCAGATTTGGCCACAGATTTTATAAAAAGTTTATGGAAAGCAAGAGTTCTGGTCGTTAAGTTTATATGTAACATGACCGGAAAACCGGAAAAAGAAGTTAAGAAAATGGGAATCAAGGAGTTGAAACAATTCTTTACCGAGTTGCTGGATTCACCTGATTTTAAAGATTTTTTAGCATCAGCCGGGGAGTAGACCGGACAGAGATAGAAGATCTACTATTAACCAGGTACGGAGATATGAGTTATATCATGAAAATGCCGTATCGATCGGCAGCCAAACTGATTATAAAAGCAGCTGAACAAAATACAAAAGATCTTTTATTCAAACTGTATAACAGCATTTACCCAAACATGGGCAAGAAAACATTTGTGTCCTTCGATGAATTTTACAAAAAAGCGGTACCGAAAAAGATTGAATTAGACACAAGAAGTAAAGACGAAATTATGCAGGAAATAAAAATAATACAACGAAGATTTGAACAACCGCAATAGGGTTGTTTTTTTAATACCCTAAAAGAAAGGGGTTGTTTACTATCGAACTATTTAGATTATTCGGATCAATACTGATTGACGATCAAGATGCAATAAAAGCGTTAAACGCAGTTGATAAAAAAGGAGACGATACACATAAGAGTCTTGCTAACTCATTTACTAAAATAGGTACCGTCGCAATTGCAGCAGGAGCCGCAATTGTAACCGCTTTGGGTGGCGCATTAGTAACCGGAATGAAAGATGCCGCCGATGCAGAGGGCAAGGTTGCACAATTGGACGCTGTCTTAAAATCTACCGGTGGAGCAGCTGGCATGACGCGTGATAAATTATTAAGTATGGCGGAAGGATTTGAAAAAAATACAAAGTTTTCCGCAGAAGCAGCAATCGAAGCTGAAAGTTTATTATTAACATTCACAAATATTGGAGAAACTACATTCCCAAGGGCAACCGCTGCCGCCGCCGATATGGCACAGGCACTTGGGACGGATATGGCAGGACAAAGTATAGCCTTAGGCAAGGCCCTGAATGACCCTACGAAGGGAATAACCGCTTTAACCCGTGTTGGGGTAACCTTTACAGATCAACAAAAAGAACAAATTAAAGTGATGCAAGAATCGGGTGATGTAGCAGGCGCACAGGCGATTATTTTAGCTGAATTAGAAAAGGAATTTGGGGGAAGTGCTGAAGCTGCCGGAGATACATTCGCCGGTAAACTTGTCATATTGCAAAACGCAATTGGAGCCGTAACAGAAACGATGGCAACCGTATTAATGCCTTATTTACAGCAATTTGTTGATTATTTAACAGCAAATATGCCAGCGATACAGTCAACCGTTGAATCGGTGTGCAATGCAATAGGAAATGCTTTTACATTTATTGTGAGTAATGCCAATACGTTGATACCAGCCCTGGGTATTTTATTGGGAAGTTTTGTAGCCTTTCAGATTATATCAGGAATCACGGCTATGGTTACAACTCTTTCAGCAGCTTATGTAATTTTAACAGGAGTATCAGGGATTTTGAATCTTGCAAAATTAAAAGATATTGGTACAACGATTATTTTAAATGGTATGTATGCAGCCGAAGCCGTGGCAAAAGGTGCATCCGCTATAGCAACCGGAGCCATGACAATCGCTACCGGAGCAGCAACAGCAGCGCAATGGTTGCTGAATGCAGCCCTTACAGCCAACCCGATCGGGATAATTATAGTATTGATCGCAGCATTTGTTGCCGGATTAATCTGGCTATGGAATACCAATGAGGGTTTCAGGATAGCAGTAATCGCAATATGGGAAGCTATTAAAGTGGCATTTTCAGCCGCCTGGCAAAACATACAATTAATATGGGCCGCGGTTGTTCCATTCTTCCAGGCAGTATGGGATGGAATCGTAGCCGTATTCAGCGGGGTAGTCGGTTTTTACATTGGAATATATTCCGCTGCATGGAATGGAATCGTAGGCGTATGGAGCGCAGCGGCCGGATGGTTTAGCGGGATTGCTTCAGGTATCGGTTCGGCATTCTCAGGCGTTGGGGAGGCAATAATTGGCGCATTTCAAAGTGCGGTATCTTACGTTTCCAGTTTGCCTGGGCAATTCTTGTCTTGGGGATCCGACATGATACAAGGAATGATCGATGGAATATGGAGCATGATCGGTGGTATTACGAGTGCAGTATCAAATGTCGCATCAACGATAACATCATTCCTGCATTTTTCTCGGCCAGATGTTGGACCACTTAGGGAATATGAAGAGTGGATGCCTGATTTTATGGGGGGGTTAGCAAGCGGAATTGAAAAAAATAAAGGATTAGTTACAAAGGCGATATCTGAATTATCCGGAGAAATGTCGATAGGCGTAAAAACAGATGGATCTACAGGAATTGATGCCGGGAGTAGCAATTTAAGCATAGCCGGATCAGATAGCAAGCAGCCAATAATTTTACAACTTATTTTACAAAGCGGGAAAGTTTTAGCGGAATATCTGATTGATGATCTTGACAAATTGATAGGCAGTAAAAATCAAATTATTGGAAGGAGTGAAGGAATATGACGGGCATAACATTTAATAATGAACACTCCTTTAATGATTATGGTTTAATGCTGATCAGCAAGAAAATTAGCACACCGAGTAAAAAAAAGATAAAGGAAGCGGTTCCGGGGATGAGCAGTTATTATGACTTTTCAACCGTCGCGAGTGATGGGGAGATTGTCTACAATCAACGAACATTAGTTGTAAATTTTGTACTGATGGAAACAACTAAAGATCAGATGCAAATAAAGTTAGATAGTGTTATTAGATGGATCCAAGACGTCGGGCAAAAACCTTTAATATTTGACGATATCAGTGATTTTTATTTCATGGCCGAGGTGGAAGGAACAATTGATATTGCAGAAAAACATAGTACAGCAGATTTGTCCGTGACCTTTACCGCCGAACCATTCAAAACAGGCATAGATTTTGCAGTTGATCAATTATGGGATACATTCAATTTTGAAACAGATTACTTGCAAGACGGTGGTTACGACGTCGTAACCACCCAGACGATACCGATTTACAATCCGGGACGGCCTGTTATGCCTCTTATTCATTGCAGCGCTGCAATGTCTATTGTCTTCACCGGGGTGACTTACCCCATGGCAATAGGAAATAATATTCCTTACGGATTAAAATTATTAAATGGCATAAACACCCTAACCGTTAATGGCACGGGACGCATTGAATTTTCATTTAGAAAGGTTGTGTTGTAGTTGTATAAGGTCAGTATTTTTAACAATGGAGTCGAAACGGTGATTCATTATCCCAGCGCCGATGCGGACACACCGCATCTTTTAAATTTGCCACTAAAAGAGAGCTTATCCCAGGCGGAGCAGCTCTCTTTTGATGTACCCTATGGTAACCCCGGGTATGGTTTGATTCAAGGGTTAATTACGAAAGTCAAAGTGTTTGATACCCGTGATAATTCGGTGGTGTTTTCGGGACGTGTGCTCAATCCAAAAGATGGCATGGGAGCCGATAGCAAGTTTATCAACCAGGTCACTTGTGAAGGAGCATTGAATTATTTGTGTGACAGTCAGACGAGGCGCTGGCAGTTTATTAATCAAACCCCGACACAAATATTGACATATTTGTTAGAGCAACACAATATAAAGGTCGAACCGAGTAAGGAAATCCATCTAGGGGTTGTTGAGATAACACAAAGCATTAGCGTGGACACCAACTATGAAACAACACTGAATGCAATCATCACCAAGCTCCATAACATTTTAGGCGGTGATTTAAGAGTAAGAGAAACAGCTGGTTTATTGTATCTGGATTATTTAACTGATCTTGGAGAGAATAATGGTGTAGAAATACGCATCGGAGTTAATGCGAAACAGTTGATCCGGGAGTACGACTCAGCGGATTTAATCACCCGAGTGATAATCTTAGGGTTCGGCCAGGGGATTAACCAGCTCGATATTACCACAGTCAATGGCAATGTGGAATATTTGGAAGATATCCCAGCAATTGCGGTTTATGGGGTAATTGAAGGACTCGTGACAAACAAAGATATCCAAAGTGCAAATACGTTAAAGATTTATGGGCAAACGGTTTTAGATGAGAAAAAACAACCGAAACTAATCATTGATACGGATATGATAGATCGTAGTGTTTTAGCGGAATATGCCCTGGAAAAATACAACCTGGGGGATACTATCCATACGATCGCACCATTTTTGAGTATTGATGTTTATGCCAGAGTAATTGAACGAAACAGAGATTTAATAAATAGTCCATGGGACCCTAAATTAATTATCAGCACACGACCAATCACTTTAAGCACACAAATCGGGGAGTTAAAACAACGGAATATGAATTTAGAGAATTGTCCCCAAGGGTCGACTTATATAGATACTATCGGATATGCGGAAAACATCGACGCAACACATCCGTTTGTTTTACCTGTATGGCTAAGCCCTGATATTTTGTATGTTAATCGTGTTCGGTTGCATGTGGATAGCCAAAAATACAGAGCCTATGAAAAGGGAATTGCATCCGCAGCAGCGGTGACTGCGACAAGTGCTGGAGGTGGCGGCAGTACAGCGACAAGCTCTTCAGGTGGTGGTAGTACTGCGACAAGCTCTTCAGGTGGTGGCGGTTCTTCAACCAGCAGTGCCGGCGGCGGTCAGACAACCTCCTCCGGTGGGACCGAAAAACGGTCATCATACGAAAAACCAACATTCTCGATACCTGACGATGACACCAGTACTCGTATATTTTTTTCAAGCCCTACACATTTAGATTTTAATGGCGTAAAAATACAGGGCCACGATCACGTTGTTGACACCCGCCATGATCATACTGTTTCAGATCACTCTCATTCCGTATCTTTTCCAGCGCATTCGCACAATGTTGACATACCGGCACATTCACACTCGGTTGACATACCATCCCACACCCATGACGTAACGATCCCAGCCCACACCCACGACATTCAATATGGGATATTTGAAGATACCTATCCGGCTGATGTGACTATAAAAATAAATGGTGTGGCGATCCCTGGGGTAAGTTTATCCGGGGGAGGAAGTTTGGATATGGACATTTCATCGTACATTCAAACGCCAGGCGCAACATACGATTTAGAAATAACAAGCAGTCAAAACGGCCGGGTTAATGTTTGGTGTTCAACCCAGGCATTTATACAGATTAAGTAAAGGAGGGAACATATGGCAAACATAATACAAAACGTCGCAAACATAAGGGCAGCAAGCGCAGGTAAGGCTGTTCGCGAAACAATAGCGGCTGGGATTGAAGCGATCAATGAAGAGGTTGTTAGTACAACAGGAAAACAGACAGCCCTGGAAGATCAGTTCGTCCAGGTAATTCAGGGAGCAACCGACGATAATCCGTCACCGATCGAGATTGAAACAGCCCGGGGTGGGTTCCCTATTTTGAATGATCGGCTGAATTCCGTTGATGCGGATTTGGCTGAAAAAGCGTCGATTGTCGCTCTGGCGGCCGTGGCGAGTGGCGGGCCAAAAGCAGTGACATTAGTGGCACAAATGACAGATATTTTAAAAACTTACGTGTATACAGGGGCACAAGGCGGTTACAGCAACGGGCATTGGTATTGGTGGAATGGCACGGCATGGACAAATGGTGGCGTATATCAAAGTACCGGAATTACTAACGGAAGCGTTAATAGAGAGGCGGTAAATTTTTATAAAGTTAATACCGATAACTTTATTGATGTAAACAACTTGGATGTTGGTTATTATCATTATACAACAGGTGCGCATGTTAATAATGCATTGTATCTTACAACAAAATTAATTCCTGTTATACCTGGAGATCAATTTATTAAATCTGGAATTGGGATGGTTACATATTGGGACGCATCAGAGGAATTTGTTAGTGGCGTTAACACATCAGACCCTAATATATTTTTAATACCGGAAGGAATATCGTATGTGAAAGTTGCGTTGGATCTCGCGGCAAAATATACATATATCCTTGCAAAAGGTACACTACTACCAAATTTTGAAGACGAACAACTTATCGTAAGGGAAAATAATTTAGATAAAGATATAATATTTAAAGCCGCTAACATGGATTTTTTAATCCAGTCTAGTTTAAATTTATTTGATAAATCCCTTGCAACTTATGGGTATTTTAACTACATAACTGGTGCATATGTCACAACGTTTGATTTCATGTCAACACCCTACATCCCTGTAATTGTTGACTATATTTACTCAATAAGTGGTATTGCCCACGTTACGTTTTGGGGTGTTAATAACGTTTTTATTAGTGGGGTCTATGACTCAACCTTTACAATTCCAGATGGGACGCTAACAGTTAGATTTGGGCTGTATCCAGAAAATATCGACACCGATATGATGGTATTAGGCGAAGTTTATCCGACTGTATATATACCATACGATGAATATGAAATTGATGTGACAAAGGTAAAAACCTCCATTACTGTAAATTCACCACTGGATAGCATGGTTTTGGCAGGTATAGGGGACAGCATGACTTATGGGAATGATTATTTGATAAACCTTACTGCTTTGCTAAATCTTGATAGTGCTATTAATTATGGAGAGAATGGAACAACTATAGCATCTAACCTAGCGTGTTATGGGGGTGCAAGTCGTGCAATGTGTTTAAGATACGGTGAAATGACAAATACCACAGATCTTGTAACTGTTTTAGGCGGGACAAATGACTACGGCTTTAACACACCTTTGGGCACATTGGGTGATGTTGTTAATACCACTTTTTATGGTGCATTAAAAATTTTAATCGAGGGATTGTATACAAAGTACCCAACGCAAAGAATTTTTTTCTTTACGCCATTACAGAGAGATTGGGAAGAAGATGATTTTGTATGGGGTGGCGTTAATGATATAGGATTAACGCTTAAACAATATGTAGACGTTATAAAAGAAATGTGTGCAGTCTATAGTATTCCTGCTTTAGATCTATACTCGACGAGTGGGATAACTGGTGCAAATTTAAGTAGCTATACAAGCGATGGTTTGCATCTTGTCGCTATAGGTAATACGAGGATAGCAAAACAGATGTCAAGTTTTATGGAACAGAACTAACGCAGATTCGGAAGATATTACGCACCACCGGAGCAGCTTAACGGCTGCTTTTTTAATGTAAAAAATGAAAGGGGGATTAAATGGCAGAGGTTGATAGTAAATGGTCTATAGATAGTTACATAGTCCATAACGAGGCTATGAGAGTGATTGATGTTGAAAAGGAGAAGTCTTGTGTTATAATTAATTAAGAGGTGATTTGCATGGTCACAAAGATATGTAACGAATGTGGTAAAGAGTTAGAAATTAATATGTTTCATA
>Ga0209748_1000458_pt1 | contig 21764 bp, 24 predicted proteins | sample BarGraIncu00421A_FD_185490 | JGI IMG/M metagenome (GOLD analysis project Ga0209748, IMG submission 185490) | Arctic peat soil microbial communities from Barrow, Alaska - Barrow Graham LP Incubations 004-21A (SPAdes) (version 2) | ecosystem: Environmental > Terrestrial > Soil > Wetlands > Peat... | reverse complement strand
GGGGCACCCGAGGGTGCCCCGTCGTGTGCGTTGGTCGGGCTGACAGGATTTGAACCTGCGACCCCTTGACCCCCAGTCAAGTGCGCTACCAAGCTGCGCCACAGCCCGTTATGATTGTGACCTGCGGTTTCTCAGGTCAGCGTGGGCGATTATAGCCCAGCCACAGCCTCCGTGGGGAAGACTTGGGGAAGTCTTCCCGAGTTGCGCTGCTTATCGTGCCACAATTCCACCTTCTGAGCTGCTTCCTCATCGGCGCTCGGGAGCAGGTGAGCGTACACGTCGAGCATCATAGACGGCTTCTCGTGTCCCATCTGCTCGCTCGCCCACTTGGGGTTCACCCCCGCCGCCAGATTCCACGTCGCGTAGGTGTGCCTCAAGTCGTGTGGGTCGAGACCATCGAGCCCCGCTGCAGAGGTCGCCTTGTTCCAGACGCGATAGAACTGCGCCTCGTTCTGTGGCAGTCCTCTATAGGTCGGGAACACGAGGTCGAGCGCGTTGGGCGGACACTCGACCTTCCACGCCCGAAGCTCTCGAACGACCCGGTCCGGCAGACGCACCACGCGTCTGGACTTCTCCGTCTTCAGAACCGAATCGAGAGTGCCATCGGGACGCAGCTGGTGCTCAACATGAAGCTGCTTCGCGTCCAGGTCGACGTGCCCCCAGGTGAGACCCTGGACCTCTGACCTTCGCAGTCCGATGAAAGGCATCACCGAAATCATGACCCTGTAGCCGCGATACCGCTGCTCGCCCCGCCCCTGCCGAAATGACGTCTGGACCCACGCCACGAGCTTCTCATGCTCTTCAGGCGAGATGGCCCTGACCGCGCCCTTCAGCCGACGCCTCTTCGGCAGATTGCGCAGCTTCAGCGCCGGGTTGTCCTGGCGATAGTTCGCCTCGATGGCGTAGCCCATGAGGGCGGAGACCATCTTCACATACGACCGGACCGTGTTGGCACTCCTGCCGAGCGACATGAGGTGCGCGGCGAATGCCTGGACGTCCGCCTTGGTCAGTCTGCGCACGCTGGCAGCCTCTCCGAAGAACGAACGCGAGGCCTTCAGAGCATTCGCGTACCAGGTGCGCGTGCTGCTCGCGAGGTTCGTCGTCGTCGCCAGGTAGGCGTCACACAGTTGACCGTAGGTGGTGTCTTTGCGTTCGGACACGACGCCGGACAGACAGACCTCCTGCTCCGCCACACGCTGAGCGGTCCTCGCAGTCGCCATGGTTGGGTATGTCCCGACAGTGACCTTGCGGTTCAGGCTCTTGTCCCAGACTTGGACTCGATACTTGCCATTCGACCGCTTTTCAATTGGCAAGGTGCTTCCCTTTCTCTGCTCGTCGTCCAGACGGGAAAGGGGACCAGGTCCGCATCAAGCGCACCCAGCCCCCTCATCATAGCCGCTAGGGGTCATTACTACGCTGACGACCTGACGCTCCTCTTCCGAGAGCAGGGGTCCAGGCGCGACGTGCGTTCTGAGGTGCCTACAGGCTGCCCAGAGCGACTATCTCCCTGCGCATGGCTCGTACCTCGCCCAGGAGTTGAGCGACCTCCAGGCAAGCTGTGCCGCGCCTCTTTACCTCGAACTCCATCAGCCACTCAAGCCCGCGCTCGATGGTCGTGGGATAGCAACTCTTCTCGTGCCACTTCCCGTTCGGATTGCCCTCCTTGTCGTGCTGCATGTACTCAACCGTGTAGCAGTTGTGAATCGGACGAAGACGATGCTCGCCTACAGTGATTACCATCTGGCCTAGAACCTTTCGTTCGAGTGGAGCCTCTCCCTCGAGAGCGGCCGGGGACAGTGCGGTAGCAGAGCTCAGGCGTTGCTGAGTCTCAGTTCGGACAGGGTGCGGAGCGCATGATGTGACATGCGGGCAGACCTGGAACAGGTCCACACGGACTCTTAGACAGCGGCGGCCTTGGGCGACCGCGAGTAGGATTCCGCAGTTCGCGGGCCTAGCGGCCCGCAAGTGAAGCACCCGGCATGGAGCGGAGCGACGAGTCGCATCGTGACAATAGGCCTGTTAGAGCAGTTCGTGCTGGTCTGTACTCGGGTCCTTCGTCTTGAGTCAGCCGTTCGTATACCGGTGAATATCCAAGTCCATCGTTCATCCGTGCGTACTAGCTTTCTCCAACAGTGAGAGGTCCCTCGTACGTAGTCCTTATAGGAGTGCTAGGCCGCCACCCTCGCCGGACCCATCGGATGGCACAGATGAAGCTGCCATCTGCCCGCCATGCGCTTGCCCGTTCCCTCGACGCCAGCGTAGACAAGCCCGCTGTCGAGCAGCTCAGCGCTTGAACGCGCAAGCTGGTCCGCATTCACCGCCAGCTGCTCCTCGACGCCTTCCGCAAGCTGGACGACATACGACTCCGCGACGCCCTCGACCCAAGCGAGCAGGGTCGACGTCGTGCCGCTTTCATCGCTGAGTGCGTACAGCGATGCCAGGCACAGGATTGAACCTGTGGACTCCAAGTGAGCGAGGGTCGGTAGCCCATCGGCACTTTGGTCAATCAAGGCCCAGGGCAGCTTCAGTAGCTGTCTGTCGGCCAGGTCCTGGTAGCGGTGACCGTCAATCGCCCGGGCGCTGCCGTCGCCGTTGAGTGAGGAGCCGTAGGGAGCCTGCGCAGACGCGACACATGTCAGCGGGCTCTTGCTGCCAGGCGCCGAGATGGTGCGAACGACCCCCTTGCGCTCGAGCTGCGCTTTGGCTGTCAGCCAACGCGACCGGGTCAGTCCGACTCTGCACAGCGCGGCCTTCTCCCCCATCAGCGAGGCGCGTCTCGTATGACTGTAGCCACGGCAATGGAGTAGATAGAGCAGCAGCTCGTCGCGCGTCCAATTCTCGTCCCGCGCCCTCTTCGCAATCTCCAGCTCGCAGAAGAAGAAGCGACCGGTGTTCGCCCCTTCTTCCAAGCCCATTGACGGCGGCTCCTCCGAAGCCTGCCTCTTGTCGTCAGCGTGGACCGGCGCCTCAAGTGCTGCAATCGCCGAGCTCATCGAAGCGCCACGTCGCGGATGGGTGGCCCTGCTACCTTGGCCATCAGAGCTTCCCGGCCAATCAGTATGCGCCCCCCGATTCGGACACTGGGCACTTGTCCGCTTCGACATGCTGCGTAGCACGTGTTCCGTCCGATGCGCATCAGGTGCGCCGCCTCGTCAACCGTCAGGAACAGCGGCAGTGGCTCCTCGTTCTTCAAATTCGTCTTCCTTTCACTAGTGGCAGTGTCACGTGCGCGTGCTTGGTGCCTCTCCGAACGATTACTCCTCCCTCCGAATAGCCCTGTCCCGTCACGCCGGGCCTGCCCACATCTCCCGCCCTCGCAACCTGCGCGTGAGGCGACTGCGCGCCGTGCATCACGCCTGGGACTTGCCCCAGCGGCACCGAGACAGCGAAATGCCACGCTTTCGCGTGGCACCGAAGGAGAGTCGACTGGAGGGTACGAAGCGAGGTCTTCCTGCGCTCCTGTACCCTTCTGTGGCCCATTGTACGGAGAAATGTCCCCACAACGCCCTTTGCTCCGTTCGGCCCTTCGGATGGACCGAGCCGTGCGGAATCTACCGGGCCAGGGCTCACCAGGAGGACCGAAATCGCGAGGGGCGTCGTGCGTCGCTGCGCCTGAACCACGCGAACATCCAGGCTCACAGTTGGAAGGCGCTCACATTTCACAACGAAATGGGAGAGCTCCGGGCAGCGTGCGCCACTCGCTTGTGCCTTCCTGTGACCAACTGTACGCAGGAATGTCCCTAACTCGGACAATTGCTACCTGACCCGCGTGTCGAGTACGGATGTCGGCAAGGGCGCCACCCCCGCGCGTGGGTCAGCGAGGGCTCCTGAGTGACAACGGTTCGCCCGGGACGGCGTGTGCAAGTCCTGGGACACTAAGACACGAACGCGGAGCGCGCCTCGCTGGCGTCCTCCAAGGGGATTCGAATTCGGGCGAGGGCGTTTCGGCACGACCCGCTCGGATGCTATCCGTGCCACGTTGTCGCAGCTCAGGGTACTTGTCGGGATTCATGGCGGCAGGACGCGTCCCAGCCCTTTTCGGACCATTCCGGACCGCTTCTCTGCTCCAAGGCGACAGCAGGGCTACTACTGGCGACGATACTGGGCGTGCGCGGCACGACCAGCCCTTGGCCGAAGGCCTAACGCGGACGACCTACTTGGCAATCGCCCATCGCTTCATGAAGATTGACCTCCTCGATGAGCTTGGTTCGGGAACACCCGAGGGAGCCGTGGGAATGTCGGCTCCCTCCTCCGGCGATGAATCCGTAGTCCTGTTGTCGTCGCTCATGACCCCCCCGTTCGCGAGACTACCCCCTGCATACGCGAAGACGCCCCCGGATGCTTCCTCGGAGGCGTCTTCGTGGTGCATAGGGCCGACGAGGCTGACGGTCATGCCAAGGCGGGACGTCGAGTAGGCTTCCTCTCGCCGGCAGTTGTCACATTCTGCTGGTACCATGGCCGCATGGAACAAGAGGAGTCCGTCCAGCCGGCAAGGCCGTTTCTCAAGTGGGCTGGGGGCAAGACCCAGCTTCTCGACGAGTTGTGCTCCCGCGTGCCTGTTGCTTTCAACCGGTACTACGAGCCGTTCGGCGGAAGCGCAGCACTGCTGTTCAGTCTGCGCCCCGAGCGTGCTACGTACGCTGACGCAAATGCCGACCTAGTGAACTGCTTCCGAGTCGTGAAGGACGACGTCGAGAGTCTCATTCGACACCTGGGTCAACACCGAAACGAGTCCGACTACTTCTACGACACTCGCGCACAAGACCCACAAACGCTGTCTCCGGTGGAGCGGGCCTCTCGCTTCATCTTCCTGAACCGCACGTGCTTCAACGGGCTTCATCGCGTAAACGCACGTGGGCAGTTCAATACTCCGTTCGGTCGCTACGCGAACCCTCGAATCTGCGACTCCGCCAACCTGCGGGCCGCGAGTGGCTTGCTCCAGTCAGTAGAGCTCCTGGATTGCGACTACAGGGACGCGCTCGTTCTGCCCGAGGCTGGCGACTTTGTGTACCTCGACCCGCCCTATGTCCCGGTCTCCCAGTTCGCCGACTTCAAGCGATACACGAAAGAACAGTTCCGGGAAGCAGACCAGATGGGGCTGGCGGAGTTGTTCCGAGCTCTCGACTCCAGGGGCTGCAAGGTGATGCTCAGCAACAGTGAGACCCCTGCGGTCAGAGAGATGTACAAGGGGTTCCGAATGGACGTCGTGATGGCGAAGCGTCTCATCAATCGAAATGCGCAGGGGCGCGGTTACGTCCCGGAGCTGCTAATCAGGAACTATGACTGAGTCGGGACAGGCATCCGGGTGGCCAGAGGAGTTGGACACCCAGCTGGGCCGATTCCCGGTGTCCAGGTTCATGGGCAGTAAGCGCAAGCTGCTTGGCTTCATCGCCGAGGTTGCAGGACAGCTTGAGTTCGAGACAGTTCTGGACGCCTTCTCTGGAGGCGGCTACGTGTCCTACCTGTTCAAGGCCATGGGGAAGAGCGTTGTGTCCAATGACTTCCTGGCGTACAGCTACCGAATCACCCATGCGACCGTCGAGAACTCCGCTTCAACACTGGACGAAGCGGATATGGACGCGCTTCTTCGGAAGCCGCAGTCCGGGTCTCCGACATTCATACAGGACACATTCAACGGCCTCTTCTTCACGCCCGCGGACAATGCGTTTCTCGACCTTGTCTCAGGCAACGTCGCGCTCCTCGAAGACCCCTACAAGCAGTCCGTTGCCGTAGCGGCGCTCTGCCGGGCAGCATTGAAGAAGCAGCCGCGCGGAGTGTTCACCGTCACAGGACTTCGCTACGACGACGGACGAGCTGACTTGTCGATGACGATGGAGTCGCAGTTCCACCGCTCCGTAGACGAATACAACGGCGCGGTCTTCGACAATGGGCGCAGCTGCACATCGTTCAACTTGGACATCCGCGATTTCGCCGGGACTGGCTACGACTTGGTTTACATCGACCCGCCCTACTACTCAACGCACTCTGACAATGACTACGTCCGGCGCTACCACTTCGTGGAGGGGCTGGCGACGTACTGGGCTCACGGAGTGATGGAGGAGACGAAGACGAGGCGTGTTCCGAAGAGGGACACCCCGTTTTCCTCGGCCAAGCGCATCTGCGGTGCGCTCGACGACACCTTCGCCAAGTTTCCCGGGAGCACCCTGCTCGTCTCCTACTCCTCGAACTCACTGCCGAGCAAAGAAGACATGGCCGGGATACTGAGGCGGCACAGGAGCCGAGTAGAGGTGTTCGAGGTGCCCCACAAGTACAGCTTCGGAACCCACAGCCACAAAGTCGGGGCGAATCGCAACGATGTTGTCGAGTACCTGTTCTTGGGGCAGGCGTGAGAGCCATGCGGACCTGGAACATAGGCAACACCACCGTGCGCAATCCAGCCCGAATCGTTGGAGCGCTCAGGGTATTTGCTGATGGATTCGTGGGCGCTGAGTGGACCCCAGCAGCAGAAGAGTCCTTCTACGCGGCACTTCGGAATGCGAAGGTCTGCACCCAAACGAAAGACGTCATTGCCGAGACGTCGGCGGGTCAGAGTGGTCGGAAGTGGGCATCTGCATTCAAGCAGCTAGGCTTCGCCACGGTTGGTCGGGGCGCTGGGCTAGTGGCCCTTACGCCGGTTGGAGAGGCGCTTCTGGAGCCTGATGCCGACGTTTCCGACATCTTCCTTCGCCAGTTGCTCAAGCAGCACGTGCCTTCTGCGGTTGATGAGTCTGGCCGCGACTTCGATGTCTACCCGCTGCGCCTGACGCTGAAGGTCATTGAACGTCTGCGGCAACTAGGTCTGGCAGCGCCGACGAGGGAAGAGGTCAGCCTATTCCTCATCACCACCGTCCGCGACAGCGACGAGGAGCTGGCGGTGCAGAACATCGTTGCGTACCGCCGAGAGCGTGACCTGCTCAAAGGTAGCGTGGCCAAGGTCGACTTCTTCCGCAACACGCTTCTGCGGACTGCGGCCGAGCTGTACGCCGACGAAGTTGCAGAGAAGCGCGAATGCCTTGTTAAGCTTCACACGGAGGCGCTCAGGAGCCCCGTCTACTTGGGGTCAAGCGACGCGGAGGAGCTGCTCAGGGCGGTTGTTGGCTCAGGCAAGGGGCACCGTACGCAGAAGGCCCTGAGGCTCAAGCAGTCGCTGAGCGACGCCCTTTCTCATGGTGTCCCGCTGGAGGACCTGTGGGACATGGTAAGCGCTCAGCACTTTGCGACTCGTGCCAGAACGTTGTGGGACTACGCGGATACGACTGCACGCTACTTCGCGATGACCGGGCTGTTCGTACTAGCGGGGAGTCGCCTCGCAATCAAAGACAGCATGGAGCCCCTAGCGGTCGTTCTAGCTGAACTGCCGTATCCCAGTTATGACGCCGCAACCTACATCGCAAGCTTCTACGAGCCCAACGAGCCATCGCTGCCCACCGATGACGCAGCCTTCATCGCTGAGATGGCCGAGTCGCTGCTCGTGACTCGCGGGCAGCTTGCACTGTCGCTCGGTCGACCCGTGCCTGCGGCGCGCAGCATCTCGACGGAGCCGCGGGCCCTGAGAAGAGAGATGTCGGCCCTTGAGTTTGAGGTGAATGAGCTCCGCGAAGAGCAGTTCTATCGCCAACAGGCTGAGATGGCGGAGGAAATCGACGACTTCTTTGACGAAATCAAGAATCGCACCCTTTTCGGTGGCATGGCGTACCTACCGGCCTACTACGAGTGGAATGTGTGGCGCGTCTTCCTCGCCGTGAATCAGATTCTGAATGACCTTCCAAGCACCCGCGGATTCAAGCTCAACGACAAGATGTATCCGATGCACCACGCTGCGGCCGGCCTTCCCGACATGCTATTCGAGTACAAGGACTGCGTGCTTGTGGTCGAGGCGACCCTTTCGACTGGCGAGAATCAGTGGTCCCAAGAAGGTCAGTCTGTCCCGAAACACGTGAAAGACGTGCTTGTGAAGAACCCCGGGCGTGAGGTGATTGGCCTGTTCGTCGCACCTCGAATCGACGCGAACACCGCAGTGACCTTCCGCAACTACCCGCTGTTGATAGACCACCAGGAGCACAGGATGGACATTGTCCCGCTCACCACGGAGCAGCTTCGGGTGTTGTTGAAGTGGTTTGATGGGCACGGACTCGATTCGGCTGAACTCGTTGCACTGCTCCGCGAGTACCTTGGCCTTCGCGATGAAGTCAGAACTGGCGTTGCGTGGCTGGAGAAGATTGAGGCGCGAATCAAGACCATGCGCGTTTCGACCGAGCCGACGTTGGCGGGGAGCCCCTCTTGACCTACCGCTATGGCTACGAGGCAGACGACCTGTTCGTGGAGGAGGGCACCGATAGAGTCCCCGACGACGGCCAGTTCTACATCTTGCTCAGGGGCCGCATCATCGAGCAGGAGTCGAAGCTCAAGGCGGCCTTGGGGCGCTTGCAGCAGCTTCGCCACAACCCCCCGACTGACGAGGCACTGGCGGATGGGACAACAGCCAGAGAGAAGATGATGCAGGGCGAGATGGCCGCGAGGCACCTGCAACAGTCCACCTCGGAGAAGTCGGTGCAGTTCGCCCGCAAGGGTCGCAGGAGCTAACTCAGCGGAGACAGCAGCCCGTACTCGGTCAGCCAGTACGTCTCGCCCAGTTCCACGACGAAGTACCGCAACCCGTCGTGTTCCCCGCCGTGCACTACCTCTGGCACCTTGCCGTTGGCAATCTTCACGGCGAAGTACGTCGTCGCGGTCTCGTCGATGTCGCTGAGTATGTCCACGGGGAGCCTAGATGCTCGACCTCGCCGACGACTCCTCCTGTTTGGGCACGATGAAGCCCCGCCACAGGGGTTGGCAGGGCTTCGGCGTCTCGCGTGTCCGAGGGAGATGGGTACAGCGTAGTCCGACGACCTTCCCGTTTCCTAACCAGCGCCAGACCGCCATCCGTTTTGCTCGGAGCGAGAGTCCTCGCGAGTCGGCGCTTTGTCGTACTCGCCCTGCGGCGTCCATGGCCAGAAGTTGAGTCCGCACGTGCTCTTCATCGTCTTGAGATGCCTCTCGGTGTTCAGGCTGACGGGGTACTTGTGCTCGCGGCATCGCCCCAGCAGATGTGAAAGCACCCCGCAGCGGCACCGTTCGCTGTTCGACAGCACGGAAGCCATCTCGTCGAATAGGCAGCCCTGCCCACCGAGTGCCACCGCCGAGCGTTGATAGAGGTCGTAGTTCGTTGCCGCCCACGAGGACATCCCCGCGAAGAAGTCGGCGACCTGAATGAGCGGCTCGTCGTGCGACGCTCGGGTTTCGACCAGCATCGGCGTGAAGCCCATGTTCCATCCGTCTCCGAGCATCCCCATCTGGACTGGTTGCTTCCGCAGCCGCTTCCTGTCGCCGTAGTGGAGACAGGAAGCAAGGGTCTCCCAATCCGCGTGCGCCTCGTCGGGGTGAATGTGCCAGACCGTGTTGCTCCCCCACCGCCTGCCGAGCGCCACCACCAAGAGCCAGTAGTACATGCGCTCGTAGTTGGCTTGGTCGTCGCGACCGATAACGCTGTGCCGACTGTCAAGCGTGTCCCACGTGAGCGTGTCGACGCGCATTTGTCCGCCGTGTGTCCAGTCCATGACGTGGTCGATGACTTTATGGGCGGCGAAGCCCTCGCGGGCGGACTTGACCCTGTTCCACTTCAGCTCACGGCTAATCCCCGAGTCGGCGAGGGCAGCCGCCAGCGTCTGCGCGATGCCATCGCGCTCCCGATACGGCACGCTCACAACCGACAGCGAACGGAACCTGCCAACGTTTGGGTTGGACTCGTCGATGAATGCGATGTGCGTCGGCGTCGCCATACCCCCGAGTCTAGTACCGAGTCGTGACAGACGCGCAGTCGCCCATCGGTTATCGGCACTCCGCGCATCGGGACTGGATGTGTCGGTAGCCCGTATTACGATGACGAGGCTTGGACAGGACAATGGAGGCGGCGGAAGGTGAGGCGCAAATGAAGGACGAGCTGCCCGAGTACTTTCCCGAGCTGGATGAGTTGCGCGAGCAGCAGCGCATGCGGGCGGATGCGCTCTTCGTGCGCATGCAGACCGTCATCCGCATGGGGCAGGAGTTCTGTCGCAAGATGGCGAGCCTCGGGGATGAGCCGAGCGAGTACTTGTCCATGACCGATAAGCCCGAGCTGGGCTACGTCATCCCCTTCGCGTACACGGATGAAGGCGGCGGAGCGGCTGAGGCAAGAGTGTTCGTCGGCGAGAACTACGTCGCCGACTACGAGGACGACAGAGTTGGGATACCGCTCAACCCGCTGCTTCATGCCCGTGAGAACGCCGCCGACATTGTCGAGGCGTACAAGAGGGCGATGCTGGACGTCCTTCTCGGAAACGTCTACGTGATACGTCCCTGAGAGGTCAGGTGAACGGCATGGACGAGCGCAAGTTGTCAGCTCTGCGGGAACTGCTCGACCCCGAGGTAGTCGCAGCGTGGCTGGACGAGGTGGAGAGCCATCGCTCGAAGCACCCTGTGCCCGCTGCGAAGAAGCAGGCGGAGGTACGGCTCCTGACCGTCAAGGAGGTCGCCGAGAAGCTGCAGATAAGCCCGAACTCGGTGTACGAACTGGCTCATCGGCAGGACATCCCGACCATGCGCATCGGCAGGAGCTTCCGCTTCAGCTCGGCGATGGTCGATGAGTGGATTGCCAACGGCGGTGTCCCACCTGTGCCCACGCGGTATCGCTGACGTGTCGACCCACGCAGACCACGCTGCCCTCTGATGGGGAAGCGACACCACTACATCCCGTGCATGCTCCTCTCCCGCTTCGGCGAGGGTTCAGGCAGGGACGCCAAGGTGTGGGTCTTCGACAAGTCAACGGGCGACATCCGCCACCAGAAGGTGCAGAACGTTGCCTACGAGAAGTTCCTTTATCGCGTGCCAGCGAGCGTCGTCGAGAAGGACGCGGCGCTCGGGCTGCCGAAGCACATGCTCCACGTGGACGGGATGGAGGACGTGTTCCAGCTTCAGGAGGACGTCGCCAACGGCATTCTGGACGCGATGGAGGCGAAGGCTCGGCTCCCCGAGGACGCGGAGATGGAGTTCTTGCTGTGGTTCGTGCTGATGCTCGAGTCGAGGAACCCCGAACAACTTGAGCGCATCAGACAGATAGACGAACTCACCCTGAACGCCCACGCAAGGGTCGCTGCCCACAACGACCCGACCCTGTTCGGGGGGCGAGCACCCGACATCGCAATGCCCTTCGACGAGAACCGCCACATCCTCGTCGGGCACGCGCTGAAGCTGTCGGAAGACCTGCTGCCGTACATGCGGGCGCGGAAATGGACGCTCAGAGTGTCCACGTCGATGCGCGGTGGGCTGGTATGCGGAGACGTTCCGCTCAATATCAGCCTCACGGTGCCTCGTCGCGGGTTTCACCACAATCCAGCGCATGCGGTGAATCGGACGATGGTGTCTGTTCCACTGTCCTCCAGCCTCCTCCTTACGGGCGAGTTCGAGGGCAAAGGAGGGGTGGCTGCCGCCGATGAGAGATGGGTTGGGTATGCGAACGCCGTAGCCTTCTCGAGAGCGGAGAGGTTCGTCTACTCCCGCTCGCGGGACTTCCCCATCATGCTGCTGCCATCACTCGTGCCCGTCCGTGACGCCGTGAACGGCATCTTCCCCGTCATTCCGTTCGATGCGGAAGGGTTCTCCGCGAAGGCAAAGGACGGCAGGTTCAAACGTCCTAGGCAGCTGGTCAACCCTGATGCCTTGCCACAAATAGACCGCATCCTTGCAGGCTACGCAGCTATGGACTCCGAGCGTCACACACGGTCGGATTAGACATCCGCTTAGACAACCCGCGCTGAGTAACACCAGGGACTTCCTCCTCAACGGAGAAAGCCCTGCTCAGCGGGGGTTTCCCCCACCTCAGGTCGACGTAGTCGACGCCGACCTGAACCAGGACGGGAATCCGTGCGCATGGCTAGGTACCATGCGCGTTGAGACGCCGCCAAACTCCTGCTGCCTCAGCGAATTCTGTGTCAGTTGGACGAACCAAGTAGGTCGCCAGCGTTCTCGAACGCGGTCACCCGCCAGTGGTCGTCCGCCCGCTTCATCCTGAGTTTGATGTCCTGTGTCCCCCCGCTCTTGGCTGGCATCTCAAGCGTCACAAGGACTTCGTCATTGCTCACGTAGGTCACGCTTTTGGGACTCTTGACGCTCAGCACACCCGAGATACCCCCAGTCGCGGTGCTGGTGGCCTCTTCGACGCTCTTCTTCAAGGTGTCTTTCAACTGCTGGGTGAGCGCAGGCTTCATCGCCTGAGCAAGGCCCGCCCCGAGTGCACCCAGTCCGCTTGTGTCTTGAGCCAGTGTCTTTGCGACAGCGACATCCACGAGGTTGGATGTCACTGCGTCGACGTCCATGTACTTCTGGACGCCGTCCCAGTTCTTGCTCTGGGCGGCCTGAGCCATCTGAGCGAGTGAGTACTCGGGGCTGTGCGTGTAGTTCACCCATGCAAGCGCCCCAGCGACACCCGCGAGAACTACGACGGCGGCCGCCACGAACCACGGGACGAGCCGCCTCGGCTTCGCAGCCACTGGAGCGGCGCTGGACGGCACCCCTGCTGGCGTCTCCGTCCTTGAATCCACCGAATCAACGACGGGCGCATCCTGGTCACTCATGACATCCCCCCATACGTAGAGTCCCCAACTCCACGTACAGCGTACATCTACCCTCCGACAGCGTCCGTGAGTGATTGGACGAATCCCTCAACATCCGCGCCATTGCAACTCAACGGGCTCCCTCCTCGAAGGAGAAAGCCCCCTTTCAAACGCTATGTTCCCCGGCATCCGTGAGGCGCAGCCTCGCGCACCTGAACCATGCGCGTCTGCCATGCCGCCACACCCGCATGACGTGCAAAGGGGAGTCTAGCAGGGGGATTGTGAGGGACAGCCTGTGGGAGGAGCCGACGAAACGTCGGAAATGTCTCAGTTACCTTAGACAAATCATTAGATGCGGCCATGACGTTGCGGCGGCGCTGATAGCAGGGCATCGAGACTCAGAGCCGGATTACGGGGCTGCTCGTCGGTTCAGGCGCCAGAGGTATCGTGCGCATCTCGGTGTTCGGTCGTCCTAAGTCATGCACGACCTGAATCACGAAAGTCCTGACGGGCACGACGAGGTAGGCGAGCAGGGCAACGATGACGAACAGGACTCCGAGTGTCCTGAGAATCCTCACGAGGACGGCCCTCGTACCGACCTGCGGACTCTCGTCTTCGGCTGCCGCGAAGTCTTCCAGCGAAGGTTCATCCACATCCGCCTCGACATCGCGTTCGTCAGTCACGCGCACTCTCCATCCTCGGAAGTCTTCAGGCGGGTGGAAGAACCTCGACGTCGCCAGCATGCCACGTGAAGCGGTCGAGGCGTTCCTCGCGGACAATGGCACCGGACAAGAACGTGGCGAGCACCTTGCCCTCGACGCCACCGAGGGAGTCGAGCGCTGAGATGTAGTCCTCATACGGCGCTAGTGTGACGAACCCCCGCTGCTCGGGTCGCAACAGCGCTCGGAAGTCTTCGACTTGCTTGGTCAACTTCGTCCCGAACCTCGAAGGGACAATGACGACAGCAGCGTGATGCGCCTTGCGCTCCTTCTCCGCCCATTCTGCGGCGAAGAAGAAGTTGCGCATGAGTTGGTAGGTGTCGAGGAGCGGACATCGCTCCCCCGCCGCCTGTTCGTGAAGCGCCTCTCTTGTGAGGTACTTCTCCGCGAGTCGCCAGTACGGCCTCGGGTCACCCGCTCGGACGTCGAGGTAGCACCAAGCCTCGGCGTTGGAGGGGTCGGAGCCGCGCCCGTGGAATCCCTTGCACGCACCCTCTCTTGGCTGTCGGCACTTCCCCAGCCCCTCAGCGGCGTCGCTGATGAACTTCGACTCCACGCACACGGCGACGTCGTCGGCTTCGAGAAGTGTGTCGATGCTCGTCCGATGTGCCCCGCCTGTCTCCCCCAGCGTCGCAGGGCACTCGAACTCGACTTTGACCGTCCAGTGTCTCTCGTGAAATGGCAGTCCTGGCAGAGCGCGATGCACGAATTCATCGAGGACGGCGTCAGCGGTGGGGAGGCTCCACAGTGGTACGAACGCGCTCAGGCAGAACGCCTGCGATGAGTGGGGCGACGTGACGTACCGATGCCACGGGAACTTGGGACGGTGCGCCATCACTGCGTCGTACACGCCCGGATAGAGCAGTGGGAAATCGCTCGCGTCTCGCACACAATCCCCTCCCCCGTACACTGATGCCCCGCGTGCGCCCCCATCATCACCGCTTGATGTGACACGCGCAAACGGTTGCCCCACACACCGCACGTGTGCCCGCGTCCCGCCCGATGTCCCCTTCTCAGGGGTTCGGGGCGGTGTCCGCCGATGACACGCCACCTAGCGGGAGCGTGATGTGCTGCTTCGTCTGGGTATCGAAGACGCCGTCCACGCGAGGCAGGTACCGCTTGCTGTTGCACTCGGAGGGGATGGGCGCGACCCGAGGCATGACGCACTTGAACTTCCACGTCAGCGGACGGCTGCTACGACCGTAGTCCTCTTCGATGAACCCGAGGTCACGGAGAAACAGGAAGTAGTCGCCGACAACGGTGGCGGGGTCGAGGACGTCGTGCCTGTCGCGATGTGCCCAGAACAGCGCCTTCTCCCAGAACTCGGGATGCTGCTGGTGCAGGTTGTCGACGGCGCACTTCACGGAGATGATGCGGCTGCGCGTGGGGTCTTGCTTGTTGAAGACCCAGCTCAGGAACAGCGACGACTGCCAGACAGTCCGCGGAACCGTGAAGAGGTATTCGCCCTTGACCTTCTCGTTCACGTAGTAGGGGATGCAGCCGCCGTCGACGCCAAGGATACGGGCGTTCCGCAGCCACATGGGGTGGGTGGCGAGTTCGGCACCCTTGCGCTCCTGCACCGCTTTGATGCTCTCCGCGCTGAGTAGCCGCTCCTGCTTCGTGCGCCGCTCGTCCTCGGTTCGCGCAAGCCAGTGCTGCTTCTCCCGCTCGATGCGAAGGCGCTCCTCCTCCTCGAGCTTCTTGCGCTCGTCCTCGAGGCGATACTGTTCCTCCTCGAGCAGCACCCGCTCCTTGAGCGCCGCGACATGCGTAGCTTCGCCGGGCACGCAGACCCAGTACTTCTCGGCGTCGCCGTAGATGAGCATCCGCTCGATGCCTTCACGGTCGAAGGAATCCAGCCCGACATGCAGGGCGCTGAGGTCGACTTCGATACACGGAAGACCAAGCGCCTTCAGTACGGCTTCCTTCGCCTCGTCGACAGCGTGGGTGACACGAACCTCCACCAGCAGGGGCGGCTCGCCGCTCGGGCGCATCAAGGTCACGTCGGGACGCAGCTTCTCGTTCACCGCGCGCTCAAGCACGGCTTCCGCATACTCGACGTAGCCCGCGGGAGCGACACACTCTGACACGAGGGCAATCGAGAACTCAAACGAATGGTGCTCTTCCGCATGGCGCTTGCTCACGAGCGAAGCGGTCTCGGAGTCCATCCAGACTCGCGCCTCGGGCACTTTGAAGGTGCTGTTGCGCAGGAAGACCTCCTTGGCGAAGCGATGCAGAGCTGACTCGTCGCTCGTCACGCAGTCCCGACTGGTGTGATGGGCGAAGTGTCGCTGACGCACCTTGCCCAAGCGTGCGACGAGCTGGTCGCCGCACTCTGCGCAGGTGCAACGACACGCAAGACCTCGTTCGGTCTGCGCATCGATTTCGGTGATGTGGACTACCTTGCCGTCCTCACGGACGCCCAACGAGACCTTGAGTTCGTCGCTCACGAGTCCCCCTCGCAACCGATTTCCAGTGTTGTGGCGAAGGGTAGCGGGGCGCTCTGACATTGCGGACAGGCGGCACCCCGCCCGCGAAGGTGGACAGCGGGCGGGGCGGCTGGTTCGGCGTCCTCACCGAGGGGGACTCAGCGGGACAAACGTATGTTCGCATTGGGGTCTGACATTACTATCTGCAATGTCGCCGTCGAGGAGTACCCTTGCGAGACGTCGGCGACCGCAGGGGGCGGTCGAGACGATGCAGCCTTCACAATCGGGGGGACGAGATGTTCATCAAGAGCTACAACGGCTGGCAGCTGGACGACGCCCAGACCGTGACTGACACGTGCGCGAACTGCCATAACTCGGGGGAGCACTTCGTCTACGTCGCCCCGAGCGGCTTCCAGATGGGCATCGCGTTCGTGAAGAAGCCACTCATCGGCGCTCGCAAGTACTTCCTTGCCTGCCCTGTATGCGGGCACCTGAGCAAGGAACTCAGCCGCGAGCAGGCGTTCGCGCTGAGAGTGTCGGCATGATTCCCGTCGTCGTCGGCTGGGGCAAGAAGGGCAAGGAGCTGGGCTACGCGGGCGTTGAGAAGTGCCCGCACTGCAAGAACTGGTCGCCCTTCCACATCTACGAGATGTCGAACCGCGTTAGGCTCTACTGGGTGCCCGTAGCCAAGTTCAACACCAAGCGCTACTTCGTCTGCGGCACCTGCGAGACAGCGTGGGAACTCGACAAGGACAAGGCGCGCGAGATGCTCGCCGCCAGCGCCGCGCTTCCGGAGCCGACCACGGTGACACAGGCGTTCAACCGCTGCTGCCGGATGGTGGCGGCGCACGCAGACGACATTAGCGAGTTCCCCGAAGAGGGCATGGCTCTCGTCAAAGAGGAACTCAGCAAGGAATACGGAGCAAGGTGCGCGGACTACGTGTTCCCGCGCGCGATGGGCTTGCTGACTGACAGTGACAGCCCGAGATAGGCGGCGCACGCATGGCAGACGGTTTGGACAGCAAGTTCGGGCTACTCCGCGCCTACAGGGTGCTGGGTGTCGACGCCTCGGTCAGTGATGACGCGCTCAAGGAAAGGCATCGGGACTTGGTGCGCGTCTGGCATCCCGACCGCTTTGAGGAAGACCTCTCGATGCGAGCCAAAGCCGAGGGCGAGCTGAAGGCTATCAACGCCGCGTTCGATACGGTCAAGGCAGAGCGCGAGCGGCTCGCCCCCAGACCTCAGCCCGTTCAGACCGCCCCACCAGCCTCGCCAACGACGACCTCCGCAGTCTCCACGCTAGTGCCAACGCCTATTCCGCCCGATGCGCCGTCGTCAGGCGGAATAGCGGCACTAATCGTCGTGACGCTCGCTGTGCTCACGGTCGTCCTCGTCAGCTGCCTCGCCAGCGTGCCGAACGGCAACAACGTCGTCGTCGCGCCCACGACCCCAGGTGTCGCCACGGCAGCAGCCCAAGCGCCCGCCCCAGCTCCCGCCGCCCCGAAGAAGCCAGTCGCCAAGAAGAAGCCCGTACGCCTTTCGTACATCACTCTCGGCTCAACCAAGTCGGATGTTCGGCGCATACAAGGTAGTCCCACGAGCATCACGGGCGACAACTGGGAGTACGGATACTCAGCGGTCTGCTTCGACTCCAACGGCAAGGTGTATCGCTGGTACACAATCGATAGGAAGCTGAAGGTGGGCTTCTCGACGAAGCAGAGGGCTGGCGCCCATTTCGGCATCGGCTCCACGCAGAAGGCCGTGCTCGCGGCGCAAGGCACTCCGACGAGCATCACGGGCAGCAACTTCGAGTACGGATACTCAGCGGTCTGCTTCGACTCCAACGGCAAGGTGTATCGCTGGTACACAATCGATAGGAAGCTGAACACGCGCTAGGTGCTGACGAGTAACGTCTGGACCAGCCGCCGCCACTGATAGCTACATGAGATGGGTTCCGAATGCCCGACGACTTGACCCACGGCTTCCAGGTGCTGCGGGCATACAGGACGCTCGGAGTGGAGCGCTCGGCAAGCGAAGCCGAGGTCAAACAGGCATACCGCGACTTGGCGCAGGTGTGGCACCCTGACCGCTTCGGTCATGACGCTCGCCTCCGCGCAAAGGCGGAAGAGCAGCTCAAGACCATCAATGCAGCGTTCGACCTCGTCAAGACCGAGCGAGCGGGGCGAAGGCCAACCCCGACCCCGAAGCCCGCTCCCCGCCGCAGCGCACAGCGCCCCGACGCACCAGCAGCTGAGAGATGGCTCTGTCCCGCCTGCCGAAGCGAAGTCACCAAGGGGGACAAGCGCTGTCGAGAGTGCGGACAGAAGCTGGTGTTCGAGGAGTAGCCGACTACCGATGCCTACTTCTCCCTCGGGTTGCCCCACACCGCCCTTGACTTGCCGTCTACGCCCCCGCAGGCGCGCTCATCATCATGAGCCGGTCTGACACAAGCAACCGAGCCAGCACGCGGGTCGTCTTGCGTGTCGCGTGTACTGTTGTGCGGACAGGGGCGGAGGCGCGTCAGACGGGGGAACGACGATGGAGATGAGGCTGTCCGACCGTACGACACGGAGTTCTGAAGACCGCGTCGCCGACTTCCAGCACCGATGCTCGTGGCTGCTGACCTCCTACGGCAGCAACCCCCGCGTCGAACGAGCACTCGCTGGCCTGTACTACGCGGTCAAGTCCACGAGAATCGCGCCTCGAATCGTAGATGCGCTGGTGTCTGGGTGTGCTGACGAAGTGATTGCCTCGGGCAGCGGAGAAGATGCCTGCTACGTCGCCGAGTCGATGGTACGCTCCGTTCATTCGGCGGGAGACCTGCTTGCGCAGGTGGTGAACGAATGTGTGTGTCTGCCTCCAGTCGACCCGCGCAGTGCGAGTCTGAAGAACATCCTCAAGCATGTTGGAGACGCGGCGAGTCGGTGCGGAGGTACCGCAGACGGCGACTGGTACTCAGCGGTGGCGCAGGGGCTTCGCGCCCTCCAAGACTCCCCCGACTACGTCTATGTCGAGGACTTCACGAACACCGTCAAGCACCGTCAGTACATCGACCGCGCACTGTTGACCACCGACGACGGCTGCCGAGTTGTCTTCTACGGCTTCGCCAAGGACAAACGAACGCACGCCGCCAAGACCTTCGGAGAGGTGTGTTCCATCGCTGACAGAGTCGTCGGTGCTTGCCTTGAAGTCGTGGAGATGGTCGAGGCGCGGAAGTCCTACGACAACGTCATTGCCGCAGGAGGCACCATCGTCGGCGACTTCGTGAACCTGAGCGCCACGCCTAGCGTCATGACCCCCGACCAGTTCCTGCTGCAACCCTACGTTCCCCGTGCGGCTGTCGAAGACGGAGACTAGCCAGCCGCGCCCCACATCGCCTCTTCAAGCGCCCGAGCAGCGGGCATCTTCGCCTCGGGCTGGGGGTGCCCGTATCGGTCTAGCGTGGTCTGGATGCTGGCGTGCGGCGCCAGCTCCTGAACCGTCTTGATGTTCGTCCGCCGCGCGATATGTGCTGCCAGAAAAGAGTGGCGCGGGCGGTGGAACGTGACTCGTGGAAGCCCCGCCCGCTCCAGCGCGGGAGTCAAGGATGCCCCTCCTTCGACCCAACACTTCCGCCGCCCTGCTTCTCACCCATGAGCGTGTCGACATCTAGCTGCTCGGAATGCGGAACCTCTAGGTCGACTTGCCCAGGGAGGTCGTGTAGGGCCCTATTTGGGTCCTGAATGGCCCCACGTAGCGCGCGCCCGCGGGTGACTTGCGCCAGCCTGCCTCACAGCGCACCACAGCAGACCAGAGAGGCATAGGCGCATCGGAGAGTGTATAGGGCGTCGCGAAATGTAACATCGTCGCCGAGATTGGGCTCTCTATATGCACATGGACGGGGGCCCTGGGGGGCATGGCTGGCTGGGAGCGCCCACAGCACGAAACCGAGGCGCCCGTGCGGTACTCTCACGCTGACACGTCAGCTCGATGGGAGGTGAATGGGCATGGCCGTTGAGTTGCAATGCTACTCATGCGATTACACCGGAGTGTTCCCGACAGCAAGCAGGTGGCAAGTCTGCCCTGATTGCGCCATCGCAGGCCACCTGCATCCCACCGGGCGTAAGGTCAAGTCGGAGAATGGGGCAGCGAGCGACGAGCCCGAGGTGCGCAAAGCAAACGGCTAGAGTGACGGCGAGCCAGTCCAGGAACTCGACGTAGCCCGTCGGGCTTTGAAGATGGCGCCTCAGCCGAGCCCCCTCCCTCACCGTGCAGGGCGGTACACGGGCAGACCGCCTGGTTCTTACGCCCTTGGCGCATCCCTGAGAACACGGTGCCTCAGGTTACCGCCGAAGTCATCCGCGAATCCCAATCGTGAAGACACCCGAGAAGACCGCGCCTCTGACAAGTCTCGACTAGTCGACCGTTGCCAAATGCCGTGGACGCCCGCGCCTGGCTGAGATAGCTCCGTGCGTTGCCCCCAATCGGAGCAGGGCTGCGGCTGACGCCTCGTTGCGCCTCCCCGCCTCTGTGTCCTCGACCTACGGTCTGGTGCCTGGTGGCGCGCCATGGGAGCGATTCGAGAATGTGACATCCACGCGGAGACGTGTCGCTCTTCGACAGCGGAGGGGGGCGGCCTGGGGGTGGTGACCCGTCCTGGGGAAGTCCTGGGGAAGTGATGTACGCCAACCGCTGGTACGAGACGACATCCGACGTCAGTTGCGGGCAAACAAAAGCCCTGGTAGACAAGCCATTCGGCTCATCTACCAGGGCGTTCCCGTCTGGACGTTATGTGTCCCCCAGTCAAGTGCGCTACCAAGCTGCGCCACAGCCCGAGATGCCGACGCGCGGGTCCGGGGAAGATGACCGCTCGGCAGGCGGTAATAGTACGACGAGCAGGTGGCCGGGGCAAGCGCGGAAACGCACCACCTTCGTCGATCATCGGTCGATCTACGCCTTCTGCACCTTCTCGACCGGTCCTCCGGTGGCGCCGCCGCGGTACTGGACCACGAAGACGTCCTCCAGCGTGATGAGACCGTCGCCGACCATGGCACGGAACACCTCCGACAGCGCGATGATGCGGCTCTCGGCATCGATGACCTGCACGACGACGGGAAGATCGGAACTCATGCGCAGGTTGTGCGCGGCGTGGATGCGGCTGGTCGCGCCGAAGCCTTCGACGCCCCGTAGCACCGTCGCCCCTGCGCAACCGGCCGTGCGCGCGGCCTCGACCAGCGCGGTGTAGAGCGACCGTCCGTCATACTCGTCCTTCTCGCCGATATAGGCGGAAAGCTTCTTCGCGGCACCTTCGAGCGTCTTCATCGCGATTCCTTCCGTAGCGCCTCGACGCGGTCAAGTACAGCCCGGGCGACGGCACGCTTATCCATGAGCGGCAACTCCGTGGCAGCCGTCGTGTCTATCAGGGCCACCCGGTTCGTCGGGACGTCGAACCCGGCTCCCGGCGCGGTGATGTCGTTGGCGACGATCAGGTCGAGGTTCTTGGACGCCAGCTTGGCACGGGCGGAGGCGACCGGGTCCCCCGCCTCGGCGGCGAATCCGACAAGCATACGCGCGCCCTTCCGGGCGCCCAGCGAGGCCAGGATGTCGAAGGTCCCCTCGAGTGCGATCGACTCGGGCGCATCCGCCTTGCGGATCTTGCCCTCGACGGGCGCGACCGGCCGCAGATCGGCGACCGCCGCGGCGGCGATGACCAGGTCGGCCTCGTCGAACGCGGCATCGACCGCGGCCAGCATCTCGGCGGCGGTCTCCACGCGCACCATGCGGACGCCGAACGGGTCGCCCAGCGCGGTCGGACCGCTCACGAGCGTCACGTCGGCCCCGCGGCGCGCGGCCTCCTCGGCGATCGCGTAGCCCTGACGACCGCTGGAGCGGTTGCCGATGAAGCGGACGGCGTCGATCGGCTCGCGGGTCGGGCCCGCGGTCACGAGCACGCGCACACCCGCGAGCGAACGCGTGCGCAGCGTCTCGCGCTCCACCGCATCCGCGATCAC
>Ga0209748_1000455_pt1 | contig 21796 bp, 13 predicted proteins | sample BarGraIncu00421A_FD_185490 | JGI IMG/M metagenome (GOLD analysis project Ga0209748, IMG submission 185490) | Arctic peat soil microbial communities from Barrow, Alaska - Barrow Graham LP Incubations 004-21A (SPAdes) (version 2) | ecosystem: Environmental > Terrestrial > Soil > Wetlands > Peat... | reverse complement strand
ATCATAATCAATATGTCCGTCCTGAAAAGCACAAGCATCCACCACATCATGAATTCCATAAAAGATTTCGTCCCATTCTTTTTCATGTTCCTGAACAGAAATGGCATTTCCTTTGGTTAAATTACCAGAGGCGGCTTCTACTGCTTTTTTACCATCTATCCAGGGCGAAATAAATGTAGGTAACCCACCCGAAATTGCTTTGCATTGCTTTCCTAATTCATGAAAAGCACCTATTGCACCTTTTGTTTTTCGGCTTATCTCAGCACTGATATACCACCCCTTAAAACTTTTGTATTTATTACCATAGTTCTTCCATACTTCATCAATTACCCATTTATTGTCTTCTATTTCCCAGGTCAAATCTCCTGTATCCCAATATTTTCCTGAATCATATAAGCCAAAGTAAAAACTCATGTGGTATTTTTCAGCCAAACGTAAATACAAATCCAGTAAATCCATAGATGGTTTATAACAACCCTTTTTCATCAGATAATTGGAAGGATAAGTGATAAACTTCCGGTAACCTGAACGAATCATGATTACAGTATCTATTCCAATAGCTTTCATGTTGCGAAAGTCATTATCCCACTCCTTTTCGCCCCAGTTCTGGTGAGGAATATCCATTGATATCTCATCCAGAAAGGTTCCTGTAATGCGTAAACCCTCATTATTTAAGTTACCAGTAGAAATATTTAAGTTCTGTAGATCAACAATATTGCTTAAATTCTTTTTGTGAATGTTACCTAATCCCAATGCAGGAATACTCAATGCTGCTACTCCTGATAGGGAGGCTTTTATTAGAAAATTCCGACGATCATATGATTTCATAGTACTTATTATTTTGATGATGATTGATTGTCTGATCTGATCAATTCCAATAACATTTCAGGCTCATTAGTCGTGATCTGATCAACCCCTTCCTTTAATAAAAACTTCATTTCCTCTTTATTGTCAACAGTCCAGACATTCACACTAAGTCCCAAACGGTGCGCATCTGAAGTAAGTGACTTATCAGAATGGAATGAATAAAAAGGATAATCCAATCCGGATACGTTATCATTATTGAGTTCGACAACTTTTTTGTCGCCATTCAAATAAGCAGTCGGGGCTGTAGGATCTAATTGATGAATGCGTTGTAATACTCCATAGTTAAAACTAATATATTTCACCCAAGCTTGTGCTTTTAACTCATGTACCATCCTTACTGCAGAATCTGCTACCGCCAAAGACCTTTCCTGGTTGACTTCTGAAGATTTTACTTCTAAAAAAAGACGGGTTTTGTTTTGTGATTTTATTGTAAGTAAATATTGCTTAAGCGTAGGGACAACATCGCCATTTTGTAAATCAACCTTTTGTAATTCTTCAGCTGTCGTTTTTTCGATTTGCTTTCCTTTAACAGATCCGTCGTGACATATTACAGGTATATTATTTGATGAAAGCCATACATCAAATTCAGAACCCTCACAACCTAATGCAATTGAATTTTTTAAAGAGCTAACAGTATTTTCAGTTACGTGATGGTTTTTCCAGGCCCCACGATGAGCAACCACTTTGTTATGAATAAAATTGTCTTTTACTAATTCTAACTCAACTTTTTTGTCATGAATATTCAGGGTAATGCCGTAACGAAAGACAACCGAAGAAGGTGACAATTTCACTTTTGCTTTCAAACAAACAGAACCTTTATTGTCTATTCTGAAAAAGCCGGATGTGTCTTTTACCAAAATAATCTTATCGTGATTCTTCGTTTCCGGATAAATAATTTTACCAACAACCGCACCTTTGATATTTACGGGTATGGTATACTTGTCCAAACACGATAAAGCAGTTACTGTTTGCGCATGTAGGGTAACGGTACAAAACAGGCACAAAATAATTAAAATTATATTTTTCATCTTTTTTAATCTTATTAATTTGTGAAGAATTTAATGCTTTTTAATTTAATTCACAGTTTATATATCTTTTTTCTGAAGGTGTTCCTGAAAACGAATAAGAGCATACTTCATATTTATATGTTCCTTTATTCAAAGGTATCTTTTCAATAAAGGTATTTTTTTGCATATTTCTTCTTCTTTTCTCATATTGGATATTGGCCACCAATTCTGTGTTTTTGAAAATATAATATCCAGCAATTTCAATGCTATCTGCAGGTGAGTGCCATGTCAATATCACCTTATTGTCATTGGTTTTCTTCCATTGAAGATCAAGAGGGGGACCTGGCACAGGCATATTGGACATTTTTCCAGTTCTGACATATTCCAAATATGCCTCGTGATATTTTTTATTCACATAAAAAGGGCTGTAATAATGGCTGTATGCAAATGAGATAATATTACTCACATAAGGTTTTACAATTTCCATTTGCTTTATGAATCGATTGAGCGGAGCGATAGTCCAAAAACGCTGATCAAAAGTTTCAGCATCGGACCAAAACAATAATCCAGGTTTTGTATCTACTGCTTTCTTCATCTCCCTGAACCAAACGTCTAATATATCAAGTTTCAATCCTCCAGCACCTATACAGTCCTGAGGTGCAAATATATCGCCACGATTAAAATGTGATTTCGAAAATACATGTTCCCACATTATCCTGTTTTCTTCAGCAGTGCCCTTTCGATAATTCATAAACGGACAAAGCATAAATGGCATTGATGGAGTAACTGCATGTAAATGATCCAGATTTATATTTAATATATTAGCAAGTGCATCTTGTAAGAGCGGGGTATTGCAATGAACATTATCAACTTCCCATACCCAATACCAACCATACATCACATCCCCATATTTGTTTTTATATTTATAAATAAGTTCGTCAGCAACCCTATTTCCTGTTTCCATTTGATTTTTCAACCATTCGTAGGTAAAATCTGCTTTCCACCATTCAGCGTTTAAATTAAGCCCAAGGAAAACTTTGAACCCTGCTTTTGACGCATTACGTAAACAAATATCGACAAGATCAGATTTATATTTTTGTTTAACATCTTTTAATTCACTGGGATACATGGTTTCGTTAATGCCTTTTTCATTGGTATTAAGTGTAGGTGCAAAAATTACATAGTGCATACCTGCGTCTTTCAAAGCAGTAAATTCCTTTTGCCAACGGTCATCATTCCAATTAGCGATAAGATCATCCTGAATAAAAGTTCCGTCTGCAATAGGATAGGATTTTAAAACCTGTGCAAAAACGGTTGTTTTTAAAAACAGACAGCAAAACAAAAAAAATAAAAATAAGACATTCTTTTTCATATGATTCTATTGACGTTCAAAATGATATTTAAAATATGTTCCAGATAATGTTGTGATATAGGTTTCGAATTTTTTATCGTTTTCATCAAGGATAATCACTCTTGCCCCCCTCTCCAATATCTCTTTATAAGCCGCATTATAGCCTGTCTTACGACCGTAACCCAAACAGATATTTGCTGCAACACCTACAAAATCATCGTTGTGGTCATGCCCTACGAATACGCCCAATACATCTCTCATTTCCACAAAAGAAGTAAATAAACCACTATTGAAATAAGGAGCACCGATAGATTCTGATCCATTCCCAACAGTAGCTTTTAAATGACGTACATATTCAAACTCCGGCGTAGGAATGTGAAAAAAAGCAAGAGAAGGCAAAGCAATATTATTATTGGCTTTTGTAAAAGTGGCACTTTGTTTCCTATACCATTGAATCTGACTGTTTTTAATCCAATCATATCCTTTAATAATGGTATCTGGTTCATGAGCATAGGCGTGAGAATCGAACATATATATCACCCATTTATTTTTTTTATTATCCGAACCTTTTATTGGCAATGAACAATTTCCCACACCGTCAATGGTGTTATCAGCATTGTAGGTGACATTATAGGGATTGGTTTGAATAATTTCTAATGCTTTTTGTTTGGTAATATCTGTTTCTGTATCATGGTTTCCAAAAGCTACGGCAAAGGGAACTTTTAATTCAGCCAATGGCTGCGTTACATCTTTCCATGCTTTGGCTGCACCACCCGAAACAACAACATCACCTGTAAAAACAACCAAATCTGGTTTCTCGGTTCTAATAACATACTTCATTAATTGAATTGTACTGTCATTGACTATTGCATGTTTGGCATCTGCGATCCAATGTAAATCGGTGAATTGAACTATTTTGAATTTTCCGTTATTAAATTTTAATAACGGGGTTTGAGCCCAAACATTGGTAATGAATACAACCAATAATATGATGAGAATCTTTATACTTTTCATTTACTTTCAATTTTAAAAATTCAAATACTGGTGTTTTAATACTGTTTTATTATCTACTTTCAATTCCATTTCCCGCCCAGTTTCAGTTATAAGAATAATGTTACAGTAGTGTAAGGCCAGTTGATCCTATTTAAGGATTTCCAACATCCGTTCTGAAAGGCAACAATGGTAAACCATTCACATCAAACAAATTTGGGATTTGGTCATTGGTAAAACAATAACGAATCGCAATCGGTAGTTTAACCTGCTTAGCTGTTAGTTTTATGGTTCCATCCTGTACGATAACTGCATTTGCCGGATAGAAAATTTTATCAGTTCCGGCAATCTGGAAGTTTTTTATTTCTTTGTCGTTTACAATTAGTTTCCCTACTGAAGAAACTTTTATTATCGCAATATTATGATCGAAAGTATATTCCTTAAGCCGGGGAAAATAGGGTTTAAGGTTTTGAAATCCGTATTGTTCTTTCAAAGCTAGATTTGACAGTCGGTTACCTGTTTCGCACTTTGCTTTAGGATGAATGTCTGCAATATTATTGATCAAATCACCAATGGAAATCATTCCTGTCCCTGAAACCGACAAAACTGCTTCCTGTTGTTCCCTCAACAAAGCTGCTTTGATTCCAGAATAACCATTCCACGGAGCAATCTGAACATAATAAAAAGGAAATTCATTATTGAAGGCTCTGCGCCAACTTTTAATCATTGCTGAAAAAAGCTTGCTGTAGGTGGTTGATTCACTCGCAACATTGGCTTCTCCTTGGTACCAAATCACACCAGCAAGACGATATGGGACAAGGGGTTGAACCATTGCGTTATACAAAAGAGATGCACCTTTTGCAGCCCAACCGTAGGGCTCAATGTCTTTTGTCATTTGTTGAAGCGTGGTATCTTTGTCAAAAACATCCTTTGATATCCATGCCTGTATATCAGTGCCCCCCCAATAAGAGCCGATTAAGCCTACAGGTACTTTAACTTTTTCATTAATGTTTCTGCCGAAAAAATAGCCTATTGCACTGAACTCAGTAGCTGAACCTGTATTGCATAATTTCCATTCTCCTTTGCAATCGCTTCGCGGATATTTATCATATGATTGAGCTACCTGAAAGAAGCGTATTGCATTATTGTCGCAAGTTTTTAACGATTCCCCTGCATCAGAAACACCCCAATTAAAATTAAATTCCATGTTGGATTGTCCTGAACACAACCACACTTCACCGATAAGAATGTCGGTTATCTCAACTTTTTGTTTCCCGCATAAAAATTGAATCGTATAGGGGCCGCCTGCTTTTGTTGTTTTTACAGTGGTTTCCCACATACAATCCGGTCCGATATTTAAAAAAACAGTATCGGCAGGATTCCAACTGCAGACAATAGCCAGTTTAAAAGAACCCGGCCCCCAACCCCATAGCTTTATATCCGATGATTGCTGCAAAACAGCATGATTACCAATTACAGAAGGTAAACGCAATGGTAACTGACCATAACCCTTGACAACAACCATGAATAATACAAAAACCAGAATTTTTTTCAATAGGGAAAAGATAAAGGGGTAAAAAAATTAAACTTTCTGTGAATCCAACCAATGCTTATATTGCTCATAGAGCCTTACTGATTCCTGATTGGTATTCCCTGCATAAGCCGTTGAACCGGGTTTGTTCATTTGACCGATATATTGATAACATAAAATTTTATCGACAAATGGCGAAAGATCTTCCATTTGCTTTAATATTCTCGTGAAATCAGCTGGGAGCAAGTTGCCTTTTGTTTTATCTTCGAAATAAAAAAGTTCCATATCTGCCCAAATTCTTGCCCGTGAAGCTTTCTGATGCGCATTATACAAATCTTCAAAATATTTGGCAGGTTCACCTAATTTTGTGGAATTTACACCGATACCATCTTGATAAGCGATGATTTCGATATTCATCCTTTCCAGTTGCTTCACGAATTTATCATCGCATTTCTCAACTTTAATATTATATGGAGCAATTAAATTGACGCACGCAGGTGTCAACATTTTTGCCACCCTTGCACAATCATTCATATATTCTATAAAACCTTCGTCAAAGTATGGGTTTAAATAAGATTCGTTTGGGAAATACCAACCATAGAAACTTGGATGATGACTATACTTTTCAGCAACTTCTTCCATTGCTTTGGCTCTGAATTTCCGGATGCCGGGGTCTTTCATCAGAAATTCACCTTTTTGACAATCATCCCAAAAATCGTTACCAACAAAAAACCTTATGCCTACTTCATCTGCAGCAGATAGCACAGCTTCCAGCGGATCTTCACAACCCAGTTGGTAATGTGGGGCTAGTCTGGAATTATAAATTGCTTTACCATCCAAAGCGATTTCTTGTAACACCAAATATTCAAACCCTATTTCACTTATTTCTTTTACTTTTTCTTTCCATTGAACTTCGGTAAAATTCTTCAATGCAGGGTCCCAATATTTCCCTTCTGAAGGTAGTAAATGCTGAAACTCGAACCATGAACCTGATATTGGTTTTATTTTTGGATTCTTTGTAGCAGTTTTTATTACCTGAGACTGCAATTTCCCTGTCATCAATAAACCTGCCGCACCTAATCCTCCAAATTGTAAAAAATTTCTTCTATCCATTTTCCTTGTATTTATTTATTACACAATAATGTTATAACGTTAGTTTCACATCACATTAATTCACAGGCGTTAGTTTCACAAATGTTACTCCATGATAAGCCACATCTGTTGTGAATTCATTTTCAAAATCACCTAAATCTTTCTGTCGCCACAAATCCCGAACTTTGAATTTTCCTTTCAAACTCAAATCAGAGAAAACGATAGACATTTGGTGTTTTTCCCTTTGCACTTTTTCGCTTTCCTTTTTATCCCAAAGAATGAAATATGGGTTGGCATTGAAAAATCCGACAGCCACAGAACCGTCTTCCAAATATTTGTACCATATTTGTCCATTATCGGTTAAGATCTTTTTGGATGGAAAAACCAATTGATCCTGATCAACCGCTATTACTTCATCATTTGTCAATAAATTTAAAGTAAATGAATCCATATTTGCCATGTCGCAACCAATAAGCAAGGGAGCAGATTGTAAGCACCAAAGACTGATGTGTGCATATTGTTCATTGGCAGTTAAATATGAATCATGCACTTTGTTTCCCCAACCCAATCCCAATTTGCCAACTACTAACATGTCAGGATCATTATAATTTCCTGGTTTTACCATAGGTGCACATACATCCTGAAAAAAGCCAATACTTGAAACAATATTCCATTCGTCTGTAATATCTCTTGTGGTACGCCATTGATTACCACCTGCATCTCTACCCCAGTTCCAAACATTGGGGGCTCCGAATCCAACACAATAAACAATATCACGTTGTACTTTATCCAATGCTTTACGCATAACAATATAAGGCTTTTTGATTAATTCCTCGGTAGGAACAGGTGCTATTTGAGAATAATAACAATAATCATATTTCAAATAATCCACTCCCCATCCTGCCCATGTTTTTGCATCCGTCTCTTCGTTGTTGTAACTTCCCAAATGTCCTCCACATGTAAGAGGCCCGGGAGAAGAATAAATTCCAAACTTTAATCCTTTTGAATGAACATAATCACATAATCCTTTGAAATCCGGAAACTTTTCGTTTCCTTGCAATTGTCCATCTGAAGCACGTTCTTTCGCTTCCCAACCATCGTCAATATTTATGTAAGTCCATCCATGATTGATGAGATTTTCACTCATAAAATCAGCGGCATCTTTTACTTTTTGCTCATTCACCTGTAAGCCCCAACAGTTCCAGCTATTCCATCCCATTGGCGGGGTAAGGCTAATACGGTTACCAACTTCTATTCGAAGTATTCGTGTATCATTACCAAAATCGTTTTCCGCTTTAAGAAAAACATTATATGTACCTTCCTGGTCAATAGAACCAGTAATGATACCTTTTTTTTTATCTAAGTTCAATCCATTTGGCAAATGAATGGAAGAAAAAAATAAAGGTTTCGTACCGGTAGTTGGAATTGTAAATAAAACAGGACTTTTAGGGCGAATGCCTAATACTTTTGCCCCATTAATTTTTGGTTTATTTGAAACTTTCGGCGTTAAAATATATTTTTCTTCTTTTAGTTGTTGAGGCAATACAGATTCAGGTATCACATTTCCTGATGTTTCAAACTTTGCCTCAAGCCAATCTGCATGATCGTACATAATGCCATCACCACCTTCTACTACCAGTAGTGCTAATTTTTGCACCCCTTTTAAATTCACATTGAATGGAACAGTCGGCATTCCTTTATGTAGGATACCACTTGACCAAATAAGCTTTTTATCGGCAATCAACCGAAACTCCATATTCCCTATAAAGTCGTTGGCATCGTCAGCACCTACTAATCCGGAAAAAGATGTTGCATTTTCACCAAGATTTACCAGAAACCGACTGACCGAATGAGTACCAATACCACGTTGATATTTTATGCCTGCCACTTGTAACGTGGCCCCCAAAACTGATTTATTAACTTGCGCCGAGCCCCAGTCCTGAAGCATTAGGTTTACTTGCAAATCATTAAGCCAAATGGTCTTGGGAAATGCAAACAGGGGAAATATTATCAGACAGATAAATAGTTTTTTCATGTAGTAACTGTTTTTTTAAACAATTTAGAATGATTAATTTTTTGTTCACCTATCTCAAACAACGGTTAACGGTTTGCTGACCTTGTTATCCCGTACGAGAAATCCATATAGAAAGAGATATTGCGCAAGGTAATAAGAGGCCATTATCGTTAATGATATGAAAGGAAAAGATCCACTATAAACACTCCAGGCAATCATGCCATCAGAGATCAAAAATAAAACGGCAGCTATTCTAAATAGAATAGAGTATTGCCCATTGTAAAGAAACGAAGATGCACACATTACCGAGACAATCAATGAATAAATTATAGAAGTATACCGCTCATTAGCAGGGATCTTAGCCGTTATAAAGATTGTATAACACAATGCAAAACCTATGATCAGTATTGAACAGGCCATTCCTTTATATGAAAATTGAACCTTTTGAGAAAATGCTAAAATGTAAAAGATATGAGCCATAGAAAAGAAAATAATCTGCATGAAAAAATGGCTTAATGCCCCTGAAAGATCCCCTAAACCAGAGAAAAAAAGAGCCAAAACGATTAAATATTCTTTTAACCTTTTGTATCTTAAAAGAACAATTGCTGCAAATAAAACCGGTAGGGCAATTAAATAAGGGGCAGAACTATTACTGGTATAGCGATTTTCCAATAGAAAGGCTAAAACCAAAAGTAGATAAGCAATGCTCCACCTAAACTGATTTTTTTTTATTAAATTCATCTTTTAAATCCACGGTTTAAATTTCAAAGGGTTCTTTTCATACAACTTTGCAACGAATGAAATTCCAATCAACTCGGTCCAACGTTAATTTATTTCACATAAAATGTTTCCTTTTTTGCTCCAACACCTTTAATAGTTATTGATTTCCATGCTTTTGGTAAAATAGGATTGGTCTGAATAATACCCTGTTCTGTGATTTCCAATCCTCCCATTCCGAACAAAACGGCTTGAAGCATACCTCCCGCAGCAGTTGCAAAATAAGGATTGTTCGAAAATTTAGTTTCAGAAAGGACTCCAAATGGTGGACGTTTATTCCAGACGTAACTCTTTTTGTATAAGTCATACGCTTTTTCGGCATCTCCCAAACGGGCATAAATGACAGCAAGAATGGAATTCCCCATGGCTGGACCATTTTCGAGCATCCGGGGTTCATAGTAATGGAGATCATTTAAAATTTTAGATTTATCATGAACGATTCCAAGGGGATAGATCAGAAGATTTGCATCTGCCTGATTTATTGTTTCTCCGTTATACATACTATTCTCAAGTAAAACACCATTTTTGGAATAATTAAATTTAATATGGTCGGAGATTTCTTTCCATATTGGATTCGCTTGAATATGAAGAACTCCTGCAGCCAGAGTTGCGTATTTCAATATAGTGGCGGCAGAACCATTTGTAAATGCATTGTCATTGACATTTTGTTTCGATTCGTCTGCCCCCACACTGTTCAAGATTGAATAGCTGCCATCTACGTTTTGGGTACAACGACTTACCCAAAAATCACAGACATTTTGGATTACAGGCCATCCGGTTTTTTCAAGCCATGCTTTATCCTGATAAACCTGATAATAATTCCACATTGCAATCCCCACGTCTGCTGTAATATGATGTTCAAAAGTCCCAGTAAGATACCATGTTGGGGTAGCCTCCTCACCGGTATCGTCTGATTCCCATGGATACATTGCTCCCTTGAATCCATAATTATCCGCTCGTTGTATGGCACTATTTAGCCTGTCGAAGCGATAATCCATTAACGTTTTAGCAATGTCTTTATTCATTAAAAGTAAAACAGGGTACATCCACATCTCCGAATCCCAGAATATATGTCCGTTATAGCCAATCCAAGACGATAAACCTAAGGGAGGGATACTTAGTCTGGTGTTTGATCTTGAAAAGGAGTATAAGCTATATAACGCCAGTCGCACATCGAGTTGATCCCCAATGTTGCCTTCTATTTCAATATCTCCCTTCCATAAATCGGCCCATAACAATTTATGGGCAGAGAGCAATGTATCAATTTTAGTATGTAGCACATAGATCGCCATTCGTTGGGCTTCTAATTCGGGTTCCTTGAAATTTCCTGTTGTACAAATTGTTCCAACCAGTGCAAAACGATACTTTTTCCCTTTCTCAAGCCTTTTATCAAATCCAAGTTGAAGGAACTCCCCGACACTATCAACCAAACAAGTAGGCGGACGCCCATCATCAAATAGAAAAGTAGCACACGCTGCAATCTTATGCATCCCGGTTCTGCTTTTTGATGTTGCCAACATTAAAGGGGAACCAACACCTCCATCTTTTAAATAACGGGTTCGTGGATCTTGAAGCTCTTCGGGAAATGTAAAATGATTCCATACCCTGAGCTGACAATCTGCATTCGGTGTAATCTCTGCCACAATCAATCCCGCATAGGGCAGATTGCGCAAAGCCAATACCCTATATTCTATATGGACTTTATTTTTAAAATCAAAAGATGTACTCAAAATAGCTTCCTTCATGTCCAGATCCTGTTGCCAATTAGAAATATTATTTGCGTTAATCTGAGTTCCATCAATCGTGAATGACATATTAGCAAATACCTGTGTTCGGATAATCCTGCTTACATCCCCTAACGCTACTTTGTCATATACTCCATTCGTCACTATGTCTTTTATACAGAACAAGTCTTTATTACTTATCAGACCTATTCTGCCATCGGCCATCGTAACACCATTATAGTCCTTTTTTGATAAGGCTTTTATGTGCCATCCATCCTCTGTTTGCTGACAAAAGCCGGATATAGAATATATTATGGCGAATAATACAGTAAATAATTTATACATTATTGTTTTTATAAAATGTATTTATTATACCATTTCATATAATCATTGTAAAGTCTTGTTGAATTAGGATGCCCCACGGATGCTTTAGAATTGGGTTTATTGATAATTCCTGTGTATTGATAGATGGATATTCTTTCTACAAAAGGAGAAACATCTTCCATCTGTTTTATAATACGCGAAAAGTCAGCCGGGCATAAAGCTCCTTTGGTCTTGTCTTCAAAATAGAAAACTTCCATATCTGCCCATATTTTTGACTTACCGACTTTTTGATGCGCCTTGTATAAATGTTCAAAATATCTTCCCGCTTCTCCTGCCTTACATCCATTTACGCCAACGCCATCCTGATAAGCAATAATGTCAATATCCATTCTATCCAGTTGCTTGATGAATTTTTCGTCGGTTGCCTGTTCCCCTTTAACATTGTACGGAGCAATGATATTTACAGCGTTAGGAGTAATTTCGTGTGCTACTTTTGAGATTTTATTTAAATAGGTGATAAATATTTCCTGAAAGTAAGGTGATAAATAGGATTCATTCGGGAAATACCAACCGTAAAAACTCTTATGATGCCCGTAGTTTTTTGTAACCTCCTCCATTGATGCCACCCGCAGATTGTAAATATCGGGATCTGTAAATAATTTGTTCTGGTCCCGCCAGTCGCCCCAGAAGTCATTACCGATAAAGAACTTTATACCAAACTCATCTGCCGCAGATAAAACCGCTTCCAAAGGGTCATCACACTGGTATTTGATTTGTGGAGCCAGTTTGGAAGGATAAAATACTTTTGCATTATCTGCAACTTCAAGCAAAACAAGGTACTCAATACCAAATTCTTTAATCTCTTTTATCTTTTCCCTCCAGTCATTGGCAGTAAAGCTTTGCAATGTTAGATTCCAATATTTGGCTTCCTCGGGGGTGTTATGCTGAAACTCTATCCATGATGCTGTGATCGGTTTAATCCTGGGGTTGTTGGCAATCAATGGATTTGTTGCTAACGCAGGCAGGTTGTTTAATAAAAACAGACTCGTAGCACTCAAACCCAGCGATTTCACAAACTTTCTTCTATCCATAATGAGGCAATTTTAATAGTTTTATAAAAGGGGTATCCCTGATAAATAAATGATTGCAACATTTTTATTATTCAATGCTCAATCTGCTCAGCTCTTTTACAGGAAGATTCGGGTAAAGAACAGGATGTAATTTTTCAACTTTGATTTGTTCGGGCAAAGAGAATGAAACAGTTTGCCTGATGTCTTTTGAAGAAGAGCCGATTCTTATTTCATATATTCCTTTATCGGCAACCCATGTATTAATTCCGCTCCAAAAGGAAGCCAGCAAGCGGGAGTCCAGCATAAAGGATATACGTTCACTTTGACCGGGTTGTAATAATCTTGTTTTGGTAAATGCTTTTAATTCCTGCACTGGTTTTTCAATCTCCAGATTAGGGGCGCTCAAATATAATTGAACGACCTCTTTTCCTGTAAACCTTCCTGTATTTTTAATATTAACCGATATCCTGATACTGTCTTTAAAGACGGGATTGTCAATATTTATACCTGAATATTGAAATAGTGAATAGGAAATCCCATAACCGAATTCATAAGAAGTGGGTACTTTAAATGATTCGTAATAGCGATAGCCGACATAGATACCTTCATTATAAAAGGCGTTCTGTGGATTGCACAGTGGGCTTTCAGGGTGAAATGTCTTTGCTGAAGGCACATCATCGTACACCCTGGGGAAAGTCATCGTTAATCTTCCCGATGGAGTCGATTTCCCTTTTAGGATATCGGCAACAGCATTTCCACCTTCCTGTCCAGGTTGCCAGGCCAACAGAATAGCATCGGGGTAATCGCGCCAGCTTTCTGTTTCAATTACGCCACCAATGTTTAAAATAACAACTACTTTTTTCCTAACAGCATGATATGCTTTTGAAACATCGCTTATCAGATTTTTTTCGGTTTCCGATAAATAAAAATCAGTTTTTATTCTGTCTCTTCCTTCGCCTGAATTACGACCAATGGTTATGAGTGCGATATCGGTATTCTGAACCTGTTTTTGGATATCCTGTTTTGAAAGTGGCATCTCTGAAATAAAGTCAATCACTTTTTCTTTGGCTACCGAAGGATCAGACATGAAGTCAGCAGCCTTTTTGATTGTTGCTTCATCTGCATGTGTGATGACTGAATCAATATAACGGGAATAAATGGATTCTAACGATTTGGCAAATGTAAATCCGGCATTGGTCAATCCTTCTTTCAAAGAAACGGAATGTTCAAAGTTGACTTCCCCACTTCCGGTTCCACCAACAATAAAATGATAGGCTGTCTTGCCAAACAATGCAATGTTTTTTATTTTCTTAAAGGGCAGTGTATTCTCATTGTTCTTTAATAAGACCATGCTCTCAGTTGCCGCTTCTTTTGCCACAAGGTCGTGCGCTTTCAAATCAGGATTACCTGAAAATGGAAAAGATTTAAACCTGGGTGTTTTTAATAGATAGTTGAGAATATGCGCTATATTCCGGTCTAGTACCTTTTCGTCAATCGTTTTGGTCTTTAATGCGTTCAGTAAAATTTTCCTTTGTTCAGTTCCCGGCATAATGATATCGTTTCCAGCATTCATTTGCGCAATGGGATCGATGCCGCCGCCCCAGTCCGACATTACCATCCCTTTAAATCCCCATTCATCACGTAAAACCGTAGTCAGGAGATCCCTGTTTTCGGAAGTATAATACCCGTTCAACCGGTTGTAGGATGACATGACTGTCCACGGTTTGGCTTCTTTCACGGTAATTTCAAATCCGCGTAAATAAATTTCTCTTAATGCCCGCTGACTAATTAACGCGTTTTCGGAGCCTCTATAGGTTTCTTCATTATTAGCGGCAAAATGTTTAATAGATGTGCCTACACCATTGAACTGTACCCCTCTAACCATTGCTGATGCTATTTTGCCTGCAATTAAAGGATCTTCTGAATAATATTCAAAATTGCGCCCGCACAGCGGATCCCGTTGTATGTTCAAAGCCGGGGCCAACAATACGTCACACCCATATTCCAATACTTCGTTCCCCATGGCTTTACCTACCCTCTCAACCAGTTCTGTATTCCATGTTGAGGATAGGCCCGTAGCTGTTGGAAATGCAGTACAAAAGAACGTTTTGTCAGTGCCCTTGGGATGCGCGTCTATTCGTAAACCGGCAGGTCCGTCTGACAATATTGATGTTGTGATGCCTAAACGTTTTATTTCCCATGTGCGTCCGGCAAAACCATGCGCAATGATCGGAAGTCCTGAAGGTGGAGGATAACCAAGCCCTACGACTAAATAGACTTTCTCTTCCTGGGTCATGGCATTGATAACATCCTCGATATTATCCTTTCCCAGTTTCGGTAGGAGAGCGCTATTCTTCTGTCCGTACATACTTACAACAAAAGTCATAGACAGTAAGGCTATGATTAATTCTTTACTTCTCATTTGTTTAAACTTTTCATATAAAGGTTCGCTGTTCTTTTGAAAAATTAGTACAGCAATTCCTGTTTTTTCGATAATTAAAAAACAGGGGCATTAAACTTGATATTAATTTTCTCGTTTCAATGCCCCTGAGTCTTTTTAGCTTCAATTAATTTTACTTACTTCCAGAATGAATTTTGTACAAGATTCGGATTAGTGAGAATATCCTGATCATAAACCGGTTTGTAATAATTCTTTGGTTCAATAAAATTATATTTATTCAATTGCGATTTTAATTGAACATAGCCTGAAGTTGTATTTGACAATGAGAACAAGGCTTTATCCAAACTGTATTTTGTAATACTACCGTTGGTAACCTGTGCCAAATCTGCAACAGTGGCGCCGATAAACATATCAGCTACGCCATCTCCAGTAACGTCAATGTAACCCAGTGCGGGAACAAACATTCCCTGTGGTGTGGCGGCTGCTAATTTACCTACTCCCCATCTCATCAGGTCCTGCCATCTGAATCCCTCACAAGCCAATTCAACACGACGTTCCCGACGAATTTCCAATATGGCTCCCTTCATAGTTCCCTGAACGTTGGGGTAATGACTTGCCAGTCTGGGATCAACAGTAGACAGCCAGGTTGCTAATACGGCATGTGGCATTTGTACTCTATCTCTTAGTACATTGATTGTCAGGTCAAGGTCAGCTTGTGTCAATTCACCCAGTTCAGCTTTCGCTTCTGCATAAATTAAATACATTTCTCCTAATCTGTAAATGGGCATATCGTCATAACCTGTTCCTCCACCCAATTGAATCTGATCGGAAGTTAGCGGGTAGTATTTTTCCTGGATATAACCAATTTCCAATTTAGGTATTGTTGCAGCAGTTGTTCCCGGAGCAACATATCCTGGCTGCATGAATGTTTGAACCAGACGGGGATCTCTGTTTGCAAAAACACCTGTAAATGGCAGTTGATCATAACCCGCTACCTGTTGGAATGGGATTGCAGTTCCTGCGTTAACGGCGAGGTATTCTTCCATCAAATCACGTGACAGTCCGCTTGTATTATTGAAAATGTTTTTAAAAATAGTCGTTACACTCAAACTTAAATCATAAGCTTTAATCATGATCATTTCTGAGTTGGCTGACAAATCGGCACTGTTAAACAACGACTCATAAGCCTTCGTATGTACTGCAGAACCATTTTTTACATAAATAGAGAATTTGCCACTTTTAATCAGTTGTGATGATGCATCTCTCGCAATCTGTAAGAAACGGTTGGCATCGGTGAGACCCAATTCCGGGTGATATTTTCTCATTGTACCTTCTTGCAAAGCGATACGCGCCAAACCGGCCAAAGCAGTCGATTTAGTGACCCTTGTTTTGCTGGTTCCATCAATGATATTCGCAACAGCAAAGTTCAGATCGGCAATAATAGAATCAACAACGACAGACCGCTTAGTCTGGGTCTTGTACAATGAAAGAGAATCCGATGTTGTTAATACATGGCTAAACCAGGGGACATCAGAATATTGTTTAACCATTTCATAATATTGAAATGCTCTGAAAAAATGTCCGACACCTATGTAATTATTGAGATCTGCTGTATTACCGGTCGCTTTTCCTGCATTATCCAAAAAGAAATTGATATTTCTTATTGTTGTCCAGTTAGAACTCCATGAACCGACATTTGCAGAAGTCACCTCACCCCTCATCATTTTATATTCATAAGTATCTGCTGTAGACAAAATGTTGTCGGAAGTTAAATCCGTCATCGAAGCCGGCATAATACCGTATAACCCATTTAGATATAAACTAAGGTCATTCGGTGATGAAAAAAAGGACCCTTGATTCATCGAAGTTTCGGGATAAAGGTCCAGTTTAGTACATCCGAATATTGTCACAACCGCAACAAGAATCAGAAATATGCTCTTTAATTTACTAATATTTTTCATGTTTATAATGTGTTTTTATTTAGAACGAAAGAGTCAAACCAAGAGAATAAGACTTTTGAAGTGTGTATGACAATCCGCCGCCACCACCGATTCCAACCAATTCAGGATCTACGCGATATTCAGCAACCAGGCCTGATTTTGTGAATAAATTTTCCCCACTGAAGAAAATTCTTAGTTTCTCAATACGACATTTCTGTAAAACTGATTTGGGAACTGAATAACCAATCGTCAAATTTTTCAATCTTGCGTACGATGCGTTTTGTAGATAACGGGTCTGGGGAATACCTAATTCATAACTGCTGCTTTCAGCAATCTGCGGTTTCATTCTTGGGAAATAAGCATTGGTATTGGTTGGTGTCCAGTGATTGGTAAATCCAACTGTTTCCCCCGTCCATGGGCTTGCATACATATTAAAGAACGTATAATCCGTTGTCGATCCGTCGGCTGCAGGATAAAAATCTTTTTTCCCTACACCCTGGAAGAACATCGATACATCAAATCCGTTCCAATCCGCGCCCAGATTGACACCGAAATTATATCTTGGATTGGTATTGCCAATCACAGAATAATCACCGTGGTCAGTTGTTGTCCATTTGCCTTTTGAAATGACACCATCATTGTTTTTATCCAAAAACTTAAGGTCACCTACTGAAATCGGATTTACACCTGTATAATTGGTGACTGCACTTTGACTCGCGTGTTTTGTTATGTCTTCAGCTGATGTGAAAAATCCTTCAGTTGTTAAACCCCAGATTTCACCAAGTTGTTGTCCAACATGAAAATCGCTTAGAGTTCCTGTCGGATTATTGTATTTTGTGATCTTAGCCTGATTATCAGATAATACGGCTGAAGCATTATAATTGAGTTGCTTACCTGCAACGGTTACCTGGTCTTTCCAGCTTACCATCATTTCCCAACCCTTAGTCGTCAAATTGGCCGCATTAACCAATGGTTGTGATGCACCCAATACATTGGGCAAAACTCCACCTTTGGACAGCATTCCTTTGGTATCCCTGTTATAGATATCTGCGGTTAACGTCAAACGATTCTTTAAGAAGTTGATATCCACACCAAAATTTTTGGTTGTAACTTTTTCCCATGTTAAGTTTCCTGCAACCAGACCGGGGGAAGAAACATAATAAGGACGGCTACCATCCAGTATCACACTGCTTTGCGCATTATTCATGGTAGGGAGGTAAGGATAATTGCTTACATTCTGATTCCCCAGTGTACCGTATGATGCTCTTACCTTTAAAAAGCTGATCACACTTGAAAGTGGCTGAAAAAACTTTTCGTTAGATGCTACCCATGCGGCAGATCCTGAAGGATTAAAAGCCCACCGGCTGTTTGATGGGAAACGTGATGTGCCATCATATCTTCCGCTACCCTCAAGGATATATTTATTGTCGTAGGAATAATTTACTCTTCCAAATGTGCTTTTCATAGCCCAAGTCGAAATTGATTCCGCATCTGTAATCGCACCAGTTGCCAATTGAATTGTCGGATAGCTGGGTGTAATAAGCCCTGCGCGACCCACATTCAGATTGTCTAATCTGGAACTTTCCTGGTTAACACCCAGTGTTGCACCAACAGCATGTTTTCCTGCAAATGTCTTATGAAAATTGGCGTAAACATCTGTATAATACTGATCGGTGAACTGTGTGATCGCTGTTGCCGTTGCATTTGAACCCCATGTTTGTTGATTGCCAGGTCCTTTCATGTAGGTAACTGGAATATTGGCATACCTTTGTATGTTACTCGCCCTGTAATAGGAAAAATTACTGTTTATGGAAAGTACATCTTTTATAAGATCAATTTTGGTTTCAAATTTGGTCTGATAATTAGAGTTGACTGAGATATATCTGCCACCATCAATTAAAGAGCCGATGGTCTGTACACCAGCACTTGTATAATAACCATCCGGAGTGTAGGGCACTTCCAGCGTACCCATTGTCGTTGGAAAAAAGAACCATGAATCACCATATAATGCATATGGACGATTGTACTCATTTTTCACATAAGAAGTATTGTTGGATATCTCCCACCAGTCTTTAAGCTTGATGCTGACCTTGCCCAGGAAATTATATTTTTTATAGGTATCGGCTGCAACTTTTAACATACCGTTATTATCTTCATAACCCCCTGAAAGCATATAGGTAATCTTGTCGCTATTACCTGCGATGTTGAGATTATGTTGTTGTGAGCCGCCATAATCCTTAAATATTTGCTTGTACCAGTCCGTATTACCGAGCCCAATCCACTTGGTTCCGGTAGGATCCAATACAATATTAGGAAGTGAAGGATTTAAGGAACGTGATGCGGCATAATCCAATGCCGTTTTATCATATACCATACAGCATAATGTTGCCATGATATTCAGGTCCTTGGCAACCTGCCCAGGATTCAGTAAATATTGGGGAGTTACTGTAGGCGCTCTCATGCTGAAGTTATTAGAATAGGTGATCGTCTGTTTTCCTGGTTTTGCAATCTTGGTTGTTATCAGGATAACCCCATAAGCCGCTCTTGAACCATAAATAGCAGATGCTGATGCATCTTTCAATACAGTTACATTTGCAATATCATTAGGGTTCATATCATTCAATCGACCAGCATCAGCTACAATCCCGTCTATCACTATCAATGGGCTGCCTCCGTTGATAGAGCCGTAACCTCTGATATTATAACTGGGAGATGCATTTGCCTGACCGTTTCCGACCGTAATATTCAAATTGCCCACAGCACCTTCCAAAGCTTGGCCTACATTCAAAACGGGCCTGTCTTCTATTTTATCAGAAGAAACACTGGCAACGGCTCCCGATAAATTGACCTTCTTCTGAACACCGTAACCCACTACAACAACTTCATTTAATGCATTAATCTCTGTAGTCATTGCAACATTGATAACTGAAAGATTACCTACTTCTCTTTCTTCTTTGTTCATCCCAACAAAGGAGAAAACGAGAACAGATTTTTGTGAAGGAACTTTAATTGAAAAGTCTCCTAATTTATTCGTTAAAGTCGCGTTTTTTGTTCCTTTTACAGTAATTGTTGCGCCGGGAATACTAGAGCCATCAGATTTCTGAGTAACGGCTCCCGTGACTACCAATTCTTGTGCATTCGCCATATGAAATATGGCTAAAAGCACTAATGAAAGTAGTAATTTTCTCATCGATTTAAAAAATTTGTAGTAATTAATAAATGTTGGAAATTGGTAATATATTAAAATTATTCAAATAAGTGTTTCTGTAGTTTGTTGACAAATAGATTGACAGTAGCTTAGTAGTGTATTAATTATGAGGCTAAATTTTTTCCAGTGTTTTCCATACTTGAAACATTGCTCGTGGAACATGAAATGCACCTTTCCATTTTCCGCCTTTCAGGGGCAACAGTACCTGACCGAAACGATTCAGATAACCAAACCATTCACCATATTCTTGATCACGGAAATGTTCCCAAGTATACTCATGAACTTTTTCAAACCATTGCATACATCTGACATCACCGGTTAAGGCATAACCTTTGGCGAGGGCTATAAGTGTCTCTACATGAACCCACCAGAGCTTTTGATCCCATTCAAGTTGTTGAGGGGGGTAGCCTTTTCTGTCCAGAAAATAAAATATACCACCATACTCTTTGTCCCATCCATACTCAAGAATATTAAGTGTAGTATTAACGGCCTTTTCAATTAACGCCTGATCCCCAAACCGCTTACCAAGGTCCATAATAAACCACATCGCTTCGATCCCGTGTCCAGGATTTATAAGACGGCCTTCAAAACTATCAACCATCTTTCCATCCAAATCAACATTTTCAACTATCAGACCGGATTTTGACTGACGAAAAACATCCATGACTTCATGAATAACCGTTTTCGCAACAGCATCAACTCTTTCTTTTCCGATGATTTGCTCCATTTCCATTGATAAATTGCATAGGATCATAGATAAGGAAAAACTTTTCAGCGGCCGTGTACCTGGGTAAGTCTTATCATAAACGCCTTTCCAGTGGTCTTTTTTAGCTAAAATATTTTCAAAGGTTTCCATGGCAATTTCTCCGTATCCCTGATCGGGGAGAGCCTTATCAAGTGCGGCAAATCCCATCGCAGCAAAACAATCGCTAAAAATATTATACGGCTGCACTAATGGTTTACCATCTTCTGTTAAGGAAAAATACCAATTACCGGATGAGTCCCTACCGAATTTCTTCATAAATGAGGCACCGTGTACTGCCATATCCAGCCATTCCTGTTTCTGTGCAACATTGTTATACATTGTGCTGAAACACCAAACCTGACGGCCCTGTAGCCACATGAACTTGTCTGTGTCATATACGCTTCCATCCCGGTCAAGACAAGTATAATACCCGCCATTCTTTTCATCCTTACTGTATTTCATCCAAAAAGGAAGGACATTACTTAATAATTCATTTTTGTATAATGTCTTATACTTTTGTAACTGAGATTTTTCAGTCATGAATTTCGTTTTATCTTGTAAGTCATTTAACCCGTCATTTTTTCTCATAAAATACTTCTTTATGCTTATTTCAAAATTGTCCGTAAATGTATGGTTATTTATATTAAAAAGTCAATGATTTATAAAAATATTTATTAATTAATATTTATTTAATAAATTACAGTAGTTTAGTTAACATGAGTTACAAATAATAATAATGCCAAATCAGTTAAATG
>Ga0209748_1000452_pt1 | contig 21879 bp, 20 predicted proteins | sample BarGraIncu00421A_FD_185490 | JGI IMG/M metagenome (GOLD analysis project Ga0209748, IMG submission 185490) | Arctic peat soil microbial communities from Barrow, Alaska - Barrow Graham LP Incubations 004-21A (SPAdes) (version 2) | ecosystem: Environmental > Terrestrial > Soil > Wetlands > Peat... | reverse complement strand
GCCGGGTGGCCGATCTTCCGGGGGCGAGCTACTGCCTCAATGCAGGCGGCGACGTCGTGGTGGGAGGCACGGACGGTCGGGCCAGCGGCGGACCTGGAGCGGTATGGCGGATCGGTATCGAGGACCCGCGCGATCGCTCTCACATCGCCGAGGTCGTGGAGCTTCACCATGGTGGAGTGGCGACATCCGGCACTGCTGCCCGCGGGGCGCATCTCTACGATTCGGCGACCGGGACCTTCGTTGACCGGACAGAGTCGGTCACCGTGCTCGGACCCAGTCTGATGTGGGCAGATGTTTGGGCCACCGCGCTGTTCGTCGGACCGGCTTCGCTGGCCGGTTTGTTCTCAGAGGTCGCTGACGGTTACCGCGTGATCAACCTGTGAGAGTGGTCGGGGATGGTTTCTGGGTCGAGTACAGTGGAAGCACAACGAAGGGCCTACCTCTCGCCAGGTAGGCCCTTCGTTGTATTTGTTGGGTCCGTATTTGTTGGGTCCCCGTTGTTCCCTCCTGATTTGGTGCAGATGCGTCGATGCGCGCAGGCGCGCGGGTGACGCGGGTTCGGGGATCTGCCCGGAAGCTCAGTGGGTGAGGATCTTGCTCAGGAAGTCCTTGGCCCGGGTGGACTTCGGGTTCCTGAAGAACTCCTTCGGGGTGTTCTCCTCGACGATCTGGCCCTCCGACATGAAGACCACGCGGTTGGCGGCCCGGCGTGCAAAGCCCATCTCGTGGGTCACCACGACCATCGTCATACCGTCCCTTGCCAGACCGGTCATGACGTCGAGGACCTCGTTGATCATCTCGGGGTCCAACGCCGAGGTCGGCTCGTCGAAAAGCATGACCTTTGGGTCCATTGCCAATGCTCGCGCGATGGCGACACGTTGCTGCTGACCACCGGACAGCTGCGCGGGGTACTTGTCGGCCTGCTCCGTGATGCCGACCCGCTCTAGCAGCAGGGTGGCCCGCTCGTTGGCTTTGTCCTTGTCAAGGCCGCGAACCTTGATCGGACCCAGAGTGACGTTCTCACGAATCGTCTTGTGCGCGAACAGGTTGAACGACTGGAAGACCATGCCGACGTCAGCGCGGAGCCTGGCCAGCTCCCTGACTTCGTCAGGCAGTGGCACGCCGTCGATTTCGATCGTCCCGGACTCGAATGTCTCGAGCCGGTTGATCGTGCGACAGAGGGTGGACTTGCCCGAGCCGGAGGGGCCGATGATGACGACGACCTCGCCCTCGCCAATCGTGAGGTCGATGTCCTTGAGGACGTGCAGCTCGCCGAAATGCTTGTTGACCTTGTCCAATACCACCAAGGGCCGATGCGTCGCCGCGGGCGAGTCAGCAGCGTCCTCGACTCTTGGTGTACCTGCCATGTCGTCAAACCCTATGCGGGGTGGCGCGCAGGCTCGAACCTCGGCTGTGGCAGGTCACGATTCAGCCGTGAACGCCTGGATTACCGAGATTGCAGGCCTTGCAGACCTCCCGGAGTCGCAGGCCGGGCCCTTCCGGTAGTCAACGGTAGCCTCGTTCGCTAGCCTCTGCTACAGCGACGGCGAAGGGAGTGACCATGGTCTCGACGGTATTGGTGACGGGAGCAGCCGAACCGGTGGCTGCGGTGTCTGAAGCCCTCAGGCAAGCGGGTGCCCAGGCGATCCCGGTCGATGATCTCAGGAAGCTGGAGGCGGCACTTGCGGGGATTCCGCCCGGCTCGCTGGATGGATACGTGCAGCTGCCGGTTCACGTTGCGGCGCGGGGCGGCACGGTCGTCGAACGCGTGCGCAACTTCCTGGAGGATGGGCTGCTCGCCCGCTTCGCGGCATCCTCGACTCTCCTGCCGGCGATGTCCGACGAGGGTCGAGTCGTCCTCGTCGGGGGAAACACTCTCGTCGAGGCGTCGGCGCCCGATGACCAGAGTGCGAGATCGGCGTTGCTCGGCGTCCTCGCCCATGCCATCCAGGCTGACAAGTCAACGACCGGGATCGCGGTCCGGGTGCTGCCGCACGACCAGCTGGCCGAGCACATCGCGGCGGTGGCCCTGGGCGCCGAGCCGACCCGAGAGCACACGCTGGCTGAGCTGCTGGACCGTGAGCCGCCGATGAGCTTCGATGACTGGCGCATCGAAGTGATGGGGCTGGTCAACGGCGAGTTCTGAACCCGCCCGTTCAGCTCAGCTTCTCGAACGTCAGGCCTTTGGCGCGTAATGCCTTGATGATGGTCGGCAGCGCATACCGTGTCTGGGTGTTCTTCAGGTGCATCAGGACTGTGCTGCCCGCACGGGCGGGGGTGTCAATCGGTCACCGTGGACAACCTTGTTGACGATCGCCGGCGCGGATGTGCCGGCTCAGTCGCGGGTGTCCGTGCCCCACTGGCACAGTCGGTAGCCCTGTCGTAGCGCGAGGTAGTACAGCCGGGTCGTGTACACGCCATCGCCGTATGGTGGCCGGAGCAGCTTCGGGGACGTGTTCGCCTGCTGCCCGTACGCGATCTCCCAGGACACAGCGGCATCACTGATCTGGTCCAGGCTTCGGTGTGTGTTCGTGTGGTTCTCCAGGTAGTGCGCGGCAGCCCTGATCTGCCTGACCATGGAGGGGTTCGCTCTGGCCCAGGACCCCACGAGGAAGAAACGTCCGCGCACGTTGTTCGCCCTGAGTGTGTTCAGGATCGAGCTCAGGTTCGCCTGGCTGGTGTACCCGTCATCGAAGGTGAGCCACACGTTCTGCGATGTGTTGTAGCACTTCTTGATCGACGCCCGGACACTGGCGCTGACCACCGCGCCACCGGTGGCGCGATAGGACGGGGACGTCACCGAGACGACCGGGGCTGCGGTAGCCAGCGCCGGCATCGGCACGAGCGTCGACAGAACCCCGACGGCGAATATGGCGACCGCCACACGTCCTCTTTCAAGCATGTTGGCGTCCGCTCCGCTAGCCCGAGCAGCGCGTCAGGTTCGCCGCTGCATCGCTGACAGCGCTGGTGCCACCGAGCACGACAATCTTGGTGGCGCCAAGACGGGTCAGCTCCGCGAGGGTCGAGGCCGGTACGCAGTCTCTCGATGTGAGGAGCAACGGTGCGCCGGCCCGGGCCGCCACGGGGGCGCCGGCGAGAGCATCGGGGTAGCCCGCCCCGGACGCGAGATACGCGGTGGTGGCACCCTGCGGGTAGGTATTCGACGAGATCGCCGCAGCCGTCGCGTACCGGTCGGCGCCTGACCACCGCTGCACCGTGGCGCCGGGCACGATGGCCTTGACCTGTGCGATGACCGCGGCATCGATGACGGCCTCACCGCCGAGGATGACCACCTCGGTCGGCCTCCCGGAAGTGAGTGCTGAGGCGGTCGCGTTCGGCAGCGCGGAGCGGTCGGTGAGCATGAGCGCACCGCCCAGTCGCCCTGCGGCGGCCGAGCCGCCCAGCGCGTCGGGGAACGAGGCACCTGTCGCGATGAAGACGGTGTTGCCAAGGCCGTTGGTGATCCCGGCAAGCTTCGCGGCGGTCTCATACCGGTCCTGACCGGCCCACCTGTATACGGTGCCCGTGCCGAAGCTCTTGAGCTGGGTCTCGACGAGGCTGCTCACAGCCGCGGCTCCGCCGGCGATATTGACAAGGCGGGGGGTGAGCGTGGCGAGCTCGTTGCTGATGGCGGCGGGAAGGGTTCCGTCCTGCGGCACAAGAAGGAGTGGACCGTCTTGTGCGGCGGCAACCGGCCCGGCGGCGAGGGCGTCAGGAAAGTTGATGCCTGATGCGACCGTGACAGCGAACTGTGCTCCCGGGGACTGCGTTTGGAAGGCGTACTGCGAAATGGCGACGGCAGTGCTGTAGCGGTCAGCGCCGGCGAGGCGCGTGTAGTTCGACTTTGCCTGCGGTTGGCCGAATGCGGCGGTGCCGTTCGGCGTGCCGAGCCCGGTCGGGCCGTCCCAGCCGGTTCCTGCGCTGCACAGAATCGTCGAACAGGCGCCATTGGTGCCCGAGGTCACGTCGTACAGGCTCGAGGTTTGCGAGTAGGGGTAGGCGTTCGGGTGGTCCGAGGCACCGGGGGTGCCGGCGAGGGCGTACACCGAGGCGATGATCGGCGCGGCCGCACTCGTCCCGCCGTACACGTGCCAGCCCGAGTTGAAGCCCGCCACGCCGGTTTGCGGGTCAGCGACCGCGGACACGTCGGCCATCGCGCGCGTGGCGCAACCGGTGTTGATGGAGAAGGCTGCAGCGAGAGCCGTGTTGTAGGTGGAGCATCCGGAGCCGCCGCCCGACCACACTGTCTCGGTCCAGCCGCGGGTGTTGGCGGCCGTCCTCAGACTGGTGCCGCCGACTGCCGTGACGTGGGACGACGACGCGGGGTAGGACCCTCCCACGTACCCGCCGTCACCGGTGGACGCGGTCACCGCGATACCGGGTTGGTTGTAGTACGAGCCGAAATTACTGTCGGCAGCGTCGAAGCCGGCAGGGGTGCCGTAGCTGTTGGAGATGGCCACCACCCCCGCGGTGTGGGCCGCGGTGCTGACCGCGGTGCCCAGGTCCGCGATCGAGGTGCCGTTGGCTTCGACCAGCAGGATGTGGCAGTTCGGACAGGTCGCTGAGACCATGTCGAGGTCCAGCGAGATCTCAACCGCCCAACCGGCGTTGTCGGGCGGCAGGTTGGTGGCCGAGCCGGACTGGTTGACCTTCCTGAAGCAGCCGTTGCCCGTGGTGCAGGGGGGAAGACTGTACTGGGCGCGGTAGATGGCCAGGTCCGACTCCGCATTCGGGTTGTTGTACGCATCGACGATGGCGACAGTCCGCCCGCTGCCTTTCGTCTGGTCCAGCTTGTAGGCCGCGGCCAGGGCCGACGGTCCGTACCCGGACGGAGTCGCGTTAGGCGAAACGGCGTTCTCGCTCAGGTCGGCGGGCTGGACCGTGTCCGTCTGCTGGATGGCGAAACACGTCACATGCCCGGGCGTTGTGACCGTGCTGCACAGTCGGGCCGTCTTGTGGTGCACGACCGCAGGGGCTACGGGGCTGGCCACCGCGGAAGCCGACGGACCCAGCAGGGCGATCACGCCGGCGACGGCCACCCTTCGATAAGTGAGTCTCACTGCGATTCGACTCCCTGCCCGTTCAGTGACTACATGACCCGCTCACCAGCGTGTCGCACATCCCGGGCGTCAACATCGGCCGAACACCCCGGACGGCCCAGCCGTTCGGTGATTCCTGAGTCGCCGATTCTTCTCATGGCAGGGGTCGGGTGGCGACGGTGGTTCTCCCGGGGAACGGCGGTGCCGACGATCGCTCTTGTCTGCTCAGCCGTTGAGTGCGTCCGCATCGGTGGTGACGCGGTTGCGCCCTCCCTGCTTGCTCGTGTACATGAACCGGTCGGCGCGATCAACGAGGTCGTCGGCTGTCTCGGCCGGCATCGCCATCGTGGCGCCGACTGGGACGGTCACCCGGGTCGCCCGGTCGACGATCCACCGATCCGCGTCCTGCGTCACCAGGCGCCGCCCGCCGGCAGTGAGCATGAGCTGGACGGCGGCGGGCTCCTGATGCAGCAGCCCGACCACGAACTCGGCCTGAGCCTGCAGCGTCCCCGCGAGGATCTGGGGCGGGAGGCCGGTGAGCTTGAGCGGACCGGTCGCAAGCTGAGCGAACAATGGCGACCTCGGCACATTCCCCTGCACCAGCCCGTCGGTGGAGGGGGTCTGCGGCATCGTCAAGGCTGGGGCTGAATCACCAAAGATGCCCGCGTGGCTCGGTGCAGATGAAGAGCCCGACCACGCCATCGCGGTCGGGCGCCTGACTATGGCGCGAGGATCTGCAGCGCGCCTGGGACGCAACCACACGGTGACCGGCAAATGCGCGAGTTCGTCGCCGTCACCGCAGACCGGCAGTGGACGATCGGCGCTGAGGGTGACCTCGCGGGCCGTGTTCATACTGACCTCGGGGCGATTGATGTGGGTGCCGTGTTTGGCCTCGCGCATGAACGAGACGACGGCCCGGCGCGGTCCGTCACCGACGATCATCACGTCAAGCAGACCGTCGTCGAGCCGCGCAGGCGGAACGATCTGCAGGCCGCGCCCGTACGCGCCGGAATTCGCAAGAACCACCATGTGGGCTTTGACCGTGGTCGTCACTCCATCGGCACATACCGTGTAGGTGGGCGCCTTCCAGGTCGCGATCGCGCGAATCGGTGCGAGGCGATAGAGCAGTGCGCCAGGTATCCAGCGGCTGTCGTTGATAATCCGGTTCGCCACCGAGTCGACCCCTGCGTACACGTTGCCGGGACGATCGTGCCGTTGATGTCGAGCACGTCGATCGCCTTTGCCGGGCCGTCGAGCAAGAGCGCGGCGAGGCCCTCGACAGTCGTCGGCAGGCGCAGTGCGCGGGCCAGGTCGTTGCCCCTTCCGGCCGGTACGATTCCGAGCGTGCCGCCGGACGCGACCGCCGCGCCGGCAACGTCGCGCACCAGCCCGTCACCGCCCACAGCCACGATGACATCGCCGTCGGCGGCCGCGGCCGTCGCCAGCTCGATTGCATGTTCGCGGCTGTGGGTCATTTCGACCCGCACGGTTGCCCCGGCGTTGCCTATGCGTTCGGCGAGCGGCGCCCAATACCTCGCGGCGTGGCCGCGGCCCCGCCGGAGATCGGGTTGACGAGTGCGGTGAATGAGCGCATGTCCGCCGACTCAGCCGATCAGGACGCCGGGGTTGAGGATCCCGGCCGGGTCGAGGGTGTTCTTCACCGCGCGCAGCACCTCGACGGCGAGTGGCCCGATCTCCTGCGCATAGGTGTCACGGTGGTCGGTGCCGACCCCGTGGTGATGCGTGATCGTCGCGCCGGTGGCCCGGATCGCGGCGTTGGCAGCGAGTTTCGCCGTGTGCCAGTGGGCAATCGGGTCGTCATCCTGCGCGCAGAGGATGGTGAAGTAGAGCGATGCGCCCGCTTCATAGACGTGCGAGATGTGGCAGAGCACGACCGGCGGCGTGCCCATTTCGGCGAGGGTGGCGGTGAGCGCGGTCGTCACCGCTGCGCGCAGGTGCGCAAGGTTCGACCAGAAAGTCGCTGTCTCGAGCGTTTCGACGAAAGCACTCTTGTCCAACAAGGAGTCGCGCAGGTACGGCGCGAGGTAGCGGCCGACGCGCCAGGCCTCGCCCGGCCCGGTGCCCAGCGCTTCGCCACCGGCGGCGGCAAGGACGTCTGACGCGGCCGCCCGACGTGACGCGACCTCGTCCGGCGTGCCCTCGTAGCCGGCGATCGCCAGGCAGCCGCCGGGGCCGCTGCCGGAGCTACCGCTGGGATCGGAGAGATTGACTGCCGTCTCGGTCTCGTCGGACAGGCGCAGCACGGTCGGAACCGGGCCGTCCTGGACGAGCGCGCGCAGCGCGGCCGCACCCTGCTCGAAGGAGTCGAATCGCCAGCCGTCGTAGATGCGTTCTTCGGGTGCGGGGTGCACGCGTACGGTCACCTCGGTGATCACGCCGAGCGTCCCCTCCGAACCCATGACGAGTTCGCGAAGGTCCGGACCTGCCGCGGACTTCTGTGCCGTGCCAAGGGTGATCGTGCCGCGCGGCGTGGCGAGGACGAGGCCGACGACCATCTCATCGAAGCGTCCGTAACCCGCGGACGCCTGCCCGGCCGCGCGGGTGGCCGCGTAGCCACCGATGCTGGCGCCCTCGTAGGACTGGGGAAAGTGCCCGAGCGTGAAGCCCTGTTCGCCGAGCAGCTGTTCGGCGCGGGTGCTGCGCACACCGGCCTGCAGGGTGGCGGTGCGTGACTCGGTGTCGATCGAGGTCATGGCGTCCATCCGCCGCAGGTCGAGGGTGATGACCGCATCGAAGGCATCGTGGACGGGAGCCAGACCGCCGACCACCGACGTGCCGCCGGAGAACGGGACGACGGCGACGCGATGCTCGGTGCAGATCTCGAGCACGCGTAGCACCTCCTCGTGCGAGCGGGGGAGTACGACTGCGTCGGGCGCGTCCGAGGCGTCACCGGACCGCAGCTTGAGCAGGTCGGACATCACGTTGCTCGCACCGACTGCGGTCTCGAGCGCCTCGCGCACCAAGGTGGTCAGGCAGGTGTCGGGCAGGGTCGCGGCGTCCGGCTCGACGGGCGCCTGCTCGGGGGCGTGCGCCCCGAGGTAGCCAAGTGCCGCCTCGGCCGCGGTGGGGAGCGCGACCGTCTTGGTCGGATCGCCCCAGCGGTAGGGACGCATCTGGACGACGGGTAGTCGCGACTGCGTCGCGAGCTCGAACTTCCCCCGTCCGGACGCACCGCCCGTGTCGTCACCGGGCGGATCGGGCGCAACCGGGACACCGGCTGGTGGGTAGTACCGATGCCCACCATCGATCCTCAGATCGTGGCAGCGTCGGCCCGCCTGTTGCCCCGGTATGGGCCCGATTTCTCGTATTCCCACTTCTGGGCTTCCGGCAGCCCCTTGGCTGCGGCCGGATTGGTGGGTGGCGCGGGGGCGATTCTGGCAGCGGCCCAGATCCCTGCGGCTCGCCGAGCCCTCGGTCGCCTGCGCCCGTCGGGCTCGGGTCCGAGTCCCGAGCAACGCGAGCAGTCGTGGTTCAAGGTGCGGTTCTTTGGAGAGGGTGCAGGGTCCTCCGTCGTGACCGAGGTGGCCGGGGGCGATCCGGGTTACACGGAGACTGCCAAGATGATCAGCGAGGCTGCCTTGTGCCTGGCCTTCGACAATCTTCCGCAGACGTCAGGCCAGATGACCACGGCATCATCGATGGGGTCGGCTCTGCGCTTGCGGCTGGAGGCGGCGGGAATCACCTTCTCCGTTCTTCCCGCAGATCCTGAAGGTGTGCGGCCCACGTGATGGGCGCACCCGAGCTGATCGATGTCGCCCGCCAGCCGAACTTCCCCAGGGACAACTACAGCGTGATGGCCGCGTAGTTCAGCCAGCGCGACGAACGCGGGCGTTGCGACTGTTGAGGGCACGTCGTTCGTCCTCGGACAGTCCGCCCCAGACCCCGGCGTCCTGGCCGGATTCGATAGCAAATCTCAGGCAGGCCTCAACCACCTCGCAGCGACGGCAAACGGCCTTTGCTGCTTCTAGCTGGAGAAGAGCAGGGCCGGTGTTCCCATCAGGGAAGAACAGCTCCGGATCCTCGCCGAGGCAGGCAGCGCGGTCGCGCCAGGTCACCATGGTCGGGCTCCTTGAATCGAGGTCCGGGAAATCTGCATCATGCGGGTCTTTCAGGGGGCGGTACAAACCACCACAACCGTGGCAACAAGGTTGGTGGGTTTGATAATCCTTCTCCCACTTCTCGTGTTTCCCTTTGGGTGTCGGCTGAATACAAGCTGAGTGCCCGCGGTCTTCTGAGAACAAGCAGCCTGACCCCGCATCGCCAAAGGCACTGGCGCAGGCAAGGGCACTGTTGCAGTTCTGAACCGGGGGCGATGATGGACGAATGCTCGGCGAATTGGACTTTCAGGTCGAAGACGTGCCACAGGAGGACGTGATTGGCCGCATGGATTGCTAGTTGATGGCCGCAGCGACATCGTGTCGATCACGTATGGCTATCTGCGGTGAGAACATCCACGAACACGGCGCCGCGGGCTTGAAAGCCCGGCCGAAACGGAGGAATGGCGATGATCGTCTTTGCTGATCGGGTTGATGCCGGCCGACAGCTGGCAGCGCGACTGGCACACCTGCGTGGCCGGGACGTGGTCGTCCTGGGCCTGCCTCGAGGCGGGGTGCCCGTGGCATTCGAGGTGGCGAAGGCGCTCGACGCACCCCTGGACGTCATCGTGGTACGCAAGCTTGGGGTCCCGTTCCAGCCCGAACTGGCCATGGGCGCGATCGGTGAGGAGGCCATCGAGGTGCTCGACGCCAAGGTGCTCACGGCCGCTCAGGTCACCGAAGAGCAGCTGCACGCCGTCGAGAGACGTGAGCGGGCCCTGCTCGAAGCCCGCGTCGCACTCGTGCGGAGGGACCGTGCGCGTGTCGATCTGAACGGTCGCATCGCGGTCGTCGTTGACGACGGCATTGCGACGGGCTCGACTGCGCGGGTGGCGTGTGAGGTGGCCCGCCACCTCGGCGCGGCGAGAGTGGTCTTGGCGGTGCCGGTTGCTTCGGCAGAGAGCGTCCGGAATCTGGCGGAAGCCGATGAGGTCGTGTGTGTGTCGGTTCCCCGGTGGCTCATGGCAGTCGGCGACCACTATCGCGATTTCTCGCCCACGAGCGACGATGGGGTGGTCGTCCTGCTCGACTCGGCCGCGCGGCGAACAAGGGGTGGTCCGGATGTGGGCGAAGGACCCGATTGCGATGTCGATGTCGAGATCCCGGTGGACACGGTGGCCCTCCAAGGGCATCTACACCTTCCTGCACCGGCAGCCGGTGTGGTGCTGTTCGCCCACGGAAGCGGCAGCGGCCGGCACAGCCCGCGCAACCAGCTGGTCGCCGGGGTGCTCAACCGCGCAGGCCTGGGCACGCTGTTGCTCGACCTGCTCACGCCGGAAGAAGAGCTCAACCGAGCCAACGTCTTCGACGTGGAGCTGCTCGCGAGCCGGCTTACCGCAGCGACGCGGTGGCTTGGCGATCGGCCCGACGCCGCATCGAGTCGCGTTGGATACTTCGGTGCGAGCACGGGAGCCGGAGCTGCGCTGTGGGCGGCGGCGGAGGCGAGTGCGCAGGTCGCGGCAGTTGTCTCGCGCGGTGGCCGTCCGGACCTGGCCGGACCACGGCTTGCCCAGGTGCGGGCCCCAACACTTCTGATCGTGGGCAGCGCTGACGAGGCGGTCCTGAAGCTGAACCGGTCGGCACAGGCCCAGCTGCGCTGCCCGAGCCGGCTGTCGGTCGTTGAGGGTGCAACACACCTGTTCGAAGAGCCAGGGACCTTGGCAGAGGCAGCGATCTTGGCGAGCGACTGGTTCGCCCACTACCTCTTGCCGGCCGAGGCCCAGCGAGCCACCGGAGCTGTCCGATGAGCGCGGCGCGGCCGGGTCGTGGTTCTCCCAACCCGCCAATTAGACGTTCCAGCTAGGCCAAGGGTCACACGTCCACGATGGCCTGGCATCTCCAGCGGCCGTCCTGGGTTCCGAACAGCAAGCCTTCGTAGGAGACGCCTTTCGCGACTGACCCGACCACTTTGACCTCGTCGAACGACACCAGGGCGAATGCGCCGTCCAGGCCCTGCCCGCCGGGGTGCTCAACGTTCACAGCGCGTGGGACGAGACCTTCGACATCGATGGCCAGGAGCACTTCGTCAATCAACAGGACGCTGGTCCTCATCGGGGGACTTGCAGCTATACCCGCGCGCAACGCTCGGTCGTAGAATCTGGTCGGAGGGGGGTGCGGACTTGTCGCAGAGTCAGACGGGTGCGATGAACCTGGTCGAAGAAGCACCGTTCCGGTGGCGGATCGACCCGGTGGGGCAGATGTGCGTCCCCGGGATCATGTTCGCATCCCGTTCGCTACTCCCGGACGTCATCTCGGACCGATCCTTGCATCAGGTGGCCGATGTGGCGACGCTGCCCGGCATCGTTGAGGCCTCGTATGCAATGCCTGATGTCCACTGGGGTTATGGCTTCCCGATCGGGGGTGTCGCCGCCACCGATGTGGCTCGGGGTGGTGTCGTCTCGCCGGGAGGCGTGGGCTTCGACATCTCCTGCGGGGTACGGCTACTCATCTCTCCACTGCGCGCCACCGAGCTCGACGACCGGTTGCCCACGTTGATGGATGAGCTCGACCGGTGCATTCCCCGCGGTATGGGCCCTGGCGGCATATGGCAGTTGCGCGACGAGAAAGAGCTGAGCATGTTACTTGACCGCTCCGACTACGTCCGGACCATGCTCGAAGCGATGCCGCGGTATGGCATCGAGGTCCCGGACCCCCAGCTGGCCTGTGCTCCGGTGCGCTCACCTGAGGGTGAGGCATACCTGGCAGCGATGGCAGCGGCAGCGAACTACGGTCGGGCCAATCGCCAGATGCTCACCGTGGCGACTCGCAAAGCGTTCGCCTCGGCGGTCGGTACCGATCGGCTTGAGCTGCTCTACGACGTATCCCACAACCTGGCCAAGGTCGAGCCGCGCATCGTCGACCAGGAGCGCCGGGTGCTTTGCGTGCACCGCAAAGGGGCGACCAGGGCCCTGCCACCTGGAGATCCCGAACTCCCCACGGCCTTGCGAGCGGAGGGGCAGCCGGTGCTCATCCCAGGTTCGATGGGCACGGCCTCGCACGTGCTGGCCGGCGTCCCCGAGGGCGGGGCGTTCCACTCGACATGTCACGGCGCGGGTCGGACAATGAGCCGTCACGTCGCCACCCGCAAGATCAGAGGACGCGATCTGCGGGCCCAGCTCGGCGCCCAGGGGATAGAGGTGCGGGCGCACTCGGATCGGGGTCTGGCCGAGGAGGCACCCTTTTCCTGCAAAGACGTCGACGAAGTCGTCGCCACGTGCGAACGAGCCGGGCTGGCCAGACGAGTCGCTCGGCTCCGGCCCGTCGGGGTCGTCAAAGGTTGAGCTCGCCACCATGGTCAGCGGACCCACGCGGACTGCGCGGCGGCGCGCCGCTGCTCGACACCTATCTTTCGTTCCTCGAGGCCAGCCCGCGCCTCTTCACGATCCCGGGGCACAAGCAGCGCATCGATCTGGTCGGCACCGGTCGACGCCGCCAACGCCTCAGTCGCTGTGGCTCAACAGCAGCTCAGCGAGGCGACGATCGTCAGCCCGATCACCGGGACTGTTAGCTCGGTAGGGCTGACCGTCGGCCAGCAGGCCACCGCCGGGTCGGCTACCAGTGCGGTCGATGTCATCGACCCGACCGGTCACGGCGTCACCCTGTCCGTGGACCTCACCAAGATCCCCCAGGTCAAGGTCGGGGACAAGGCCACTGTCGTGCCGGACGGATCATCCACTCCGCTCGCGGCCACCGTCTCCTACATAGCGGCAGCCCCGACCACGACCGGCAGCACGGCATACAACGTCCGGCTCGCCTTCACTAACAACCCCACCGCGCTCCGTGACGGCATTCAGGCAGCCGTCACGATTACCACGGCACAGGCGACAGGCGCTCTGGCTGTTCCGACTTCGGCGGTGAACCATCGCGGAGCCCTCGACTATGTGCTCGTCCTGAACGGTGGCACCACCAAAGCGCAGATCATCACCGTCGGCGCCGTCGGTGCCACCTACACCCAGGTCACTGACGGCCTGACCGCCGGTCAGAAAGTCGTCTTGGCCAACCCCAACCAGGCCATACCCACCAGCACCATCACCGGCCGGATCGCCCGGATCACGGGTGGTGTCACCAGCGCCACCGGCGTTCTCGGCGCCAGCACCGGGGGTGGCAGCGGAGCCGGTTTCGGCGGTGGTGGCGGCTTCGGCGGGGGTGCGGCAGGTGGCACCGGAACTCGACCAGGTGGCTGAGCACATGACGCCAGCCGCCATGGGGCAGATTTCTCGGCGTGCTGTCAAGCCCGACCGTAGGTGGCTTTTCTGAACGCCAAGGGTGAACGGGCTGGGGAAGCCTCCGTGTTTGGCTCACTCGGCTAAGCCTCGATCCATGTGCGCCACCGGCGAACATGGATCGAGGCTTTGTAGACATTCACTTGTGTCAAGGGCGCGGCTGGGTTCGCCGTTCTGGGCTGTGACGCGGCGAGTCCTGGGAGTGGCTTATCAGGCGCTGCCGACGGTCGCCTGCTGAACGACGCGGCAGACGCGGCGAACCCGCCATATCTGGGCGACCAGCGTCAGCCAGATGGCCGCCACGATGGCGAAGAGGGCGAGGACAAGGACGTTGCCCACGCTGGCGAGGGGTTTGGCGGGGGCGGGGTGGTAGAGGGACCGGGCGACCGTCACCGCCACTGTGGTGCCGGATGTGATCGGCTTCGCACCGACAGCGGTGTAGGTGGCGGCGAAGCCCTGCTGGCCGGTGACTTTCGGCGCGTACTTCAGTCTCGCGATGCCAGTCTTGTCTGTGGTGGCCGACCCAAGACGGACGAGCCGGGCCGGGGTCCCGAACTCCGTCGTGGAGAGCAGGAAGGCGACCTCCGCCGCAGGGAGCGGACGACCTTGCGGGCTGGTGAGCGTTGCGGTGAGCTGCACCGATCCGCCGGCTTCGACACCGGTGAGAGTGACCGCGGGCGCACTGGGCGAGGTCGCGGCCTGAGCTGGGTGGGCCGAGCCTATGCCGAGCATGCCCATGAGAGCGACGAGCAGCAGGACGCCGGTCGCCCCCGCGACGCGATGGGCTTTGTCGCTCGCGCCGACCAGCCGGTCGTCGTTGGCGGCAGGCTCACTCGGTGCGGTCTGCGGGCGGGCCGTCGCGTTCTTCTCCAGGTCGCTGAGCTCCTGCATCTCTTCGATCTCCTCGATCTCGTCGATGGACAGCAGTGGCACGACGCGGAAGAGCAGCATGAGCATCAGCGGTATCGCAGCGGTTGCCGCGAGGGTGATCGCGATCGGGACCCAGGTGGGGTGGTATCTGCCGAACACGCCGGTCACCGTGTCGTAGGAGGCCGGGCCGACGACCATGAGGATCCGCTTGAGCCACATCATGGGCACCACGAGGATAGCCGCGGTGACCATGCCGCCCACGTTCCTCGTCCAGGGGAGCGCGACCAGTAGAAGTGGAAGCACCCCCCCGACGATGGCGAACATCCAGAACCAGATGGCCAGGCGGCCCACGAGGAGCTCGGTGAACACCGCGGCGGTTCCACGATCGCCGACATAGGAGCCGGGAAGCAGGTCGGCGAACGTCAGGTAGATGTAGGTCGCGGACAGCGTCGCCATGATGAACCCCAGGCGCACGAAGTGCCGCGGTGTGATGAGCCCCTCGAGGTGATAGCCGCGACGGAAGCCGGCGACGACGAGGATGACCAGGGCCACCCCGGAGTAGAGGGCTGCCACCACGAACTGTGGCGCCCAGATGCTCTCGTGCCACCACGGCCGAGCGGTGCTGGCGAAGGCCCAGGCCAGGACTGAGTGCACGGACACGGCGAGCGGGATGATCATGATGGACACCAGGCCGAGGGCTCCGGCCAGGACGCGTCGCTGACGCGGTGCTCCCACCCAGCCGCGGGAGACCCGGGCATACAGGGTTGTCCTGCGGCGACCGAGTTGTTGCCCATGCTCTTGGCCCAGAACCGCCATGTCGGGCACCAGCGGGAGGGCGAAGAACACGATGGACCCGAACGTGTAGGTCATCACCGCGACGAAGTCCCAGAACACCGGAGCGGACAGGTTGGGCCGGGTTACCAGCTCCCACAACCGGATCGGGTTACCGATGTGCGGGATGATGAGGGCCGCTCCGATGAGCACGGTGACGACGGCCGTGCCTTCGGCCAGGCGGGTCAGCGGTGCCCGCCAGGTTGCGCCGGTCAGCCGCAGGATGGCCGAGACCACGGCCCCGCCGTAGCTGACACCGATGAAGGTGACCACGTCCGCGATGTAGATGGCCCAGAAGGCCTGGTCGCTGTAGCCGGCGACTCCCATCCCGCCCCTGAGCTGGATGACCCAGGCGGCGATACCGGTCAGCACTACCAGACCCAGGGCGATGACAGTCAGCCACCAGAGGCGGCTCGGCTTGCCGAAGGGACGCAGCGACGCCTCGCGGGCATTCGTGGTTAAGGCTTCCGTGGTCATGCTCAGCCTCCGAGGTTCTGGCCGTGGCCGAGTATGTAGTAGACGCGCGGGTTGGTCCCGAGCTCCTCCTTGAACCGCACCGCGTCGTTCGCGCGGAGGAACTCCGAGAGGACCACGGTCTTGCCCATTCCGTTGACGGCGATGTCGGTGACCAGGTCGCCGATGAACAGGACGCCCATCGGGCACCCCGACACGCAGGCGGGCAGCTCACCCTGTGGCAGCCGGTCGGCGCAGAACACGCACTTTCCGACGACGCCCTTCTCAGGCACCGGCATCTGCGGTGTCGAAGGCGCGGGCATGCGCTTCTGGGGGAGGGGGTCGGTCCAGTTGAAGTAGCGCGCCTCATACGGGCAGGCAGCCATGCAGGCGCGGGACCCGATGCAAGCCTCGGTGTCGACCAGGACCAGCCCGTCGTCGGTGCGCACGTTTGCGCCGACCGGGCAGATGTACATGCAGGGCGCGTCCTCACACATCATGCAGGGCCGCGGCATGTTGAAGGTGCCACCTGCAGCGTCCTTCATTTCGTAGACGTTGATCCAGGTCTGCTCATCCCGGAGCCCGTGGCGCTGCTGGCAGGCCATGGTGCAGCCCTTGCATCCGTCGCAGGTGCGCAGGTCGATGACCATGCACCAGGCGTGCGCCGAGGCCTTGGCCTTGGTTGCCATCGCAGTCATCGCGGGGGTCATCGCCGCCTGCGCATCGTCCTGGAAGCTGACCAGCGCCAGGGCGCCGCCGGCAGCCGTGACGCCAAGCGTCGCGAGGAGGTTGCGCCGGCTGAGTCCCCGACGTGCTTCCGGGGTGGCTCCCGAAGGAGGACCTACTGGTCCGCCCTCCTCCGGGTGCGTCGGGTGACTCTGCATGCTGTTCTGCCTTCCAGTCGTGCGTTCAGTCGTGTACTTCAGTCGTTCTTGTCAGTCGTTCTCAGAGCTGACTGCCTCGTTCAGCGTCCCGGTCAGGAGACGATCACGTTGCCCTTCATCCAGCCCTTGGTGGCCATGGAGCCGGTCATTCCGTCGGCGCCGCCGCCACAGGGGGTCATACAGCTCCAGGTGTAGGTGCCGGACTTGCCGACCGTGAAGGTGAACACCGTGGTCGAGACGCCGCCCTCGGGGGCCTTTGTCAGTGGAACGTTGATGCCGAGCGCCGCGATGGTGAAGGTGTGCGCGATGTTGGCATTGGACACGTCGGTCCCGGCCACGCCGTTAACCGTCATGGTTCCGCCGGCGACCTTGCCGTACGGCGAACTGGCCGGCAGCGCGGTGGGGGCGTCGTCGTACTCCTTGATCGTGAGCACGACGGTGTCGCCCTTGCCGAAGGTGAGGTCGCTGGGGGCCATTGCCGGCCAGTGTTCCTTGCTGGTGAACGTCCCGACCGGTCCCTTGTCCGCGTCGATCTTGCCGATCATCGAGATGTTGACCGTCTTCGCTTTTGCGACCGGAGCCGGAGCAGCCGCGCCCGCCTTCGACCCGCCGCACGCCGACGCCGAAACCGCGACACCGCCCACGATGAGCGCGACGGCGAACATCTTCAGAGGCTTGAGCTTGCTGGAATCGAAACGGTTCACGATATTCACACCTTCTGGCTGGGTCGGCCGGTCTTACCCCGGTCGGGAACGCAGACCCGAGCCTGCGCCCGGGTGTTCCAAGGGGAGTTTCGTCGAGTCCGGACAGATGAGGCACCGCGATCTCCCCCATCTCTGACGGATCGTTCTACGCACTGGCCAATGGGTGATCTCCGCCACGGCTGGCCTGGGCCACGCCGATCCTGATCAGGTGGGCACCCCGGTGATACGTGTGGTGGTCGTCGAGGACCATGTTCTGCACCGGAATGGCACTCGTCAGACTCTCGACGCGTGCTCGAACCCCGCACTGTCTTTCTTGTCTGCTGCGCTTGACACCACGACCATCACCTGCGGGTTCGGAATGGTCGGCAGGTCGGACCAGGTCCGTGCCCGTTCGGCTTAGTGGTTTCTTAACACTCGCCTGAGCGGTTCTTAACGCACGCTCGACGCCTACTGAGTACGGTTTTCATGTGTCGACTTTGACTCCTGCGCGGCCACGGTGACTTCGGTCGATACGCCGAACTGACTCGTATGATGCTGAACCCCCAATACCGCATATTCGAAGGGCGCGATCTGATGACGTGGCGCGACAACGGTGCCTGCCTGGACGAGGACCCCGAGCTGTTCTTCGCTATCGGGAACACCGGCCCCGTGCTGCGCCAGATATGCTGCGCCAGATAGAAGAAGCCAAAGCTGTCTGCCGTCGCTGTGAGGTCGTTGACACCTGCTTGAGATGGGCCATCGAGTCTCGCCAGGAGACCGGGGTTTGGGGCGGACTCTCCGAGGATGAACGGCGCGCCCTCAAACGCCGAAACGCCCGGGCTCGTCGCTTCGGCTGAGCTCGGTCGCACCCCGCCAGTACTTTCCCAAGGGCACCGAACTCAGGGGTTGCGAGGGGCATCTAAGTGCTCCGCTCACCGTTCGAAGCCTACGGGGACGGGCCTGTCAAGCGCCTAGGCTCACGAGGTCACGATATCCGTCGGGGAGTGGGGTTGCTTCGCGGACAAAGAACAAGGCGTCGGCCTGAGCCGTGATCCGGGTCCGGCATCCCGCGCCGTAGATCCAGCACACATCCTGCTCGCCGCGCAGCAGTTCTGGCAGCATCTCGGGCGGTCCCAGTGGCAGCAGGAAACACTCCCCGACTTGTGCCAAGGCCTCATTCAGTGAGCCCTTGGCCAGGGCGTATTCACGCGGCAGGGACGGCAACGGCTGGGAGTCGCTGCCCCAGCCGTGCAGCAGCCACACAGACAGCACCTGACCCGGATGGTCATGGGCGAGCTGGGTGCCCAGCGAGACGGGAGGTGGGCCGGCACCCGTATCGAGGCGCCGGGCTGAGGGCCAATCCTTGGAAAGATGCGCCGCATGCCCCAGCAGAACCACATTCTGGTCAGCGGGCAGTCCGGCGATCACGGAACGGGCCTGCGTCACCATCGTCGACTCCCGCCGCGCCATCGGAGCCCCCAACTGCGCCCAGTCCGCCGCCTCGCGGCTGTCCCGGACGAAGATCAGCCCCTCGCGCAGCGCCAGCACCGAGCGCTGCACCTGAGCTGCCGCATCGCCGCCGATCTCCCCGCTCAGCGCCTCGCGCATGCTGTCCACTCGGGCCAGCACCGTGCCCAGCCGCTCAACCTCTTGGGTCATGGACTCCTCAGGCACGCGCGTCAGCTCCTGAGCCATGGTGCCGGCAACCAGGCCGCCATCGGCCAGCAGCTCAGCCACGTCCTCGTATGCTCCGCCGGGTGCGTTGTCGGCGTCCATCCCGAACCAGTGCAACCGGTCGGGGCGCTTAACCTCGTGCCGCAACCGGCGCGCCAGCTCGGCATGAGCCGATCGCATCGCCTCCCCTGGGTAGCCTTGCCCACCGAACAAGCCGGCCAGCGAGTCGTCCCGGTCAGTGCGCATCCCCTTCCGGTATCCGAAGCTGGGCAGGCGGCGCAGCCATTTCTCGTCTCCGGACTCCAGGTAACGATCGATCCGCAGGCCGTCGCAGACGGCCAGCTCCTCACCGATCCATCGGAACCCATGGCCGATGAGGTAACGCAGCAGGAGTGTCCGGAAGCCCAGCAGCTCACCGACGAAATGGTCGGCCTCACCCAGAAACACCAACCGCTTGTCGGCTACCAGGCCATCCAGCGGGGCGAGGCGATCCGGGTCGGCAGCATCCAGGTCCTCGATGTGGATCGCGCGCTCGTCGGCCCATGCCCGCAACTCGGCGACCCGGCGACGATGCACACCGAACAGGTCCATCCCAACCCCCAAGCGATCACGGCCCCACCCATCATGCTCCCGTCCACCGGGCAGCCATTGATACGGCCGACCGCAGGACCGCCGAGCCGACCGACACGACCCTGGCGGCTCGCTGCTTGAGTTCGTCACGCCCTAGCCAGCGGCGCGCCGCGAGTCATCGCGTCGTGCGGATGACCTCGGGGGTTGTGTGCGACGTCGCGTGGCGGATCGTGGCTAGCGCCCACAACGCGACCATCCCCCCGGTCAACGTTGCCAGCGCCGAGGAGCTGCTACCGGAAAACGCGACGATTCCGGCGAAGAGCATGACACCACCCAGGACTGAGGCGAGCACGACGTAGAGAAGCGGCGGACGCGGTCTACCGCCGACGCCGTACACGTCTTCCATGTGCGATTTGGCCGTGTAACACCCCCCTATTCCCAGCCCGAAGATGGCAACGGCCAGCGCGCGGGGCCCGGACAGTCCCGCGACCGTGGTGCCACCCTGAGACAGCATGTAGAGCACCACTGCAGCACCGACGAAAGCAGTCGCCAACCCGTCCTTCCAGGTGAGACTCATGTTGACCTCCTTCTGCTACCCGCCCATCCGATCAAGGCTCAAGGGCGGCCATTTGCATCATCTCGCCCGCACAAGTGTCCGGCAAAGTGACAAAAGTCCTGCCTTTCGTGTGCCCGAGTGACTGGTCAGATCAGCCCGCCTTTCCACGCTTGGTCGCGAGCCACCAAGGCCCCATACCGTACGAAGGTGCGGGTACGACAAGTCATCGGTTCTCGGTTACCTGGTTGAGTCGAAACGGCTTGCCGTGACCGGGGTAGATCCGGTCTGTTCCCAGGCTTCGCAGCCTCCTGAGGCTGGCCCGGGCAGCGACCATGTCGTCAATGAAGAACTCCAGGCTGGGCCTGCCCATGCTGTCCATCAGGTCGCCGCAGAATAGGTCTTTTTCAGCCGTCAGGATTCCGATTGAACCCTTCGTATGCCCTGGGAGGTGAAGGACTGTGGCCTCTAGGCCGTATTCCGCGAGGCTCTGCTGGTCCTCAAGGAGGACGTCTGCTCTAACGTGTCGAACTCTCCTGGTCTGATGAAGAGCGCCACCATCTTGAAGAGAAGACCGAACTTGTCCGGCTTGGGCTTGAGGTTCCAGGTCCAGTCTGCGCGCTCGACGCGTCCTACGTCGTCACGATGCATGGCGATCTTTGTGGCGTACTTGTCGCGAAGGTACGCGGCATTGCCTGCGTGGTCATAGTCGCCGTGGGTGAGCACAATGAGTCGCAAAGTCCCGGGCCTGCAGGCCGCGCTTGCCAGCTCAGACTCAAGAGCTTCGCGCTTTTCTGGGGTGCTTGTGTCGATCAGGACGAGGCCGTCGCCTGCGGCAACGAGGTAGCAGTTCACACTGCCCAGGCGGATAGTTCGAATCATCGCGTGTGCCCCGAGGCCGTCAGGCGCTCCGCGACGGCTCGTCCATGCCCGTCGGACAGTCCGGTGATCAGAACGACCTGCACCGTCACTGCACCTTCTTCTCCGCGGTGTCCGCCTCCAGCGGGGAGAGTGCGGGCTGCACCACCGGCACCTGTTCACTGCTTCGTCCGAGCCGGTAGAGGTTCCAGCCGACGGCGCCCATCCAGACCGGCAGGAGCACCCCGTAGATGCCGTAAAAGCCCTCGAATACCATCCTCAGAGCCTCGGCGGAGATGCCGAGGACGCCGATGGCGACGCCCAGGTAGGCCACGGACCTGGGGAATACGCCCTTCAGCATCACGATGGAGACAATCAGCAGACCGACGGTTGTCAGCGGGCCCACGATCACCGTGGTGCGATTCTGGGCGATCAGGGTCTCGGCGGCGGCCGAGAATACTGCGCGTCGGGCGGGATCAGCAGTGGCCATGAACTGGTCACTCAGATAAACCAGCGCGGGAGCTCCGGTGGTCGTGGTCGGGATGGCCAAGGTGAGCGCCCAGGCGCCGCCCCCGATCACCGCACCCAACGCCGCCAGACTCCTATCTAAGTGCTTAAGGGCCGGATAAAGGGCCAAGTAGGTGACCATGGCGAAGACGCCGGGCACCAACCAGAGTTGCTGCTCAACGATGTAGAGCGTCCGGTGCGCGGCAATGTAGCTCAGCGTGGCTGTCCCCCCCGCCGTCGGCGGGGCCGGTGTGGCGATGGCGACCACGATGGCGGCAACCAGCATCCCGACGAAGAGCCAGGCGGACACGCCGCCGATCCGGTAGAGGAGACGCCAAGACGGATCCGGTCCCGCGATCCTCGCACACACTGACCTATCTGCGTTCATGGGTTTGACCATCCGAATCCACCATCCTTTGGCCCGCGCGGAACAAACCGCCGAAGCTTGGCGGCGAGCAGTCGCGGAGCGAACCGTCGAGTGAGGGGGCGACGCGTGCTTCATCGTCAGAATCGATGATCCGCAAGCCCTCGTCCGGTCTTGACGCGGTGCACGCCGTGGGCGACTTCCCCGGGTGGGGCTCCGCTGTCGCCATCGGCCTCCGCCTCCGCCTCCGCCTCC
>Ga0209748_1000449_pt1 | contig 21943 bp, 13 predicted proteins | sample BarGraIncu00421A_FD_185490 | JGI IMG/M metagenome (GOLD analysis project Ga0209748, IMG submission 185490) | Arctic peat soil microbial communities from Barrow, Alaska - Barrow Graham LP Incubations 004-21A (SPAdes) (version 2) | ecosystem: Environmental > Terrestrial > Soil > Wetlands > Peat... | reverse complement strand
GGGGTCTACGACCAGAATGGGACGAAAAGTCTGAGAGCGTCTATTTCCTAAGTAAAATGGCGGGTGATGTATTTAAAATAAATCTTAAAACAAGAGAGATATCTTCTGTAACTTCTAATTTTTACCATGCCGGAATATTCCGTTGTATGTGCCTGTCTAATGGAGATTTGCTTCTTGGCATTGGTGGAAGAATATTTGATCCGCAGGATCCCGAAAAGAACAGGCATAAGTTAGAAATGTACATTCTTAAAAAGGATAATCTTAATACGCCATACCCACTTGGAGAATTTTGCGATGAGGGGCCTGCAGTCTCTAGAAAAAGTATGAAAATTGCATGGACTTTACCCGGGCAAAGGGAGATTTGCATGGGTGAGATCCAATATTTGAACGGTGTTCCAAAACTGATAAACAGAAAATTAATTATCTCATATAAAGACTCTTCTGCTTATGTACGACTTGAAACTCAGGATTTCAGGCCTCCTGATGATAATGAACTGATCTACACCCATTACTGGGGTGACGCAAAGGATTCATTTTATCATTCAGAGACATATGGTTACAATCTTTTGAGTGGGAAGTATACAAACTACACTAAATCACCCGGCAGCTATGATGAGGCAGAAGGAATTTTTCCTGATGGCAAGTTCACAATGATTGAAAGCGACAGGCACCATGAGAAAGAAAAAAGACTTCAATACAGGGTAGATGTTTATAAATTTAAACTGGATGGCAGCGGAGAGGCAGAGCGGTTGGCCGATTTTTCAACAAAATATCCCGGCATCCTGCGATCTGATAATCCGGTTGTAGATAAAAGCGGAAAGTATATTGCCCTGCAGTTTGGATTTCAGGCAGGTTCTGGAAATGGCCGGGGAATTTTTCTATTTGATCTTGACAAATATGAAAAGTCAAAAAAGCAATAATAACATAAAAACTTCAACAATGTATTTTAAAAACTATAGAAAGATAAAGTATATCTCCATCTATTTACATTCAAATTATTAATAATTATAAAAATGAAAAATCGACACCAGAAAAACTATCCGTATCTAATCATTTTCTTTATAATGATTGCAATAGCGGCGTGCAACAAGAGCCAATACAGCGAAATTGTACTTGACAGCCAATGGGAAATACAATCTTCAAAAATAGTCGATGCAACGGGCGATTCGATTAGTATGGCATCATACAAACCTCAGAACTGGATTCCAACAAATGTTCCTGCAACCGTACTTGGCGCTCTTGTTGATAACGGTATTTTTAAAGAACCTTTTGTAGGTAGAAATTTAGAATCGATACCTACCGGGCAATTTAAAAGCAGCTGGTGGTATCGAAAAGTTTTCGATTTAAAAAATTGTCCTGATTACGAACATGCTAGTATCCATTTAAATGGAATAAATTTTGCAGCCAATATTTGGTTAAATGGGAAAAAAATTGCTGCATCTGATACATTCGGAGGGGCATACAGGATTCGCCAGGTAGACATCAGCAAATACTTGCAAAAATCTCAAAACATTTTAGCTATTGAAGTAATTCCCCCTAAATTATCCGATTACTCCATAGCATTTGTTGATTGGAATCCTCGTCCGCCCGATGAAAGCATGGGCATATTTAGACCTGTGACAATAAAATTAAATGGAAAAGTATCCCTGCAAAATATTTATGTAAGCAGCAAAGTAAATATTGAAACATTAAAAGAAGCAGAGCTAACGATTGAGGCAGAAGCTATCAACCATTGCAAGGATAAAATTACAACAACTGTTACAGGAGTCATTGAAAACATTAATTTCAAACAAGAAGTTGAATTGCTACCCTTTGAGCATAAAAAAATAACATTCAACCCAGATAACTGCAATGGTTTGAAAATAAAAGAGCCACGTATTTGGTGGCCATACTTGTATGGCGAGCCCAATATGTACACATTAAACCTGTCGTGTGATGTAAAAGGCAATATTTCCGATAATCAGCATGTTGATTTCGGGATCAGACAGGTGTCTAATTACATTAATGCTTTTGGCGCGGTGGGTTACATTGTAAATGGTAAGAAAGTACAAATCAGGGGTGGTGGATGGACAGATGAAATCTTTTTGCGGGAAAACAAGAAAAACCTCGAAGCTCAAATTCAATACACAAAACTGATGAACTTAAACACCATCAGGCTTGAAGGTTTTTGGGGCAATGGGCATGACTTTTATAACCTTTGCGACAAAAATGGTATACTTGTTATGGTAGGCATTAGCTGCCAATGGGAATGGTCCAACCTTTTGGGTGGAAAAGCTGAAGATGATTTTGGAACAACACTTACGCCGCAAGCTGTTGATAGTGTTGCTAATATGGTTCGCGATCAAATATTAATGCTGCGCAACCATCCCAGTATTTATGTTTGGGCATTGGGGAGCGACAAAAACCCATCGCCCGAATTGGAATCCCGATATTTGAAAGATTTAAAGGAAATTGATAATACAAGGCCTACGCTGATGTCATGTAGCAAAAAAGTAAGTAAAATAACTGGCCCAACAGGTACTAAAATGTTAGGACCTTACAACTGGGTTTCACCAAATTATTGGTATGTCGACAAAATCCGTGGCGGCGCTTTTGGTTTTAATACCGAAACCGGACCCGGCGCTCAATTCCCTACCATCGAAACCATGAAAAAAATGCTACCTGCCGATAAATTATGGCCAGAAAATAATAATTGGGAATATCATTTTAAAGGAATTTATAATATGAGAGGCATTGGCTTATTTACCAGAGCTCTTAATAATCGCTATGGCAAAGCAGATAATCTTCCACAATTTTTACAAAAGGCCCAAATTATTAATTATGAAGCGTCTCGGGCAATGTTCGAAGCACACTCTGTTAACAGAGATACGGCTACAGGTATTATTCAATGGATGTTAAATGCGGCATGGCCTAAAATACTTTGGCAGCTATACGACTATTACCTTATGCCAAATGCTGCGTTTTTTGGTACTCAGTCCGCTTGTAAACCTATAAATATTATTTATAATTATGGTAATGGAGGTATTTATGCAACAAACGATTATTATGCCGAAAAATCTGGTTTAACTGCCGAAATTAAAGTATATGATCTCGATTCAAAAGAGTTAATGACACAAAAAACACCCATTACCCTAAAGGAAAATTCTTCCCAAAAAATAAGCGATTTGCCCAATTTTGTGAATACTCCAGTTTCTTTTCTTAATATGCGAATATTGGATAAAAACAATAAAGTTATAGCAACTAATTTTTATTGGATTTCGTCTAAAAAAGATGTAATTTTCAATGATCCTCGTCCTGAGGCTTGGGCATCTGAAAATATAGAATTTGCCGATTTTACCTCTCTAAATAATCTGGCAAAAACATCCATTATTGCTTCATTACAAGTTGCAGATTCTGCTGAAAAGGTAAAGATAAAGGTGAATTTAAAAAACACTACCAATAAAATTGCTTTCTTTTTAGAAATGAAAGTGAAATCTAAAAGTACAAAAGAGTTGGTCTTACCAGTATTTTGGAGCGATAACTATGTGTCGTTATTGCCAAACGAGGAGCGTATGGTTTCGGTAGAAGTGAATAAAGAAGATTTACATAACGAAAAACCAATCGTTGAAATCGAAGGTTTTAATACCCCACTTATTATAATTGATTAATGTTTCGCACTTAATTTATTTTACTATTTATCAACCATTTATATCATCTGCGAAACATTAGAAATTGAATAAAACGGAATTTATTTATATTCGGGTTGTTCTTTACAAATTAAAGCATTCATTTGTTACCCGACGGAAAGTCGGACAAAGGGTAAAACACAATACCATGAAGTATATCGAAGATAAAAAGTGGGAGGAGATTAAAGCACGTTTCAACCTGTGGTGGCAAAATGGACTGGACGACTTTATGTTCTTTGTTACTGCACCCAGAGATACATTTGAAACTGCACCGGAGCGCCCTGCAGATCCGGTTGAGCGCTGGACAAACCTGGATTATATGGACGTGGTAAATGACTTTACCATGCGCCATACCTATTACGGAGGCGATGCCTTTCCTATCTGGACCCCCGACAATGCCAGCTGGTCGTTCCTGGCAGCCATGGTAGGGGCTGGGGTTGAATTCGCCATGGAGTCGGTTTGGGACAAGGCCGTGATAGAAGAGGGCCCCCTTAGCGACCATGACTATAAAAAGTTTACCGTTTCACCCGACAACCCATGGTGGCCGCTGACACGAAAAATGCAGGAGCATGCTACCAGAGTTTCAAGGGAGGTATGTGTGCCCACACTCACCAATTACCGTGCAAGTGGCGATGTACTTGCCGCCTTAAGGTCGACAAACACGTTGCTGATGGACATGCTTATGGAACCCGACTATGTCAAGATTTTCGATGTTCATTTGGTGGAAGAGTGGATTAAGGTGAACGACCAGCTTATCGATATAAGGCTGGCAGTAGGCCAGGGCTATGCAATCGACTGGATGGGCGTGTGGTCGGACAAGAAGATGCACCCTGTACAGAATGATTTTTCTTGCATGATCTCACCCGAAATGTTCGAATCGGTATTTTTGGATAACCTTGTTCGCCAGATGAAGTCCCTTGAACATGTGCTTTACCATGTGGATGGCCCTGGTGCTTTTCAGCTGGTGGATACCCTGCTGCAGGTCGACAGGATAAATGTTTTCCAAATTCATCCCGGCACCGGAAACCCCAGTGCAATGCACTATATGGAGACGCTTAAAAAGGTCCAGGACAAAGGACGTGGGCTACACATTACCCTGCCGGCCAACGATGTAAAGTGGGCACTCGAAACGCTTGACCATAAAGGACTTTTCATCAGGGTTTATGCTGACACCGTAAAAGAAGCCATAGAAATAGAAGAACTTGCCGACACTTTCAGAAAATATAATTAACCTATACGATGAATTTCAAAACCGAACTTGACATTGATGGGCCAAAACTGTTGATTAATGGCAAGACTACCTATGATGGAATCACATACCAGGGATTCCCGGTAGAGGGGCTGTTGTTTAACTCACGCATGGTTCAGGCTATCATGGACGATGAGAATCAGGTAACGCGTGAGCTCTGGAAATACCCCGATACAGGTTTATGGGATCCCGAACGTAATACAAACGAATTCTGTGCCCAGCTACCTGTATACAGGCAATATGGCCTGCTTGGTGTAACATTAGGACTTCAGGGGGGTGGGTCAGATTACCGGCCCGAAGTGTGGGACAATGCCCGCTTTTCAGCTTTCGACCTCGAAGGAAACCTGAAAAAGAGCTATACTAACCGTCTGCTAAGGGTATTGAAGGCAGCCGATGAGTCAGGCATGGTAGTAATTGTCAATTTTTTTTACTGGAAACAGGTAAGGTTTATCAAAGAGGACTGTATCATTGAAAAATGTCTCGACAAAGCTACACAATGGCTTTTGGAAAGCGGTTACCGAAATATTTTGGTTGACATAGCCAACGAATGTGCCGATTGGTGGGGCAGGCCTATTCTGGCGCCAGGCAATATGCACCGGCTCATCGACCGAATGAAGGGGAATTCACTGAACGGAAGGCGTTTGCTGGTCTCTTCGAGTACAGGAGGCTGCAACGATGCCACCGACAAATGGCTGGCGGCTGAAGATTTCAGTCTGCCCCATGGCAATATGAATTCACCCGGGGCATTGAAACTAAAGCTTCTTGGCTTAAAAAAGCGCCCGGAATATATCAAACGCCCAATTCCCATAATTATTAACGAAGACAGCACCGATCTGAAAAACCTCGAGGTGGCCTTCGAAGAATATGTTTCATGGGGTTTCTATGCCCAGGGCGCCGGCAGCCACGATCCGCAGTACGAAGTGATTTGGAAACGGAAAGAGCGCGAGACAACCTACGAAGAACTCAGCGGTTTTCAGGTATTGCCCGTTAACTGGTCAATCAACACCGAAATTAAAAGGGCCTTTTTTAGTAAAGTGAAGGAGATTACACAAGGAAAATAATTGTAGGAATTATTAATATCAAACCAAAATGGAGAAAGTTGCGATAAAGTGGAAACTGGGTTATGGAATAGGTGATTTTGCCTTTTCGCTCTACTGGACTATCTTCATGTCATATCTCTTTTTTTTCTACACCGATGTGGTAAAAATCAGTGCAGCGGCTGTGGGTACACTCATGTTGGTAGCCCGTATCTGGGATTCGATAAACGACCCGCTGGTTGGCATCATTGCCGACCGAACCAATACCCGGTGGGGAAAGTTCAGACCCTACCTGTTATGGTTTTCTCTGCCGCTTGCCATCATATGCGTGCTTACCTTTACGGTGCCCAACTTGAGCAATACCAACAAACTGATTTATGCCTATGCCTCCTACCTCCTGCTCATGACCTTTTATACCCTGGCTAATATACCCTATACCGCGCTGCTTGGGGTAATGAGTTCGAATTCGCTTGAGCGCACCGGGATTGCTTCGTACAAATCTGTTTTTTCATTTCTGGGTGGAGCCGTTCTTAATGCATCGCTTCTCCCTTTGGCCAAAGCACTGGGGCAGGGTAACGAAGTCAAAGGATGGCAACTTGCCATTGCTTGCTATAGCCTGGTTGTGGTGATATTGCTTTTGTTGACATTTATTTTTACAAAAGAACAGGTGAAACCGGTGATAGAAAAGAAAACAGATATATGGAAAGAGATTGGTGATATTGTCAGGAACCGGCAATGGCTCATCCTTATTTTGTTTAAGTTTTTTTTCCTGGTTTTTTATGCAATGCGAAGTACTGTAATTATCCACTATTTTAAATACTATGTAGGCGAACACAATTTTACCCTGTTTAACAATTCTTATTCCTGGGGATATGAATATATCGCCACTGTCTTTACTACTGCCGGTTCTCTTTTTACCATCCTAGGCGTGATTTGCACCAGGTTTATTGTAAAACATTTGGGAAAGATCAGAACCTATGTGGTAGCGCTTATCGTTGCCAGTCTGGCCTCATTGCCATTTTACTTTCTTAGCCCTCATAATCTTACCCACATCTTCTTTTTTGGTATGCTGGCATCATTTGCCCAAGGGCCCATCTGGAATGTGCTTTGGCCTATGTATGCCGACACAGCCGATTATGCTGAGTTCAGAACAAAGAAGCGATCAACCGGTCTGGTTTTTTCAGCTACCACCTTCACCGGAAAACTGAGCTGGGCTTTTGCCGCATGGCTGGCAGGTATTATCCTTTCCCACACCGGGTTTGTACCCGATATGGAACCCTCGACCGGAATGCTGATGGGTATCAAATTGCAATTGAGCTTTATACCCTGCGCATTTTCTATATTGTCACTTATTATCATTTATTTTTACAGGCTCGATGATAACACGATGAAAAGAATTGAAAAAATTCTATCCCACAGAAGAAACCAATAAAAGCCCTCTCCATAAAACGAAGGATTGTCCTCATCCGGTTTGTCCTGTTAATTTTTATTGTAAATCTATCTCAGGATTTAATCAGTTTGTAAAAATCAGGTGCTATTAACAATTTTGTTTACGAAATTAACATTTATATTTTTTATAATATTGGTATTTCTTTAAAATGGTTGCATATCAACAAATATAGTTCTATGAGTTGATAACTAAGCGATTAAGTTCTTTTATATAATGGATTTCAGGGTTAGTTTTGCAGCAGTTATGAAAACATCTGATCAAATAATCATCGAAGAATTGAAGCGCATCGTTTTGATGCAGACACAGGAAAATACCCTGTTGAAGGCAAGAATAGATGTTGTTACAGTAACGTCCCCCTCTACAGCTAAATTATCCGCTTATGAACAGTATGTGATGACAACGTCCGCTCCCGGTGGAATAAGTACCGGCATTGGTTTCGAATTTAACCTGTAGTTATGAAACTTCTGAAAAACATATTGTCATTCCATCTAACCTCGGTTTTCATCGGGATTATATGGAATCTCACCAATACTGCACTTCATTTAATATAGCTCGGTTATTTAATCGCTTCTATCTCCACCACCGCTGAATTCCATACATTATCAAGAGCCACATTGATCCCTTCATTCATGATTTGTTTCCCTGATAAAGACATGGTTTCTTTTTGATCAATAAATATTTTATAGATCGCATCCGGATTCAGTCCGCGAACCTTGAAGTTATTATTTGCATAGCTGTTTTGCATCCTGTAGGTCATCACCACGCTTCGTTTTTTATCGGGAGATACATATTGTATGGCCATCCATCCTTCGGGTTTGATATTGTCCGGTTGAGCAGTAAGATGATAAATATCCGACCCCATTATTACCGGCCTGATATGCTCTTTGTAAAATTTTGTTTGTTCGGCGGCCATCATCACCATCCATGGTTTCCAGTCGAAAACACGGCTCGATATCCCGAACTGCCCATTCATTGGTACGCGCAGCATAAAGAGAAAACGGTCTGGTGTGCATGCCGAATCAATATATCCGTTATGATTATCACCTACCATCCAGTGGTTGCAAACCTCGCAAGAAAACTGCGTGTTGCATCCATAACCAAGCTGAAGCGAAGGCAGAGGCAGAACTTCATCCGACAGCCAGTTGGTATGGCTGTGATGCATAATGCCATTATCGAAACGCAATCCTCCGCTGGAGCAGCTTTCTATAGTAAGGCTTGGATTTTCTGTGCGCAGATAATCAAGTATTTTATAATAATTTAAAACATGATTATAGTGGATGCCGCCTTTTGCAACAAGTCCGTCATCATCAAAATTATTTCCAATATCATTATTGTAATCAATTTTCATCCAGTCGAGCTTATAGGTTTTTGCCAGCCTGTTCAGCTCCGATTTCATGAAAAGCTGCACCTCGGGTTTGTTCAGGTTAAGGGGATAGCGGGAACCATCGGTTATTGTTTTGCCTTCGTTGGTATAGATCCAGTCGGGATGTACTTTCAGTATTTTAGAATCGATACCCACATTCTCTATTTCTACCCAGAGTCCGAATTTTAATCCTTTGTTACGGGTATATGCTGCCAGTTCTTCCAAACCATTCGGGAAACCGACCTTATCTGCCTGCCAGTCGCCAAGCTCGCGGCTCCAGTCTTTGCGATTGTACCATCCGGCATCCACTACGAACACTTCCGAACCTATTTTTTCTGCCACATCCACGCATTTTTTCAGGTCTGCAATTTTCAGATTACCCGGAAAGGGATACCATGAATTGAACTGAACCATCATGGGGAAAGCTGGCTTCTGAAAAACATACTGACGCTGGTAAGCATGCAGCTGGTTTGTGGCATCATCAATATTGCCATAAGTAGAAGTGAAGGATACCTCGGGTGTCTGAAGTGATTCTCCGGGCTTGATGATTACTGCTCCGGAATTATCAAAAATAAGTCCAATCGATATCTCAAGTTCGCCTGTGTCAGAAAAGATGGTAAATGCATAGTTTCTGAAATTCATTTCCCAGTTGCCTGAATATGCCATATCCACTGCATAGCTCACACCCGTCCGTTTATTCTGAAGAAAAAACCAGGGAACAAAACTGCTGGTGGAACGACCGCTCGTTGATCTGAACAATCGCTCTCCGGTTCGCAGCGTTTCGGTCTGCAGATTGCGTTCCTTACCCCAGGAGCCCCATAAGTAAGTGAGATCATAGGATGCTTTGGGCATCTTCCAAAACAGTGAGGGCAGCTTTTCAACAGGAAGATCCTTATTTCCTGTATTTTTAATAACCACATATTTTACGATTACTCCGGTTTTGAAAAATGCTTTGTAATGTTCTTCTGCAAGGATGTTTTTATTCCTGCCCTTTAACATTAGTATCAATTCCTGAACATCAGCCTGAACAGGTGATATGGTATAAGAAGTTAAATAAAAATCCTGCGAGGTCAGTGTCCTATTTGCTGATGACATTGAAAAATCAAATGGAATACTCTGATAGCTCCCCCGAGAATTCATTTGTTGCGACCAGGCCGGAGAACCTTCTGGACCGAAGTTATATACATAAACACTGCTGTCTTTCTGAAACAATCGATATTCATTCATGCCGCTTTTAATCAGCCACAACTTTGAATGCTCATCAAAGCTTATCTGTGAAAATGAAGTAATGGCTATACCCGAAATCATCATGATAAGGGTAATGAATCTTCTGTAATTTCTGTTTTTGCTCATAAAGTTTATTTCTTACAATATACAACGTTTTTTATCTTATTGCTATTGTTTGTACAAAATAAAAGAAAGATTTAACCGCTAAGTCGCTAAGACACAAAGACTCACAAAAAAAATGACTGGGCCAAATCGAACCATCGAAAACTTTCATTGTGAAGTCTTTTAATTTTGCAAAGGTTTTGAATACAATGGAGCAAGCTCCCTCCCTGCCCGATCGGCAGGCGGGCTTGAGGAGGGCTGGGGAGGTGTAATTGATATGAATGATGTTAATAAAAAGGACATACCCCTGCCCACCCTGCCAGCCGTGTAGGCAGGGTGGGCAGGGGTATGTCCGGACGTGAAAGACTAACTCTTGTAAGTATCATATATTTAATTAACGTGAGTTCGACATAAGAAAATTATATAAACGACTGGTTGTTAACAATTTAATATTCTTATGTTAATAACTATTTGATTTACAATATATTATAAAAAAGGATTCTTTCCAAATTTGTAGTACAAACAAACAAAAACAGAAAGAATCCATGAAAGACGTTGAAAGCAAACTTATAGAAATATTTTGTCATATTGATGATTTTAATCAAGTATTCATCAACGAGTTACGAACACACCAACTGTCGGATGGTTCCAGGAAGCGTATCAAGCCAGGCAGTTTAAATGAAAGCGAAGTAATGACCATTGTAATCTTTTTTCATATAATGCGTTACAGAGATTTTAAACATTATTATCTTTTTCATGTCTGTAAACATATGCGTAGTGAATTTCCAGGTCTTGTATCATATAATCGTTTTGTTGAGTTAATGCAAAAGTCTCTATTACCACTAGCCGTTTTCCTAAAAACACGTTGTATGGGCAAATGCACTGGCATATCCTTTGTCGATTCAACACCTATCAGAGCCTGCCATATCAAACGAGAGCATTCTAACAAAGTCCTAAAAGGGCTCGCTACCAAAGGGCAATGCAGCATTGGATGGTTCTTCGGATTGAAGTTGCATTTTATCATCAACGATAAAGGAGAGATGCTTGATTTTATACTCACTCCCGGGAATGTTGATGATAGACAACCACTTATTGGAAGCAATCTGCTTGCCAAAATCTATGGGAAGCTTTTCGGAGATAAAGGTTACATCTCGCAGTCTCTGTTTGAAAAACTCTTCATAGATGGAATACATCTAATCACTAAACTGAGAAAGAACATGAAAAACGCCCTGATGCTCCTTTCAGACAAAATCTTGCTCCGTAAAAGAGCTCTTATTGAGTCTGTTTTTGATGAACTTAAGAATATCTGTCAAATAGAACATACGCGCCATAGGAGTCAGGAAGGGTTTATTGTCAATCTGTTATCTGGGTTAATTGCTTATTCGTACTTGCCTAAAAAACCATCGCTTAATCTGGAAATAATTGATCAATCAATGGGTTTATCTTTTTAACTTTATATCGAACTCACGTTAATTAATTAAATATTAAGAATGGAGTGGGTAAAATTAGGTTTTTAGAAAACTAATAAATATATTTGTTTCAAACAACAACACCGAAAAAATAGCATTTAGAGGTGCCCATAAATGAATTCAAGAGAACGTATTCTTTCAGCCATCAATCACCGTCAACCCGACCGTGTTCCGGTTGATTTGGGAGCAACGGGCAGTTCAGGGATGTCAATGGTAGCATACCAGAACCTGGTAAATTACCTGGGCAAAGGGCACCTTAAAAACCATGTTTACGATGTAGTGCAAGAACTTTCTCAGCCCGACATGGAGCTGCTGGATTTATTTGGTGTTGATGTAATTGATGTTGGCCGTCATTTTAATACGGCTGAGGGCTACTGGCACGAGTTGGAGCTGGTCAAAGGCTATCCGGCCCTTTATCCCAACTGGTTTAAACCTGAAAAACAACCCAATGGGAGCTGGCTTGCACCCGGAAAAACGGGTGAGTATATCGGGAAGATGCCTTCGGGCGCTACTTTTTTCGACCAGATTATTTTCCCTTACGTTAACGGTTACCCCTCCTACAACTACAACAAAATTGGTCGAGAGATGTCGCGGGTAGTCTGGGGCGGCTTTGGGTTTACGCCCTATGACTGGTTCGATGAACCCAATTTTTGGGAACAGTTGAGAGAAAAAACCATTGACCTGCGGTCGAAAACCGACAAAGCTTTGTTGTTGAGTGTGGGGTGCAACCTGTTCGAATGGGGTACATTCCTGCGCCGGATTGACAATTTTTTGATGGATCTCTTCATGGAACCTGAAAATGTCCATCGCCTCCTTGACAAGCTGATGGAAAGACATATGGAATTTTTAGACAAAGTCTGTGCTACGGTTGGCGATGTAGTTGATATCCTGAAATTCGGCGATGATCTGGGAACGAACACGGGTCCATTTTTCTCAGCCGAAACCTATCATGATTTTTTTCAGCCCAGGCACAAGCAGATGTGCGATTTTGTGAAGGCTAATTCCTCGGCACACACGATGCTGCATTGCTGCGGGGGTATCTATGAGCTGATCCCCGAACTGATTGATGCAGGTTTCGAGATTATTAACCCGGTTCAGATCAATGCGATCAATATGGAACCCGAAAGGCTCAAGAAAGAATTTGGCCGGGATTTGACTTTCTGGGGTGGGGGCTGCGATACGAAGAGCATCCTGAACAGGGGCACACCGCAGGAAGTAAAAGACCATGTGAAGCGCAATCTTGAAATCTTCAACAAAGACGGTGGCTTTGTCTTCAATACTGTTCACAACATCATGCCCGATGTACCTCCGGAAAACGTCGTTGCGATGTTCGAAGCTATAAAGGAGTTTAATGGAGTAAAATAAGAATCAGAAGATGAACAACATTGATTAACAACCAACACACACAGGTGCATAATTATCGATGATGAGTTCCATGTAGCCTTACTTTTATGATAGGCTGTAAAAAGATGATTAAAAAATCAAAAACACATTATCAAACATATAAAACTGAAAAAAATAAGTAAAGATGAAAAAAACTAACTTGACATTGCTTCTATTGATTTTGTCAGCAAGTCTATTCGCAGAAAAATTTGTATCAGAGATCAAACCTCTCTCCGGTGAAAAATGGTATGGAGCTTACACCGCCAAAGCATTTTGTGGCACTCCATTGAAAAACCTTACATTTCAACCCTATCAAGCCAACGAAAAGAAAAAAGACTTGAGCGTTGACAACCGAGCTAATCAGGCATCGCCTTTGTTGATTTCCAATCTCGGTCGTTATATATGGAGCAACCAACCTTTTGCATTTGAAATGAAAGACGGAAGCGTAATCATATATTCAGACGTGGAGAAAATTGAAGCTGTAGCTGTGGGAAAAACTTTGCGTGATGCGTATTTGGGAGCGATGCAAGTTAATTTTCCGGCATCAGGCAAAACGCCCGAATTGCTGATGTTTAAAATGCCGCAATACAATATGTGGATTGAATTGAACTACAATCAGGATCAGCAAAAAGTTTTGAAATATGCCAGCGATATCATTAAAAATGGATTCCTTACCGGTGTGTTTATGATTGACGAAGGTTGGACTAAATATTGGGGAAATTTCGATTTCGACCTAAGCCGTTACCCTAATCCAAAAGCAATGGTGGACGAATTACACTCCAAAGGTTTTAAGGTAATGGTGTGGGTTTCGCCATTTATCAGTCCCGATTCAAAAGAATTCAAGCACTTGGCTAAAAACAATTGTCTGGTAATGAAAAAAGACAAAAGCCGACCTGCACTTATAAAATGGTGGGAAGGATATAGTGCCTGCCTCGATTTGACCAATCCCGTTGCAATGGAATGGTTAAGAGGTCAACTGAAAGGTGTGCAAAACAAATATGGTGTTGACGGATTCAAATTCGATGCCGCTGACTTCGATTTCTATACCCCCGGTTCGGTTTTTTACCCCAACGATGAAACCAATACCAGCGGACCGTTGCAGGCCGAAATGTACGGCAAATTTGGCGCTGAATTTCAGTTTAATGAATTCAGAGCCGGTTGGAAAAATGGTAACCAGCCTTTGGCTCAACGCTTATCAGACAAAGGCTTTTCGTGGGACGATTTGAAATTGCTTGTGCCCGATATGATTTCTGCCGGATTGATAGGTCATCCTTTCACATGCCCCGATTTGATTGGAGGAGGTCTTTTAAATACTTTCGAGGATATTGATTTGACAAAATTTGATCAGGAACTGATGGTTCGTTCAGCGCAAATTCAGGCATTGATGCCAATGATGCAATTTTCGGTAGCGCCATGGCGTGTGTTGGACGAAAAGCATTTGAATTATGTGCGCCAAGCAGCATCATTTCATGCTAAAATGGGCGATTATATTTCAGAATTAGCGCAAAAAGCGGCAAAAGATGGAGAACCCATTGTTCGCCATTTGGAATATGCTTTTCCGCAACAAGGTTTTGAAGCTTGCAAAGACCAGTATATGCTTGGCGACAAATACCTGGTTTGCCCAATGGTTGACAAAGGCGAAACCCGCGATGTGAAACTGCCCAAAGGCAATTGGGTGGACGATTTGGGTAAAAAATACAAAGGTGGACAAACGATAAAAATGATTGTTCCGCTCAATCGGTTACTATATTTTACTATTCAGAAATAAAAATAAATTCATAAATAGTGACTCCAAGAGTACGATTACAAAAGACCCTGAATCACGAATCTCCCGATCGCTTTTGTGTTGATTTGGGAGCTGGCGGGCAAACTGTGGCATAGGAGCTACAGCATTGCATCATTTGAACCAATCCGTATTACCAGAATATAATGAGAAGGTGAAAATAATTGAACCCTATCAGATGTTCCGGGCAGTAAATGATGCACGAAATATTCAAACCGATTTCTGATATGAAAAGTGCAACGGAATATAACTACCGATACATTTGGGTGATCTCCTTGGTAGCTGCCATGGGAGGTTTATTGTTTGGATACGACTGGGTGGTAATTGGAGGCGCAAAACCTTTTTACGAACCTTTTTTTAATCTTACCACTCCGGCCATGAAAGGCTGGGCTACCAGTTCTGCCCTGATCGGTTGCCTGGTTGGTGCAGTATTTAGTGGCGTATTTTCCGACCGCTACGGACGACAACGTTTAATGCTTTTGGCTGGTATAATGTTTACCATTTCAGCCATTGGCGCCGGGTTGGCCAATCAGTTTTCTACGTTCGTAATCTATCGGATCATTGGCGGTGTTGGCATTGGATTGGCATCAAACCTTTCGCCTATGTACATTGCCGAAGTATCGCCCGCCTCTGTCAGGGGACGATTTGTTTCTGTAAATCAGCTTACCATAGTCATAGGCGTTTTGGCAGCTCAGCTAGTAAACTGGTTGATCTCAACATCGCACGAAATGCCCGACCATGCTACTACTTCGCAAATTCTTGAATGTTGGAACGGAAGAATAGGTTGGCGTTGGATGTTTGCAGCCTGCGCAGTTCCGGCGATCCTGTTTTTTGTCTTTTCGCTTTTTATTCCTGAAAGTCCGAGATGGTTGGTTAAAAATGGCAATAGCGCAAAGGCTTTCAAGGTTTTAAAAAAGATAGGAGGAGAAAAGTATGCACAGGAAGAACTGGTGCAAATTGAAACCTCTTTGCAAAACGAAATCGGAACTGTCCATTTTCGCGAATTGTTTGATAAAGGGCTGCTAAAGATTCTGGGATTGGGGATGTTTCTGGCTTTCTTCCAGCAATGGTGCGGTATCAATACCATATTCTATTACGCCGACGACATATTTAAAGCTGCCGGGTTTGACGTAAAAGCCGTGATGCTAAATATTGTTATCACCGGAGCTGTAATGATGATTTTCACATTTGTGGCCATTGGTACTGTCGATAAATACGGAAGAAAAATATTGCTATTGATTGGTTCTCTCGGATTGGCAGGAAGTTATGCCCTGATCGGACTAAGTTATATGCTACATTTTACAGGATTTCATGTGCTGATTTTAACGGTTCTGGCCATTGCGTTCTACTCCTTTTCGTTGGCGCCAATTGTTTGGGTTTTGCTTTCTGAAATGTTCCCAAATCGAATTCGTGGAGCAGCCATGTCAATAGCTGTATTTACACTTTGGATAGGATCATTTTCTCTGAGTTATACTTTCCCAATCCTAAATGAAGGAATCGGAACTTCCTGGACTTTCTGGATTTATGGCATTATTTGTTTCATCGGGTTCTTTATTATTAAAAAGTACCTTGTCGAAACCAAAGGGAAATCGCTTGAGGAAATTGAACAGGCATTGATAAAGAAATAGTTTTCGAGATGCCTTATTATCAGGGAGTTTATGAGATAGATGTTTATACAAAGAATATGATGGAGTTTTTTCCAAATACAAAAAAATAAATCATGAAACACCTTTAAGAAATAACAACTGTATTACTATGACAAAAAAACAAGAATTTATCACTCATTGCTTCTCAAAAAAAATGAAACATGCCTTCCGTTTTGGGAATTGGAATTCCACAAATGGAATGATTTTTCAGAAATCAAATTTATAGTAGGCGAAGAATTTATGACCCTTAGCGCTAATGAAAAAGAGAAAGCGCTTCATACAAACGCGGAATCAATAGCAGAAGTATGCGACAAGTTGGGCTTCAGCGCTGTTACAATTCCGGGTGGCTATTGGGATTTGTCACCCGGTCATCCGGCCTATTTATGGTTGCCCGATGAATACCGTTACCAACAGGCCAAACTTGTCCATGAATTAATTGGCAAAGATGTAATGGTAATTGCAAATACAGGTGGAGTAATGGCTATTCCTGATGCAGCGGAATATGTTAGTTTTTCGATTCAGATGCTTATGTATCCCGAAGAAATTGACCTGATCGCCGCAAAAACGTTTGAAAACGGGTGCGAACGGATGATGAAATTCAGAGACGTTGGCATCGAAGCTTTTTTTACTGCATCTGACCTTGTCGACAGCCACTCGCCTTATTTTGATACGGAACAGATGGAACGTTTTATATATCCTTATCTTACACAATGGGCCGAAACGATTAAAAATGCCGGAGCTTACAGTATTATATATTAAGTAAAAAAAGTAAAATAATGTCTCAATTTAACATTGTATATTTATGAAAAGAATCATTCGATTATCGGCCATCCTTGTTCTGTTTGGATGTCAAATATCTGGTTTTATTTGTATGGCAGGTAGTATAAGCAAAAGACCAGCACAAATACTCGCTCAATCTGCAAATGGAAATGTAAGTAAGGTTATGGTAAACCCTTCCTTTCATGAAGTAGGGCCAGAACCCCTGGGAGTTGTGGCGCCTGGCGCGCTGGTTTTGCACGATGGCTGGCAGATGCGTGAGTCGGTAATTGCCGGAGATAATGGAGCCATGATTTCGCAACCCGGGTTCAAAACGAAAAACTGGTATAGCACAACTGTTCCTACCACTACTCTCGGTGTCCTGGTTCGGCATGGAATATATCCCGATCCATATATTGGTACCAACAACATGCTCATTCCTGATGCGAGTGACGATCATAATAATAGCTATCAACTTAGCCAATTCAGCCATCTTCCAGACAAGTCAAACCCTTGGGCCAAGCCGTATTGGTTCCGCAAAGAGTTTAGTTCGCCGAAGGAATACCGGGGAAAGAGGGTCTGGTTGCATCTGGATGGCATTAACTATCGTGCCGATGTTTGGTTGAATGGCCAGCGGGTGGCTAATGCAAAGTCTGTTGCAGGTATGTTCAAGCGATTCAGCTTCGAGGTGTCAACTTACTTGAAGGAAGAAGGTAATAATGCTTTGGCAATCCTGATTTATCCGCTTGACCATGCTGGCGATCCGGTGCATGAACAACTCGATGGGCTAGCTGGCGGTTTCGGGCCAAATGCCGGCGATGGTGAAATCTTACGCAATGTGACTCAGTATTGTACTGTTGGCTGGGACTGGGTAGCCGCAGCGCGCGATCGTAACATGGGCATTTGGCAGCACGTTTGGCTGGAAGCAACCGGTTTGGTAGCTGTGCGTGACCCAGCTGTGTTTACAGATGTAAAACTACCTGCTGCAGACAAAGCTACGCTAACTGTTCGTTGTCAACTCGACAATGCAACGAAAGTGGAGCAATCGGTGGATCTGGTGGTGAAAATCTCGCCTGATGGGTTTGCAGGGAGCCCGGTCGAAATTCGTGCGACGACGAAGATCGCTGCAGGTACAGGCTCTGAAGTAATTCTAAAGCCTTCAGATTATCCTGCGCTGATATTGAACAATCCGCGTTTATGGTGGCCGGTAACTTATGGTGATCAACCGCTTTACCGAATAACCATAGAAGCCCGTGTGAACGGACAATTTAGCAGTCTTGCGACCAGTCAATTTGGAGTACGTACAGTTGGCACATTGGTTCTGCCAAGCGGTGGACGTGCCTTTACAGTAAACGGACGAACCATACGCATGACCGGCGGCGCCTGGGTTCCTGATTTTTTGATGAGTTGGAGCGCACAGCGTTACCGTGATGAAGTCCGCCTTATGGCTGAAGGAAATCATACCATAGTAAGGGTTAACGGTTGCGGCATTGTGCCTCCGGATGTTTTTTTTACTGAATGTGACAGACGCGGTCTGCTTGTCTGGCAGGATCTCGCCCGCACTTCTATACAGGGTTTTAAGTTTCGAAAAGACGGGAAAGATGGTTGGGGACCTGTTGATTGCGATGACCCGGCATTATACCTCAACAATATGAAGGACTGTATCATGCGATTGCGCGGACATCCAAGCTTGCTGGTCTGGTGTGGTTCGAATGAGAAGTTCCCGCAGGCTGACATAGGGCAGCCACTGCAAAACGATTTACTTCCAACACTTGATGGTACCCGTCCCTGGTTGCCAAGTTCTGAGGAAAATCCGCCATGGAGGAAAGAGGATATTCGTTTTTGGTCCGCCGGACCTTATCAACTCGTAAGATTGCCCGAGTATTTCAAACTTTACGCGCAGGATCCGAAATCTATCAGTAAGAACGAGATCGGTCTTTCATCACCGCCTCCGATTAATTCGATCGTCCGGGCTATTCCTGACTACGATCAGCCAGATTCTCTCTCTTTTCCATTGAATCGTACCTTCGGCTATCACGACGCTACTGGCAACTACTATCGCAGTGGCGATAAGATAATACGTCAGGACTTGGGTGAGCCCGCGACTCTCACAGACTATCTGTGGATGGGCGACCTGTATAATAGCGCAAGCTATCGCGCCATCTATGAAGCTGCAAACAAGGTTCGTCCGCGTAATTCCGGTACTCATATCTGGAAAATCAATGCGGCATGGCCAAGCATGATGCAGCAAGTGTTCGACTGGTACCTTCGTCCCAATGCCGGTTACTACAGTATGCGTTCTGCCTGCCAACCGCTGCATGTTCAGCATAGCGTGGACGATCAGAGCGTCCAAGTGGTGAGTACTTTGGCTGAACCACGCGAATTACGGGTCAGTTTTACCCTCAGCGATATAACGGGCCGTGTGGAATACTCTGAAGAATACCCGGTAAGCATGCCGGCAGATACGACGTTAAAGGTGTGTTCCCTTCCCGATTTTGTCAAGGACGGACATCTACACTTTCTCGGGCTTGAGTTGGTGGATTCTTCGGGCCGTTCGATTGACCATGTGGTGACCTGGGTGCAGGGTGAATGTCAGTGGCAGGAATTGCTCAAAGTCGGGCTGGCAGAAGTTGAAGCTAAAGTTATCTCCCAGCGCCACGAAGGCAACGAAACAATTTACGAGGTGGAGGTAATCAATCACTCTCCCGTGCCTGCAGTACAAGTCTGGGTAGAAGTGTTGTGCGGACCACAAGGGAATGAGATCCTGCCGAGCTTTTGGACAGACAACGCCCTGACTCTTCTGCCGGGAGAGAAACGTAATGTGACGGTGAGGTTCAGGACTGACATACTGGGGCAGGCATCGGCCCACTTGATGGTAGAAGGTTTCAATGTACATCCGAGGGAAATTAAGGTTGCCAATAATGAAGAGGTGCTACTTAAACTCAAAGTCGTCAATGGTAATTTCAATGTTGTGGACAACATATTGAAAATCAACGTAACAAGCGACGGAGTTGATGGTCAGCGCTATACTACCTGGCCACTCGAAGTGCGCATTGATGGTCAGCTCATCCGAACAGTACGCGTTGCTATTACAAAGGAGAAACAGGAAACAGCTTTTATTCATATTGGTAAATTGCCTCCAGGCGAGCATCGAATTGAAGTTGGAAAATATTGGTTTGGATTTTTGCAATGATGTCAGGCCAAAAATGAGATTCAAGACTTTGCAACTACGATTTTTTTATGTCTGATAATTAATATATCTGTATCTGGGCAAAACAACCATAAAATATAGTCTGCATTTATTAAGTTTTTTATTAGAAACCGCTAAAGCATCAAGAATAGTTTTTGAATAAATAACATTAAAATCAAATTAAAATGAAAAGATTCTTATTTAAAGGCTTAATGCCAATCATGGTGTTTTTCTGCTCCACCACATTGTATAATGCAAATGCGCAGAAAGTAGATACACTCCAATATAATACAAACACAAAAGTTTGTAAAACTGCGTTATGGAAAGTTGGCAAAGATTATACCGCTGAGACATGGTTTGACGATAATATAAAGGGGGATGCATGTCTTACTACCAATGGAAGCAATAGTTTTCAAATTGATTGGAATATTACTGTTTATGGGTTTTTGCATGAAGTTGGATTGTATGGCCTAAACGTACCTGTTGATTCCGTAAATCCAAAAGCAAAAAGTAAATACAAACATACCTTTAGTAAAATTACAGATGCAGGTGGTTATACAGGCTTGTATGGATGGTTTGGAAATGCAGGTACACCAGAATCCATCGAATTGTACATCAATGAAAATTGGGTTGGAAACAAATCATTTGACATGAGCAGCTGTATAAAAAAGGGAACAATAACTGTTGATGGTGCTACATACGATATTTATACCCGACCATTCAATGGAAAAAAATGGGCACAATGGTGGAGTAACCGTACATCGCCGCGCACAAAAGGAACAATTTCTTACGCAAAGCATTTCCAGGAATGGCGCAAGCTGGGTATGCCCAACATTAATTTAACCCGCCTGACTTATGCGTTTGAATGTACCTGGGGATTCCCGACTGGAGGTTCGTTAAAATATTCTTATTTCCAAATCGATAAACCTTGATTCCGATTAGTGGGTTTAACGTGCCGCAAAAGGAAAGCCAGTGAAAGATATAGAAGTTTCGATAAAAATGAAACGCAATGCTTTCCATTGGGGGGCAGCTGTATATCAAACATATAAGACTAAAAACAAATAAGCAAAGATGAAAAAAACAAATTTGACCTTACTGATGTTGATTTTGGCAACAAGTTTATTCACAGAAAAGTTTGTATCAGAGATTAAACCTCTCTCCGGTGAAAAATGGTATGGAGCTTACACCGCCAAAGCGTTTTGTGGCACGCCATTGAAAGACCTTTTATTCCAACCCTATCAAGCCAACGAAAAGAAAAAAGATTTGAGTACCGACAACCGAGCCAATCAGGCCGCTCCTGTTTTGATTTCCAATTTGGGTCGTTATGTGTGGAGCAATAACCCTTTTGCATTTGAAATGAAAGACGGTAGCGTAATCATTTATTCAGACATTGAGAAAGTTGAAGCTGTAGCTGTGGGAAAAACCTTGCGTGATGCATATTTGGGAGCAATGAAAGTGAATTTTCCTGCATCAGGACAAAAAGCGACAAACAGCACCTCATTTCAGAACTCTTATGTAAAAGTCAGTGCCGAAAATCCATTCTATTTCGAGTTGACAAACGGTGATACTTACATTCCCATCGGTGCTAATTTATGCTGGGCAAAAGATATGGATACGCTGGAA
>Ga0209748_1000448_pt1 | contig 21966 bp, 19 predicted proteins | sample BarGraIncu00421A_FD_185490 | JGI IMG/M metagenome (GOLD analysis project Ga0209748, IMG submission 185490) | Arctic peat soil microbial communities from Barrow, Alaska - Barrow Graham LP Incubations 004-21A (SPAdes) (version 2) | ecosystem: Environmental > Terrestrial > Soil > Wetlands > Peat... | reverse complement strand
GGCATGCAGTCCAGCATTTGGTTTACGCTTCCTCATCTTCGGTTTACGGCAGCAACCAGACGCAGCCTTTTTCCGTCCAGCACAACGTCGATCACCCCCTTTCGCTTTACGCGGCCAGCAAGAAAGCGAATGAGCTGATGGCCCACAGCTATGCCTATCTTTTTCAGCTTCCCACCACGGGCTTGCGTTTTTTCACGGTTTACGGACCCTGGGGCCGCCCGGACATGGCCCTTTTTATTTTTACCGAAAAGATCATGCGCGGCGAAGCCATCGAGGTTTATAATTACGGCAACATGGAAAGGGATTTTACTTATATTGACGATATCGTGGAAGGTGTCTGGCGGGTGCTGAACAAAATTCCCAGGGGCGATGCCGGATGGAACGGTAAAAAACCGAACCCGGCTACTTCCGCGGCGCCTTACCTGTTGTTCAATATCGGCAATCAACGACCGGTCAGTCTGCTCCATTTTATCGAACTAATAGAAAAAAATTTGGGCCGGAAAGCCGATAAAGTGCTCAGTCCCCTGCAGCCAGGGGATGTGATCTCAACCTGCGCCGATATTTCCGATTTGCATAGCTACGTGGGCTATGCGCCGGCCACATCCATTGAAACGGGGATAGCGCGTTTTAGCGAATGGTTTAAAGCCTATTATGGCCAGTGAAAACCGGCGACGATTGCTGAGCGGACCATATATGCCAAAGGAGCGGCTATGAAATTTAGCAAAAACATCTTGTGCATCGGAGCCGGCTACGTGGGTGGTCCGACCATGGCGATTATCGCCCTGAAGTGTCCCAGTTACAAGGTGACCGTGGTCGATGTCAACGAGGAAAGGATCGGGCGTTGGAATTCGGATGATTTGCCCATCTATGAACCGGGCCTGCTCGACGCGGTCCGGGCGGCGCGCGGCAAGAACCTGTTTTTTTCCACGGCCATCCCGGAAGGCATCCGCGCCGCCGATATCATTTTTGTCTCGGTCAATACTCCGACTAAAACCTTCGGACTCGGCGCCGGCATGGCTTCCGACCTGCAATATTGGGAAAAAACCGCCCATCAGATCGTCACCTATTCGGAAAAACCCAAGATCATCGTCGAAAAAAGCACCCTGCCGGTGCGCACCGCTGAAGCTATGGAACGGATACTTTCGGAAAATAAAAAAAATATTCATTTTGAAGTGGTTTCCAATCCAGAATTTTTGGCCGAGGGCTCGGCTGTCAATGATCTCCTCGAACCAGACCGGGTCCTGATCGGTTCGCAGCAAACCGAGTCGGGCTTTAAGGCGGCGCGTGAAATTGCGGCCATTTACGCCCATTGGGTCCCGATTGAAAAAATAATCACCACCAATCTGTGGTCGGCCGAACTTTCCAAATTGGTGGCCAATGCCTTTCTGGCCCAGCGGATTTCTTCGATCAACGCCATTTCGGCCCTCTGTGAAAAAACTGATGCCGACGTAGCGGAAATCTCCTTCGCCGTCGGCAGCGATACGCGGATCGGCTTCGAGTTTATCAACGCCAGTATCGGTTTTGGCGGTTCCTGCTTTAAAAAAGACATCCTCAACCTGGTATACATTTGCCGCAGCTATGGTTTGAACGAAGTGGCCGATTACTGGGAAAAGGTGGTCAAGATGAACGATTATCAGCAGGAACGCTTTGTAAAAAAAATAATCAAGGAGATGTTCAATACCATCGTCGCCAAAAAAATAGTGTTGCTGGGATTCGCCTTTAAGGCCAATACCGGCGACACCCGGGAATCGCCGGGGATTTACTTGGCCAAAAAACTGCTTGAGGAGCGGGCTGCCCTGGTGATTTGCGATCCGCAGGCCTTGGAAAACGCCCGCAAGGATTTGGCCGGTCTGGAGGGTGAGGTGGTCTATGAACCGGATCCCTACCGGGCGACACAGGCTGCCCAAGCCATAGCTGTCATAACCGAATGGGATGTTTTTAAAAAACTTGATTTCGAAAAAATATTTGCCGGCATGCGAAAACCGGCTTTTGTATTTGACGGCCGCAATATCCTTGATCATCGCCGGCTTTTTCAAATCGGCTTCAACGTTTTCCCATTGGGCAAACCAAGTTTGACCCATTTTTAAATAAATCGTGCCCAAAAGCACCAGTTAAGGAGAATGCATGTGCGGAATCATCGCTTATTGCGGCGGGAGAACGGCCGAACCAATTTTGATTGAGGGCTTGAAAAGGCTCGAATACCGCGGCTACGATTCGGCTGGCCTGGCTGTGGCTGACCATAAAAAGCAGGTCGTTATCCGTGCCGTGGGTAAGGTTTCCGATTTAGAAAAAAAACTCATGGGTCAGACATTAGTTGGCAACTATGGCATTGCCCATACGCGCTGGGCCACCCATGGCCGTCCGTCAGAACAAAATGCCCATCCGCACAGCGATTGTCGGGCAAAAATCAGTATCGTGCACAACGGCATCATTGAGAATTATCAGGACTTGAAAGAGGAACTGCTTGCCAAAAAGCATGTTTTCACTTCCGAAACCGACAGTGAAGTGGTGGCCCATCTGATCGAAGAATATTTCGATGGCGATCTGGAAATGGCGGTTTTAAAAACCGTTAAGTGCCTGGAAGGGACCTTCGGTCTTGCTGTTCTTCATGCCGATATCGACCGGCAAATAATCATAGTCAAACGAGGCAGCCCGATAATTATTGGCATCGGTGATAATGAATATTTTGCCGCTTCCGATTCCAGTGCCCTGCTGCCCTACACTCAGAAAATCATCTCCCTGAATGATGATGAAATGGCGGTTTTGAACGCGGACGGTTATTATATAAAGAATTTGAACAATGAATTTTTGCAAAAAGAGATTAAAATCTGCGATGCCCGTGATTGTTTGGTCGACAAGAAGGGGTATGAGCATTTTATGCTCAAGGAAATATTCGAGCAGCCGGAAAGTATTGAAAACGCCTTCCGGGGCAGGATTGTCGAGTCGGAGGGAGTATCCAAGCTGGGCGGGCTGGAGCCGGTCATGGAACGGTTGAAAAACGTGAAAAAAATGATCATCGTTTCCTGCGGCACCAGTTATTATGCCGGCCTGCTGGGCCGATATATTTTTGAAAGCCTGACCGCATTGCATGTCGAGGTGGAAGTGGCTTCCGAATTCAGATATCGGAAATTGAAAATGAACGAAAACACGGCTGTTCTCGCCTTGTCACAATCGGGCGAGACTGCCGACACCATCGCCGCCATCCGTGAAGCGAAACGGAAAGGGGCCCTGATTCTGGGTATAGTCAACGTGGTCGGTTCATCCATAACCCAGATTACCGCTGCCGGCATTTACAACCACGCCGGCCCGGAATTCGGTGTGGCTTCGACCAAAATATATACGTCACAATTAGTCATTTTAACCCTGATGGCCCTTTTAATCGGTCGCTACCAGGGTGTTTCTTATAATGAAGGCAGCGAAGTGATTCAGGCCATAAAAAAGCTTCCCGAGCAGGTCGGCAAAATTTTAGCCGATATTGAACATATCCGGGCGATCGCTCTGACCTATGCGCAATATGAAGATTTTCTTTTTATCGGCCGGCTGTTCAATTACCCGACTGCCATGGAGGGGGCGCTGAAACTGAAGGAAATTTCATACATCCACGCCGAAGGCTACGCGGCCGGCGAGATGAAGCACGGTCCCATTTCTTTAATCGACGAACATTTCCCTACCGTGGCCATTGTCTCCCAGGATTGCACCTTTGACAAAATGCTCAGCAACATCCAGGAGATCAAGGCACGCAACGGCAGGGTTCTGGCCGTGGCCGGCCAGGGCTGCTTGCGGGTGAGTAATGTCTGTGACGATGTCATCTGGGTGCCGGAGACCATACCGCTGCTGCAGCCGATTTTAAATATTGTGCCGCTGCAGCTTTTTGCTTATTTTATCGCCCGTTCGCGGGGCTGCGATATTGATAAACCGAGAAACCTGGCCAAATCGGTTACGGTGGAATAACCCATGACATTTTATGGAAAGCAAATTAATGAGGTAAGACAATGAAAGGAATCATTTTGGCCGGCGGCCACGGCACCCGGCTTCATCCCATCACGCAGGTGATGTGCAAACAGCTGCTTCCGGTTTATGACAAACCCATGATTTACTACCCGCTGTCCACCCTGATGCTGGCTGGCATACGGGATATTTTGATCATTTCCACGCCAGCTGATTTGCCTCGTTTTAAAGCTCTGCTCGGCAATGGCAGCCAACTGGGAGCGCGCTTCTCCTACCAAGTCCAGGAGCAGCCGCGCGGACTAGCCGACGCTTTTTTGGTCGGTGAGGAATTTATAGCCGAGGAACCTGTTTGCCTGATCCTGGGTGACAATATTTTTTATGGCCATGGATTGACCGATTTGCTTAAAAAAGCCGCCGCCCAGGAGGGAGCAACTATTTTCGCTTACGCGGTCAAAGATGCTGAACACTATGGAGTAGTGGAAATGGATAACAGCGGCAAAGCCATAGCCATCGAAGAAAAACCAGAGCGACCGCGTTCCAACCTGGCCGTGGTCGGCTTGTATTTTTATGACCGCCAAGTCGTTGCCATTGCCAAATCAATGCAGCCATCAGCGCGCGGCGAACTGGAAATCACCGATGTCAACCGCGTCTACCTGAAGAATGGAAAATTGAGAGTGCGGGTTCTGGGGCGCGGTTTTGCCTGGCTTGATACCGGAACTCATGAATCCCTGGTCAACGCTACCCTGTTTATCAAAACCATCGAAGACCGCCAGGACATGAAAATCGCCTGCATTGAAGAAATCGCCTTTAAAAACGGCTGGATCGATCGCACGCAATTAAAACAACTGGCACTGCCTTTGCAAAAGAGCGGCTATGGAAACTATCTGCTGCGGGTGGCCGACGAGCCATTATGATGCTGCTGATCGATGCTTTGGTTTCCCTCCCTGGGCAATGAGCGACCGAAACGGAATCTGGCTGCTCGGTGACCGGGGTATGCTGGGCCGGCAAATGGCCGTGGAACTCCAAAAAAAAGGATTTTCTTTTTCAGCCAGCGACCGGGAAGTCGATATCAGCGATTTTCAGTCTCTGAAAGTTTTCAGTCAGGGCAAAAAAATTTCCTGGATTATCAATTGCGCTGCTTATACGGCAGTAGACCAGGCTGAAATCGAAAGCGCAGCGGCGTTCCGCATCAACGCCGCCGGAGTGGAAAATCTGGCCAAGCTGGCGGCCGGACTGGGTGCCAGGCTGGTGCATTTCTCGACCGATTATGTTTTTGACGGCCAGAATCACCAGCCTTATGGAGAAAACGATCCGCCGCGGCCTATTTCGCAATACGGTTGGAGCAAATGGCAAGGGGAAAAACTGCTGCTGGCCAGTTGGCAGTCCGTTTTTATTTTTCGCATCAGTTGGCTATATGGGGTGTTCGGCAACAATTTTGTCAACACCATGCTGAAACTTTTCCGCGAAAAAGCTGAAGTCCGCGTAGTTAACGACCAGTTCGGCTCTCCGACTTATGCTTCGGCCTTGGCCAGCAATGTCGTGCGCCTAATCGGTGTCGATAGTGAGCGTTATGGTCTGTATCATTATTGTGATAGTGGCGTGATTTCCTGGTATGATTTTGCAGCGCAGATCATGGCCCGGGCGCTGGCATATAATTTGCTTGAAAAAAAAATTCCCCTGCTGGCGATTGCCACTGCTGATTATCCGACCAGGGCTATCCGGCCGGCGTACGCAGTTCTCGACAGCGGCAAAGTTGTCCGTGAGTTGGATTTTAGAGTGCATGATTGGCGGATCAATCTGGATGATTTTTTCCAGGAAAAATCGCGGCTGGGAAGTATGCTTTTATGAAAATACCGCAGAAGCTTCAACGCGCGGTTCTTTTCTTTTGGCTGCTGACTGCATTTTTGAGCCTTTATGGCGGCGTGGTAGAAATAACCTGCTCACCAAGATTAGTGAAGGCGGTGCAGGGGGAAAAAATTATGTTGCAATTTTCCCTGCGCAATGGTTCAGCCTATACCTTAAGCCAGGTAGAGAAATTTTTCATTTCCTACCATGCTTATGACGGTTCGGGAAAGCTTATTGCCTATGACAATCCGCGTTTTGCGCTGCCGCAGTCTGTTCGTCCCGGTAGTTGCGTCACTTTCTCCATACCGGTTTATTTCAATCTGGCTGCCGGCATTTTTAGTATCGAATGGGATCTGGTCAGGGAAGGTGAATTCTGGGGCCGGGATAAAAAATGGCGCTCCTGTTGGTTAAATTTGCGGCTGCGGCCGCTGGTGTCGACCGCCTTTAAAAATTTTTGGCTACCTACTTTTTATGAAAGTGGCCGGGAATGGCTTGACCGGGAGCAATATCTTTTGCGCCAGATTTTAAAAAACAACGAAGCCTGGAAAGGCAAGAAATTTTTCGGTTTTAGCGCCGGGACCAATTATCCACAAGTTTGGATCAGGGATACAGCCACATTGATGTTTTACGCGCGTTTTTTTTATCCGGCCGCACAGCTTCAAGAAATGGTTGGGTTTTTTTTGGGTCAGCAAAGCCGGGATGGTGAAATTTGCGACTGGGTCGACACGGCGGGGCATAGCGATAAAAACACGGTGGAAAGCGATCAGGAGAGTTCTCTGGTCCTGGCTGTTTACCAGTTGGCGTTGAGCGATCCGGAGTGGCTGCTGCGCCCGATCGCCGGCATCCCGCTTTTTGAGCGCTTGGAAAAAGCGCTGGAATGGGTATGGCAGAAGCGTTTCGATCCCGACTATGGATTGATTTGGGGTGGCTTTACCGCCGATTGGGGTGACGTGGAAAAAACCTATCCCGACGGGCGGGCCACCAAACTCTCCGACCGTTCGCGGCGCACATTTTCTATCTATACCCAGGCCATGTATATTCAAGCCGGGCAAAAACTGATAGCCATGGCTGAATGGCTGAATAAAAAAAAATGTGTGGATCAATGGCGCCGCAGATTGGATATAATCAGGCGCAATTGCCGGCAACGGTTGTTTCTGCCGGAACAGGGATATTTTCTGATCCACCGCCTGGCCGGCAGTGAAGATTTTTTAGCCCTGGAAAAGGGCATCCTGGCCGTCGGTGGCAACGCCGAAGCCATGCGGGCCGGCTTGATGAGCCGCGCCGAAATCGGGCGCCTGATCCAGGTTTTGGAGAATAGAAGAAAACAATTTGCCTTGCGCAGCGTTTCTTTTACTTTGCTGCCGCCTTATCCGCAAGGTTTTTTCCCCCATCCGCTCCTGGCGCCCTGGAATTATCAAAACGGCGGCGAATGGGACTGGATCGGCGGCCGGCTGGTCGCGGCCCTATACCAAAACGGTTTTCACGCCCAGGCCGAAGAATATTTAAAGGAAATAGTTAATAAAAACCTCAACGATGGCAATATCTTTGAATGGTCCGATAAAAGCGGCGGCCGCCAGGGAGCCTTATTTTATGCCGGAGCTGCCGGTGTTTTGGGCGAAGCGATCCTGCGCGGGCATTTGGGACTCGAAGAAGATTTCGACCGTTATACATTTGCAGCCGGGAGCGACCGTTTCAAGATCGACGTGAGCAAAGCCGGCGACCGCTTCACGGTGGAAAACTCCAGCCAACTGAGTGTCGATATCTCCAGCCTTTCCAAAAAAGAAATCTGCCTTATAACCGGACCCAACGGAAAGAAATCTTGCATCAACAAGAAAGGAAAGACCGAGTTGTTGAAAAAGTGATCTGGTTTCCATTTTGAAGAACCTAAACTATTAAAGATATCCAGATCCCCCCGGCTTCGCCACCCCCCTTACTCAAGGGGGGATAAAGGGGGGATTCGATTGCAAAAGTAATAAATAATGCTTTCAACTTGCCATCGGCCAAGTTGCCCATTCGGTCATTCGGGGATTTTATCGGGGCAGCTTGAGGGATTCCTTGATAAAGCCGATGATGTCGCCGTCGAGAACGCGCTGGGTGTCGCCGCGCTCGATGCCGGTGCGGTGGTCCTTGATGCTTTGGTAGGGGTGCAGGACATAGGAACGGATCTGGTTGCCCCAGGCGATGCCATCCTTGCCGTCTTCGATGCGGTCTTTCTCGCGCTGTTGTTTTTTGATCTCCAGATCGTAAAGCCGCGAGCGCAGCATTTTCATGGCCTGTTCCTTGTTCTGGTGCTGGGAGCGTTCGTTCTGGCACTGCGCCACGGTGTTGGTCGGCAGGTGGGTGATGCGCACGGCCGAATCGGTACGGTTGACGTGCTGTCCCCCTTTTCCCGAAGAGCGATAGGTGTCGATGCGTAGATCTTTGAGGTCGATGTTGATGCTGACCGAGTCGTCTACTTCCGGGATGACGAATACCGCGGCAAACGACGTGTGCCGCCGTTTGTTGGCGTCGAATGGGGAGATGCGCACCAGGCGGTGTACGCCGATCTCTTCTTTCAGATAACCGAAAGCGAATTCACCCTCGTAGCGCACGGTGACGCTTTTAATACCCGCTTCCTCACCGGCCAGGATGTCGGTGATTTCGGCCTTGAGATTCATGCGTTCGCCGAAGCGCAGGTACATGCGCAGCAGGATTTCGGCCCAATCCTGGCTTTCGGTGCCGCCGGCCCCGGGATGGATGCTCAGGAAGGCGTTGCTGGCGTCATTTTCGCCGTTGAGGTAGTTTTTAATCTCGGTTTCCTCGACGTATTCCTGCAAAAGGGCTATTTTTTGTTCCAACTCCGGCAGCAGGTCTGGATCTTCGTCAATCAGGAGCAGGTAAGTTTCCAGCTCTTCGATGGCAGTATTCAATTTCTGATCGACTTTTATAAAATTATTCAGGATTTTTTTTTCTTTCGCCAGCCGGGCCGATTCCTGCGGTTTGCTCCAGATGGCTGGATCGGTCAGTTTGGCGTCGATTTCTTTCAGCCGGTCTATTTTTTTGGCAAGTTCAAAGAAACCCCCGGAGGTCGGAGGTTTTTTTCTTTAATTCTACAAAAAGATTTTTTATTTGTACCAGTTCCATGGACCGATTGTAAACGGTTTCAGTGCCGTCGTCAAGATTATGTAAAAGTCCAATATGTATTTGAACTTATTCAGGTTAATTTTAAATAATTTTGCAGATAGGATATAATTTAAAAAACGGATATATAAAATGATATATTTCTCCTGGTGGCGAAACAATTTTTCGAGGGCTCGCCGGTTGCTGCTGACCACTTTGATAACTTTTTGTAAAGCAGCCAATATTTTGTGTGAGACTAAGTGGAGAATTTTCCCAATATGAAACATCGAATTTATGTAGATGAAGTTGGGAATCCAGATTTGGCTAGTTCGGATAATCCAAACCACCGGTTTCTAAGTCTGACCGGAGTGATTTTAGAACTCAACTATGTTCAGGATAGTGTGCAGCCACAATTAGAAGCGCTCAAATTAAAATATTTTCATTCTCACCCAGATGAACCAATAATTTTTCATAGAAAAGAAATGTTCAATGCAAAAGAACCATTTGAAGCACTTCAACAACCAAATCTACGAAAAAAATTTGATAAGGAATTATTGGATCTTTTAACTGCTTGGGACTATACAGTAATTTCTGTTTGCTTGGACAAAAAAAAGCACAAAGACCAATATTCAGTTTGGCGTTATGATCCTTACCATTATTGTTTAGCTGTCTTGCTAGAACGGTTTATTTATTTTCTAAATACTCTTGAATCATATGGTGATGTTATGGCTGAATCTAGAGGTGGGAAAGAAGATATCCGTTTAAAAGAATCTTTCAATCGCCTTTGGGAAAAGGGGACAGACTATGTTGATCAGGAGCAGTTTCAGAAAAGATTGACCAGCCGTCAATTGAAAGTAAAAACTAAATCAAATAATATTGCCGGATTGCAGTTAGCCGATATCTTAGCCCATCCTTCACGGAACGAAATTTTAGCGGAAAATAATTTCCCGCAAAATTTATCTGCTCCTTTTTCCCAAAAGGTGATAAATATTTTAAAAAACAAGTATTATCGCCGAGATGATGATATTTATGGAAAAAAATTTTTATAGACAAAAAAAAGGCCCTTGCGGGCCCCGATGGCGTTCGCCATCCACCTCCGGAATTCCGGATTGATTTAAGTATCTACTACTAAAATTAAAAAGTCAAGTTTTTGTCAAATTAGGAGATGCAGTCAAAACTGCCCAAGAATAGCAAACCTAAACCTATATATTAACGTTCTTCACTTCTTGCAATTCAGCGTTTTAAAATAATAAGACTTTCGCGAAGATGAGGTTTATTATCTTTTGCTTCACTCAGTTGGTTCCATTGTTGAACAGAGATTCTTCGGAGATATCGAATTATACTAAGTTCCTTTAATTGCCAGCCCAATTTCTCGCATATATCGACGAGAATAAGATCAACAGGAATCTCAACGCCTGCATAGGCTGAAGTTGATACGACAATCCATACTTGAGCTGTTCTGGTCATGTGCTGGTTGAGAATTGCAAAAACTCGTTTCAAATCTTCAAAATAAGCTTGAATCATCATTGGGATTCGATCATCCCAAAGCAAGTCGCATCGCTCCTTCACTCTGATTAATGTATCAGAAAAATGCTGGCCGAAGTTATCTTCATACGGGGTTGGCCAATTTACTTGAATATGTGATCGAAGTGTTTTTAATCTTAACTCTCTCAATTCTTTTTGTGACTTAACAAATTTGCCTAAGAATAATTCTGGCCGATAGACGTCTGTATAATCGAATGAATTAAGGTAAGGAGGGGACATTATGCATAGTTGGGACTTGGCTCCTGTTGGAATCCAGCTTTGCTTCTTTCGAGAATCGCCAAGAAATGCTTGTGAGGATTTACTAATAATTGGGCACTCCTTAAGATCAAATTTAATATCATTAATCCTTTTTTCAAAAGCATTGATAAATTCAATTTTTCCAAATTTTGAAAATCTCCAATCTTTTCGATATCTAAGACATTTTCCGTCTTTTTCTGCATTACAAACATCCATTGCCGCACCGATTAAACCAAGAATGATAATGTTGCGAATGGGTAGTGGCAGCGCTTGACTTGCTTGCCAACCTCCTTCAAAAGCTCTAAGTACCGAACGATTGAAAAGCCATTTATCAGATTTTCCAGCCTCAGAAAAAGTTGAGAATTTTTCAAGTATGGACGGTGCACCATTTTTTATATTTGTAATTATTTGCAATAAATATTTGTCAATTGAATGTGGATTACAATTTGTTAGTTTGGTATTAGTAACAAAAACAAAAAATGGATTAACTTCAAGTCCTATTCCGGAATAGCCATTAAGCGCTGCTGTTAAAACTGATGTTCCACTTCCACTAAATGGGTCCATTATCTTTAGATTTTTCTTGTTTGCATTGTCTGTTATAGCTAACTGAATTACTTGTGGAGAAAATGCTTCCTTGAAACTATACCAACGGTGTCTTGGCAATAAATGGTTATCGGGAGCTCCGACGTTTTTTAGACTCCCCACTGTTGATACTGTTGAGTAGATTGATTCTAGTCTGGACTGCATAGGGGTTCAGCAAACATACGAATGGGTTCAAAAAAATCGAAGCGAGTTTTATGGTATTCAGGGTTGAATTTAATATTTTGATCTTTATACCAAAGTCCATTTATTGAATTAATCATTTCGGAAGTTGGTTTCACACCTTTTCGACGAGCGTCAATGATAACTAGATAACCATATACTTCAAATCCCGGTGCCCATTTTCGCTTTGCATCTAAATATTCAGCTAATTGCTTGGCACCTTTTTTTGCGCGAGCATCTCTGTATTTAACCATTGATCCACTTTCAGATAAAGAATTGCCCATCCATTTTATTTCGATGATTGCAATTCGATTCGTCAATTGCCATGTTACTTGGATATCAACAGGATGGGTTTCATCAACATTAGTTTCCGGATGAACATTGCCATCGCGAATAACGTCATGAAGATAATGTGCTAGTGATTTCCTCATTAATACTTCTGGTTTACATTCAAAAAATAATTTATTACTGGACTCTCCGCCATGCCATGCATTCGAAAAAATTTGGCACCGTGATGTTCTGATGCTTCTCCACTTATAATCTTCTAGTGCATCTGCAAGATATCGAAACGTAGGGATTGCAAAAATACTTGAATGTAATCCATGACTTGGATTTTTTATTTCAAAACGTTTTGACTCAATAAGAAAGAATTCTTTGCCTTCCGAGAGCAGATAAACGATAGCCTGATTTGCTAATTTTGCTGGCTTAATAGAGACATTTTTCCATACTCTATATTCACTTGGACTTATAACTTGAATAACTGTCGTACCTATATCCCGCGCTGTATCGCAATGTGCAGCTAGATATTGAACTTCATTGAAATGCGTAGGAATTCCGAGAATGGAGAGGGATCCTGTTGAACTTATTTCACGAATTATTATTAATGTGCTTTTTGTTGTTTCAGGATTGATAAATTCATAAAGGCTTTTTATACTTTCGAGTAAATCTCGAAATGCTGTTACTCCGGGATTTCCATAAAGACGAACAATGGCAGCCTCATGCATTTCCTCTACTATTGCTTTCATGATATTGATATCAAGCTTCATAATACAATTCACACATGAGGTTTGTTAACTTCAGATAAATATTTGATCCAAACAATTGCGGGAATCATAAGGTCATCAACTTGAACGCCAACTGCATAACTTAATGCTTTGAATTGTTCATATAACCTATCAATATCGCCTTCTGTTAAAAGATTCCTACTTTGCATCAATTCCATCGCCGGTTTTATACTGGGTTCTTGAAGTATCGCATCTCGAAGTTGATTAATAGGAAGAGCAAGTAGACAGGAACAAGCGCCATCTAGGTAAGGTTCCCGTTCACTCATTGTAGAAAGTGATCGTAGTACTTCATATTCTTTATTCCCATGTTCAGTTGTTTGAAAGTAGAAGTGTTCCTTTCCCAAAAGCATCCCTTGGTATGCAAGTATTCCAATGTTCTCATGTATCTCAGGGCTAAAAGGAAAAGCTTGTTGAGTTACAGCAAATGTATATCCCCATGTAGCGACAGGTTTCCCTTTATATAACCACAATAAACAAGATAAGTAGCTAAAAAGATGAATCTCAAGTTCAGAAGGTGGTTCATCTAATCGAGATTGAAGTCTTGTACATAATGCTAGGCAGTCAAAATAAGCTTCAGGATTAACCATGATGTTGTCACTTTCGAGAAATAAGAGCATTCTCAATATCTTGGAGAGCTTTATTAAACAAATCGTCTTCTTTTTCTTGAACTTCTGACAATTCGGTCCAGTTTGTCATTTTATACAAAATCATATTTTCGTGCCCGCATTCTGAAGCAAGTTTCAGGAGAATTTGAGAACTGTTAATGTTCGCTGTTATTAGGAGGTTGTTTTTCCTTCTGACAAACGCTGCAAACATCTGGCCTACACGACTCTCGTAAGCTATGTCAAGCGATCCTTCGGGAGTATCAATGAAAAGAGATGCGTTGATGTTTCCTCTAACCATATATTGAGCGATTGCCATTCTGAGTGCGATGTCCACAAAAAATCGCTGACTTTCTGAAAGTTGCTGATCCTGTCGTCGGACAATTCCATGTAATTCAAGGATGAGAGATACACCAGGTGAGTCTATTGATGTACTAAATTCAACGCGAATATCAACTGGAATTCCTAAAAATAAAAAAGCCAATTCTCTGAACATAGGCACAAACTTTTCTTGTGCTTCGCTGTACAACCTTTCAAGTTCTCTTTGAATATCGAGATATTCGTTTTTTTTCTTGTCGCGTTCATCATATGCAATTTTCTTTTTTTTCAACAAATCGTGTAATATTTCGCGCTTGCTTTTAAGGGCTGCAACTGCTCCGTTAGCTTTATTTCTAATTTGATAAATCGCTTTTTCATTTTCTTTTTCAAACTGTTCTAACAATTCATATTTCAAATCGTGTGATTTCTCAAGTGCTCGGATTTCTCCCGTGATTCTTTCAATTGTTTTTAAAAAACTACTAATACCTGTTTTTAACTCCGATATTTTTCTGTCTATCTCCTTTAGCTCATCCAATGAACTTTGATCTTCGTTAGGCTCTGGAATAGTACTATCGCAGAGAGGGCATTTCCTATTCTCTATCCGACTCTTTATAGTCTTCGTGATGTTGTCACTATGATTTCCACATATTGCACATTTGCTATCAGCTAATGATGATGCAATAACAGGATTAAATTCAACTCGTTTTTGTTTTTGTATTCTAAATGCAAATTCTTTATTGTAACTAATTTGTAATGAAGCATATTTAGAGTTTGCCTCACTCCACGTGAGTTGTGTATCATTCAAGAATTCTTTTCTCTGTTCGATTTGTTTTTCAATTTGGGAGAGTTCGTTTTGAAGTTGTTCATGCTGTGTCCCCAACTCTTCAAGATTTTTTATATTACTTGGAACGCCTAAGGCTTCCTGAATTGCAGTGATCTCTCCTCGTATTGAGGTTGCTTGCCAATTATAGTTTCTTGCTCTGGAGCCGGCACGATCCATTTCCCTAAGAAGCTTTTCTGATTCCTGGACTTTTTTAAAATCGGCACCGACACACAGATGAATTGCTGTATTTAGTGCGCGCCTGTCCCAGAGCAACAAAAAACGACTTTCATCAAACGTAAATACAAATAACTGTAAGAATACATACTGTTGAAATGAATTGAGACCAATGTCTTTTGTTAATCGAATTTTGTATTCTGAGTTTCTTTCGTTTGGAGTTGCCATTGAACCATCAAATATCACTTTTCCATTTTTCGAATTGATAATCATTAACTCCTGTAACTGCTCTGGCTCGAATACTCCTCTTGTTAGGGAATAAATTGAATCATCTGATTGGAATTTTATTGAGAGTGAAGCCTCATCGCGATCTGTTTCGTTGATTCTCCCCTCAAAATACTGATCGCTATAGGTTCGACTTAGTGCATCCTTGTAATAGTCTTCGACGGATTCGAATTTACGATATGGCTCGCGAACAATTCCAGTAAGAGCATAATTAACTGCAGCAATAAAAGTTGATTTGCCAAGGCCATTGGCACCGGCGAGGCAAACTACACCTTGCTTCATTTCAATGCTAATATTCGGCTTGAGAGTATATAGGGAAAAATTATTTAACCTTATATTTAGTATTTTAGGTAAATTTAGGCGATTTCCATTTTCCATTTGTGCTCTCATTTTTAATGATGATAATCAAACAGTTAATTTCATATCATATTAACGGATCTTTCTCAAGTCCCAAATTAATAACTCCTGCCTTTAATATAGATTTACCAAAGGACTTAAACCTTGTGACAAATAAAAGAAAAGTATAAACACTTTGGGGAAAGAGACAATGGGGAATTATGTGATAATATGAATTAAATCAAGGTTATATGAATGGAAAGGATTGAATACAAAATAAATTAAAAAAATCAGCAAGAAACAAGTCTATGGACACCAAAATGAGATATTTGAAATTAGGAAAACAGAAAAACGCCGAGCTGACAAGCGCACTCGGCAGGACTCGGACCTGCCGCCTGCTGCTTATAGGTTTTCAGCCTAAGTCGCTGGAAAGTAGGTAGGTGGTAGTAATATCCTGAAGTAGCGTTTTATTTGTGATCTGGGTGAATTTGCCTGATGCCGGGTTTTGTACTATAATCTGGACGCTTTTAAAAACAACCGGAAAATCAAATGAAAAAACTGCTTGAGCGCATCCATATCGTGCTGGTTGAGCCCAAAAACGCGGGCAATATCGGTTCCGTGGTTCGAGCTATGAAGAATATGGGCCTGACTCGCCTGCGCCTGGTTAACCCCGTCCCTTTCCGCGATGAAGTGGAGCAAAGAAAAATGGGTTACCGCTCCCAGGAAATCATCGCCGCCGCCAGTGAATTCACAACCCTCTCGGACGCTTTGCATGGCATCTCGCATGTCTTCCTGGCCACGGCCAAGAAGGGTAAATGGAAAAAAGATTTTCTGTCGCCGGCCCAGGCCGCGGTCCGCATTGTCGAATGCGGCAGTGGGGAGGAAATCGCCCTGGTTTTCGGCCGTGAAGACAAGGGGGTGACCACCGATGAAAGCCAGTTGGCCAACTATTTCGTGCGTATTCCCATGGCCGGAGGCTATCCGTCGCTCAACCTGGCGCAGGCGGTAATGGTGCTTACTTATGAAGTGTACAAGACGATCAGCGCCAGCGAACATATCTCGGAACTGCCGCGCATGGCCGAAAAAAAAGCTTTCGAACGGCTGACAGATAATATCTGGGAACTGATGAAAAGCCTGGAAGTGCGCGAACCGGAAAAAGGCCTTTTCCACCGTTCGTTGAAACGGGCCCTGAACCGCACCCGCTGGACCAACGCCGATGTGGCCGTGTTCGACCGTTTTTGCAAGCAGGTGCGCTGGTTTACGGAAAACCGCTGCCGATCCAATGCCGATAAAAGAAAAGAATCATGAAGTTTTATAATACCCTGACCCGAACGGTTGAGGAATTCAAGGAAATAGAGAAAGGACACATTGGCCTTTATACCTGCGGGCCAACGGTCTATGATTACGCCCACATCGGCAACTTCCGTTCCTACATTTTTGAGGATCTGGTCAAACGGTTTTTTATTTTTCAAGGCTACAAGGTCAAGCACGTGATGAACATCACCGATATCGACGATAAAACCATCCGCAAAGCCAATGAACTGCAACTGCCCCTGAATGAAGTCACCCAAAAATACATTGATGCTTTTAATGAAGACATGCATTCCTTGAACATTCTGGCGGCCGACGTCTATCCGCGGGCTACCGACAATATTCCCGAAATGATAGCCCTGATTGACACCCTGCTGGGAAAAGGTTTCGCCTATAAAAAAGACGGCTCGGTCTATTTCAGCATCGCCAGTTTTCAAAATTATGGCCGCCTGGCCAATATTGACCAGGACAGCCTGAAACCGGGGACGGCGCTGGAACTGGATGAATATGATAAGGAAGCGGCGCAGGATTTTGTCCTCTGGAAAGGGAAAAAGCCGGATGAACCAGCATGGCCGGCACCTTTTGGTCAGGGGCGGCCGGGCTGGCATATCGAGTGTTCGGCCATGAGCATGAAATACCTGGGTCCCCACTTTGACATCCACATGGGCGGGGTGGACAATATTTTTCCGCATCATGAAAATGAAATCGCCCAGTCCGAATGCGCCAACGGCCAAAAGTTTGTCAACTACTGGCTGCATTGCCAGCATCTGGTTGTGGACAATAAAAAAATGTCCAAGTCAGCGGGTAATTTTTATACCCTCAGGGAATTGCTGCAGCGCGGTCATGACCCTCTGGCCATTCGCTACTTGCTCATTTCCAGCCACTACCGGAAGCTGCTTAATTTTTCCTTGGACAGTCTGGAAATGGCCGCGCAGGCGCTCGCCCGCATCCGGAATTTCGTTTTTTCTTTGAAAAATATTTCTAGGGCGAGTGAAGACACCATAGAAATTGGTAGATTAATTGAAGCCAACCAAGATGCTTTTACTGAAAACCTGGCTGACGATTTTAATATTTCTGGTGCGCTGGGGAATTTATTCGATGTTATTCATGAAGTGAACCAGCGGATGAACAACCTGAGTCAAAAAGATGCTGCAAAAATTCTCACCTTTGTAGATCGCCTGAACATGGTTCTTGGCATTCTGGATGGCGGGGAAGCTAAACCACTGGAAGCGGTCATTACCGATAAAATCGCCCGGCGCGAAAGAGCCAGGAAAAGCAAGGATTTCGCTTTGGCCGATGCCATCCGCGCTGAATTGAAAAATCAGGGAATTACTCTACTTGATACCGCCGCCGGGGTTAAATGGAAAAAAGAGTAGTTGCCAGCGGCCTTTGTCTGTTTTACTTTACTTTTCAAAAGCCTCGCGGATATAGCGGACAAATTTTTTAAGCAGTGTGTCTTTATTGGCGGGCTTTGGTTTTTTCAATAAGGCTTCCTTGCAATTCTTGAGCCGGAAAGCGATTTCATTATTGGTCGGGTTCAGTTTCTTGGCCTTTTCGAAATATTCGATCGCCTTCTGGTAGCTTCCGGCTTTAAAAAAATTATCCGCGGCGTAAAACCAGACATCATCGTTATTGGGATCGCGCTTGAGGGCATCGGTAAAATACTTTTCGGCAGCGTAGTAGTTTTTCCTGATCGTCAAAATGATGCCCAGATAAGTGAGCAGAAATACATTGTATTTGTTGATTTTGTAAGCTTCTTGGAATTTTTCTCCGGCCTGCATATAATTATCCTTGCACAAGGCGTAGACACCCTGGTTGAAAAAAAATTTCCCCAGTTGATCGGAGGAAAATAGACTCATTTCCGGTTTGTGATCTGTACTTTGAAATATTTTCAGTATTTTGACGAATGCCTCATGATAGCGCAGGAATTCTTCTTTCAGGGTATCCTGGGCAATAATGATCCGTTGAAATTTGATCTGCAGTGTTTTTTCGAAATATTTTTCGAGAATTTTAGGCAAAGGTGCCCCTTTGCCCAAATTGAAAAGACGTAAAAGCTCCTCCAAATATTCAGAACTCTCCATGAGAAAAATTCTAGCACAATTTATAATAAATTAAAATCTTTTTTCAAGAGGTGAAAAACTTCCATGGTGTTGGTCCGGGTGTTTTCGCAAGTACCGCTGCTGTCGATTGTATAATTGGCTACTTTCAGTTTTTCTTTTAAAGGGAACTGGGATTGGATACGCTTTTGTGCTTCCGGGCGAGAGAGTTTATCGCGCGCCATGGCGCGGCGGAGCTGCTCGGCGGCCAAAGTATAGACCACAATGATTTTTTCAAATTCCTTGTAGATGCCCGATTCAAGCAGCAGAGCCGATTCGTAGATCAGAAAGTCGTAAATCTTGGTTTCGGCAATGGCGCGGATCTTGTTTTTACGTTCCTCGCTGACCAGCGGATGTACGATTCTGTTGATGAAATCCCGCATTTCGTGGTCTTCGAAAAGCATTGCACTGAATTTTTCTTTATCAAGCCCCTTTTCCTGGTCGCAGATTTCGGAGCCGAATGCGGATATGATCTCCTGCAGCATGGGCGAATCCTTTGTGAAAATGATATTTTTAGCCAGGTCGTCGGCCCGCATGGTGTAGCACCCCTGTTCTTCCAGGATTTTCAGCACAAAGGATTTACCGCAACAAAAACCTCCGGTCAGGCCGATAATATGCACGCCGTTTAATCCAAAACTACTTTTTTTGACCTTTGATGAAATCCGAGAAATTAAAGATCGTGTTCTGGTCGGTGACGATGGCCTGGATATTGGGGGCCAATAGTTTTATATATTCGTACTGGATCAGCGAGGGATTGTCGGCCAAGGCCTTGCCTTTCAAACGCAGCGCTTCAGACTCGCCCTCGGCTTCGATGATCTTGCGCTTCTTTTCCATTTCCTGCTTTTCCAGAACGTATACCATGCGCTGGGCTTCCTGCTGGGCTATCTGTTTATTTTCAATGGCCTGCTGGAAATCCGTTGAAAACTGGACATTGCGCAGCAGCATTTCGTCGCAGATGATGTAACTCTTTTTAAATGAAGCGCTCAGGCCTTTTTCAATTTCACTCTGAATGAGCATGCGTTTTCCCGAATAGACGTCTAGCACCGGGTATTCGGACACGACCATGCGCACTATCGAGCGCACCTCGGGCCGGAGAACCTTGTTGACGAAATCGACGCCGATGCGCCGATGCAGCTTGTCCAGGTTGTCGACGTCGGGATGGTAGCGCACCGAGATGTCGAGCAACACGTTCTGACCGTCGGAAGTCAGCGCCTGCAACGAGTCATCGCCCTTGATTTCCCCTTCCATGGTGGCGATGCTCATGGTGTAGGTCTTGGCCTTGACATCGTATATGGTGGGTTCTTCGATCAGGGGGATGAGAAAATAGAAGCCCTCGTTCGGGGTGACGCGCAGATTGCCGGTGGCTTTGTTAAAAATCACCGCCCGTTCGCCGGGGTCGACGACGATGTAGATCTTGAACATGAAAATAAGTACGAATATAACGATTAAGCCGATGAGGATCGATTTGCCGATATTTTTGGTCATGTTGCCTCCGCTTTTAAACACCTGTTTGATGTTTTCCATGCAATCAGTGTAATCAATTATGCTATTTTTGTCAAGGAATATCTATTCGTTTTGAACGCGCGCTGACCCGGCGGTGAAAAATATGTCAAATTTCAAACGGCGGCAAGGGCAGGCAATTCAGTCTTGCGTGGTCGAGGCTGCTGTGCTACCATTGTTCCTAAGGCCATGAAAGCCAAAAAAATCTCCTCCAACGATTTCCTGATGCTACTCGTGGTGACGATCTGGGCCGTGAACCTTTCCGTGATCAAGATCGCCCTGGCCGAAATCTCGCCAATGCCCTTCAACGGCATCCGCCTGCTGCTGGCCGCCGCGGTTTTGCTCGTCTGGCTGCTTTTGAGCGAAAAAAATCTGCGCCTGCGCAGGCAGGACTTGCCCAAGATCATTTTTCTCTCTTTTTCCGGCTACACCCTTTACCAGTATCTGTTCATTTCCGGAATCAACTTAACCACGGCCTCAAACACGGCGGTGATCTTCGGCGGTTCGCCGATCTTGATCTCCCTGCTCAGCTCTTTTTTCAAGCACGAAAGAATTAAGCCGCTGGGCTGGCTGGGTATCGTCCTGGGCTTTGCCGGGATCTACCTGGTCATCAGCGGCAGGGCCGGAGGCTTTGCCCTGTCGCGGCACACCTGGAAAGGCGACCTGCTGTTGTTTGCCGCGGTTTTTTTGTGGGCGCATTATTCGGTCTCGGCCCGGCCGCTTTTAAAAATCTACTCACCGCTGAAGTTTACCGCCGTGACCATGGGACTGGGCTCCCTGATGTTTTTCCCTTTTTCCCTTCCCCAATTACTGAAACTCCCGTATTCTTCCATTTCCCTGCGGGCTTGGCTCTGCCTGGCCTTTTCGGGGGTGCTCGCCCTTTCCCTCGCCCAGGTGCTGTGGTTCTATTCGGTGCGCAAGGTGGGCAACAGCCAGACGGCTGTTTATTCCAACCTGCAGCCGGTGCTGGCCGTCGTTTTTGCCCATTTGCTTCTGGGCGAGACGGTCACCTCTACGCTGCTGCTGGGCGCGGTAGTCGTCTTCACCGGTATTTATTTTACGCGGCGCGGCCGGGAAGTAGCTTCTGAATCAGTGGCTGATGGAGCGCGGACATGAAAAATTTAAAATGGCAAGTGATATTGTCGGCTGTTCTGGTATTGACCACCGTTGGCTTGTACGTGCTGCATTTCCTGATCTTCCGCGATGCCCACCATATTTTCATCTATCTGCTGGGCGACATCGCCTTCCTTCCCTTGCAAGTCCTTTTCGTCACCCTGATCATCAACCAATTGCTCGGAAACCGAGAAAAGCGGGTCAAACTGAAAAAGCTGAACATGGTCATTGGTACGTTTTTCAGCGAGGCTGGCGCTGAACTGCTCAAATTGTTCCTTAAATTCGAAAAAAACGACGAAGCCCTGAAAGCCGTTGTGCTGCATGACCGGCGCTGGGCCGACAAGGATTTCAATAAGTTATTAAAACAATTGCCAGGGTTTGCCTACGACATCGATATCCGTGGCGGCAACCTTTCTGCACTAAAGGTTTTTTTAACTTCGCGGCGCGATTTTCTTTTATCCCTGCTGGGCAATGCCAATCTGCTGGAGCACGATAAATTCACCGACCTGTTGTGGGCCGTCTTTCACTTGACCGACGAGCTTGAGTACCGCCAGGATTTCGACCGCCTGCCGGCCGCCGATCTGCAGCACCTGGCCCAGGACCTGCGCCGGGCTTTCCAGCTGCTGGTGCTGGAGTGGCTGGCCTACATGCGCCACTTGCAGCACGATTATCCTTATCTGTTTTCCTTGGCGATCCGCACGAATCCATTTGACAGGGAAGCTTCACCTATCATTAGTTAACACGTATATTAGGATAGTATCACTGGATGCCTCGCAAAGCTTTGGCATAGTGATACTATCCCTACCTCTTTTCCCTGGCTATCCGCACTAACCCTTTTGACAGCGAAGCTTCGCCGATCTTCAGCTGAGAGCATCATCACGAGGATAGTCTCACTAGATACCTCGGCA
>Ga0209748_1000447_pt1 | contig 21983 bp, 18 predicted proteins | sample BarGraIncu00421A_FD_185490 | JGI IMG/M metagenome (GOLD analysis project Ga0209748, IMG submission 185490) | Arctic peat soil microbial communities from Barrow, Alaska - Barrow Graham LP Incubations 004-21A (SPAdes) (version 2) | ecosystem: Environmental > Terrestrial > Soil > Wetlands > Peat... | reverse complement strand
GACGTCGACGACGGTCTCGATGGGATGGCTGGGGGCTATCGGCGCCACACCTCCGATCGTGAATCCCGTGTGTTCACTCACGAAGTCAGCGTCGGCCAGAGAGATCGCACTGAGCGCCAACAGGTCCGCGAGCCTGAGTGTGTCGACCCGGTGAGCTCCTGAGGCGAGGACCAGCAGCGGCCGGGTTGTGTCGTCGCCGCGATGGGCCCGGAAGACCAGGGAGTTGGTGATCTGGGCGATCTCGATCCCCAGCGCATCGGCAGCCTGCCGCGCAGTGTGGGCGGCGTCGTCCAGGATCGTGATCTGACCGCGGACGCCGAAAGATGCCAGGGCGGCGGCAACCCGACGCACGCAGGGGTCGTCGAGAACGTTCCCGTTCGCATCAGTCATCTGCGCACGGTAGGGCAACAGGGTGCTTGGCCGGAAGATACCGGAACCCGCATCGGGGGATTGACGGGCTGTCGGAGCCGCGGTGTACCTTAGGATTAGTCGAACACATGTTCTAGTTTCTCGTTCGACTGGTACGTCCGGTTCTGCGGCGGGCGCCTCGACCCCGTCCGTCGCAGGCCGGACGGCATCCCTGAATCCAACCTCCCACACACGTCCGAAGGAGCCGACCATGGTGCGTCGTTATGAGGAATCTATCGAGGTCCGGGCAGGTGTCGACGTTGCGGACCCGTCACCCTCGGCCTTCCTGTGGCGCGGTCGGCTCTACATCGTCCGCGACGTGATCGGGCATTGGCGAGAGCGCAGGGCGTGGTGGCGTGAGGCCCTCGACCCCGATGAGGAGGTTGCGGCCCGTGGGCTGGACAGCCTCGAGCACGAGGTATGGCGGGTGGAAGCCAGTCCGGGTCGCCTCGCCGGCACTGGGGTGTACGACCTGGGAATGAACGACCTGGGCATGGACGACGGGCCCGCGCGCAGCTGGCGACTCCTGCGCGTGGCGGACTAGGTGGTGTCTGTCATGACGACTCGTATCGCGACCGCGCCGAGGGCACCCTTGGCCAGCACTGCACTGGACCTGCTCGACCGATCCCGGGCCAGCCTGCTGTCGGCCTGCCACGCCGACACCGTCGCCGAGCGCTACGTCGAGGCTCACCTGGCCGCGTTGCGGGCTGCGGCCGCGTTGTTGGCTGCTCGCAGCAAGCCGAGCCGGAGCTCGCAGCTACGCAGCGTGTGGGAGGTGCTGCCGCAGGTGGCGCCTGAGCTGACCGAGTGGGCGGTGTTCTTCGCTGGATCGGCCAAACGTCGCGCGGCGTTCGAGCGAGGTTCGGCCGGGCCGGGCGCGCGCGAAGCCGATGACCTTCTACGGCAGTCCGAGACTTTCTTCGAGCTGGTTCAGGGGGGACTCGGCCTACCCATGAGCCGGCCGTTGCCTGAGTTCATGGCGGTGGCCAGAGCGACATGAATGATGCCTTTGCCCACCTGCACGTCGCGTCCGGCTTCTCGCTGCGTTACGGCGCATCGACCCCGGCGACGTTGGTGGAACGTGCCTCAGCGCTGGGCCAGCCCGCGCTGGCCCTGACTGACCGCGACGGACTCTATGGCGCGGTGCGTTTCGTGCAGGCCTGTGACGAGGCCCGCATCGCCCCGGTGCTTGGGGTGGATCTGGCTGTGGGGCAGAGAGCGAATCTGGCTGCGGGGCGGAGACAAGTCAATACTGTTGCAGGGCAAGGGAACCGGGTGAGTCGTGTCAATCCTGTTCGGGGGGGTGCCGAGGTCGATCCCCGGTACCCGCGGGTCACGGTGCTGGCACGCGGGCAGGGCGCGGGCGTCGAACCTGGCGTTGGTTGGGGCAGGTTGTGTCGTCTGGTGACCCAGACTCACCTCAGTGGTGAACGCGGGGCTCCGGTCAGCAGCTCAGAGCTCATCGCCGAGCATGCAGTCGACCCGCGGACCGGAGCGCTGGCTCTGGTGGTCCTGCTCGGGCCGGGCTCTGACGTGGGCCAGGCCCTGCTGGCGCGTCGTCCTGACCTGGCACGCATGCTGTTGCGCCAGTGGGTCGACCTGCTGCCGCGAGGTGGCGTGGTCATCGAGGTGGTGTGTCACGGCGGGCCGGAGGGCACCCCGGCCAGCCTCGGGCATGCCGCCCGGCTGCTGGGTCTGGCCACGGAGGTCGGGTTGCCGACAGTGCTCACCGCAGCGGCCCGCCATGTCGATCCTGGCGGGGCCGTGACCGTCGACGTCCTTGATGCTGCCCGTCGCCTCGTGCCGCTGGACACGCGTCATCTCGACCGGGTCACCACGGCGGGTCATCTCAGCTCATCGGCCCAGATGTATGCCGTGGCCTGCGACGTCGCCCGGGCCGCAGGCGCCGGGGTCAGCGGAGGCGGCAGCGGTGAACATAGCCGAGCCCGTCAGCTGATGGCCGACACCGTGGCCCTGGCGCAGTCGTGTGCGCTGGACTCGCGCACCGACATCGGCATCGGTTCGGTGCACCTGCCCGAGCCGTCGACGCTCGGGATCGCCGCCGGCGAGAGCCCTCAGGAGATTCTGGCTGCTCGCTGCCGAGGGGCCATCGCCATGAGATACGGGGGAGCGGCCGACGCCGAGCTGTCAGCGGTGGCATCGCGGCTCGAGGACGAGCTTCGCGTCATCGCCAAGCTTGGCTATCCGACCTACTTCATGACGGTGGCTGCGGTGTGCGACCTGATCCGCGATCTCGGGGTGCGGGTGGCGGCACGAGGGTCGGGCGCAGGCAGCCTGGTCAACTACCTGCTCGGTATCAGCGGGGTCGAGCCGTTGCGTTATGGCCTTCTCATGGAGCGGTTCTGCTCGCCTCTGCGCGCCCAGCTTCCCGACATCGACATCGACGTGGAGTCAGCCCGGAGGACCGAGATCTACGAGCACGTCCTGGAACGCTTCGGCGGGGACCGGGTCACCTGCGTATCGATGATGGACACCTACCGGGCGCGTCACGCGATCAGGGACGTGGGCGCCGCGCTCGGGTTGCCGCCGGGCGAGATCGACGTCATCGCCAAGTCGTTTCCGCACATTCGGGCCCGCGATGTCCGGGGCGCTCTGGCCGAGCTGCCCGAGCTGCGCGCCAGCGGCCTGACTGCTCCTCGCCTGCGTGTTCTCTTCGACCTCGTGGAGCGACTCGACGGTCTGCCCCGTCACATCGCGGTGCATCCCTGCGGCGTGATCCTGTCCAACAAGGACCTGCTCGACCGCACTCCGGTCGAGGCCAGCTGGCTGGGGTTCCCGATGAGCCAGTTCGACAAGGACGATGTCGAGACCCTGGGCCTGCTCAAGCTCGACATCCTCGGTATCCGCATGCAGTCCGCGATGGCACACGCTGTCGATGAGGTGGCTCGGGTCGATGGCATCAGTATCGACCTCGACGACCGGGCGCAGGTCACTCTCGAGGATGACCGGGCGTTTCGGCTGATTCGGTCCACGCACACGCTGGGCTGTTTCCAGATCGAGAGTCCTGGTCAGCGCGAGCTGATCGGCAAGTTCGGGCCGGAGACCTTCGAGGACCTCATTATCGACATCTCGTTGTTTCGTCCCGGCCCGGTCAAGTCCGACATGATCACCCCGTTCCTGTTGGCACGTCAGCACTGGCGCTCGCCGGAGTACCTCCACCCCAGCCTTGAACCAGCGCTGAAGGAGACCCAGGGCGTCGTGGTCTTCCACGAACAGGTGCTCAAGATCGTTGCCGAGACCACCGGCGTCACCCTGGCCCAGGCCGACGAGGTACGCAGGGCCCTTGGGTCCCCTCAAGGCCAGCTGGACGTCGAAGCCTGGTGGCGACCTGCCGCGGCGGCCAGAGGCTATGAGCCTGCCGCGGTCGACCGGATCTGGGAGGTTCTCAAGGCTTTCGCATCCTTCGGGTTCTGCAAGGCTCACGCGGCAGCCTTCGCGTTGCCCACCTACCAGTCGGCGTGGCTCAAAGCTCATCATCCGGCGGCTTTCCTGTCCGGAGTGCTCACCCACGACCCGGGCATGTACCCCAAACGGCTGCTCCTGGACGACGCGCGCCACCTGGGCATCACGATCCTGGGGCTGGACGTCAACGCCTCGGGTGAGAGCTACCGGGTGGAACGGGTCGCGCCGTGGGCGCAGGGAGACTACGACGGTGGCGTGTTCGTCAGCGGTGTGACTGACAGCGGTGTGACTGACGCTGTCTCCGTTGAACAACAGCTGGTCGCCGACCTTCCCGATGGGCGGGCTCATGGCATCCGGCTGTCGCTGGCAGACGTCAAGGGCATCAGTGACGCCGAGGTTCAGCGCATTGTGGCCGGCCGGCCGTACGCCACCCTCATCGACTTCTGGCATCGCGCCCAGGTCAGTCGCCCCATGGTGGAGAGGCTGGTCATGGCCGGGGGATTCGACTCGCTCTACGGGCTCAGCGGCAGCAGCGGGGCCTCCCGCGGCAGCGGCACGACCGGGCGGCGAGGCAGGGTGACCCGACGCGACCTCTTGCTGCACGTGGCCGAGCTCGACCGGTGGTCTTCCGGTACATCCACTTCAATGTCGGTGCGTCGATCCGGTCGCCGGGTGGCAGCTCGTACACCCAGGTCCCTGGCTGCCAGTGTTGCCGCGGCTACTCGTGAGGCAACACTGGCGCGAGCGACACGAACGCGAGCAACGGCCGGCGCAACCGCCCCCGGGATGCGCGACGTGCGGCTTCTGGCTGCGGCTCAGTCCCAGGGCGGGCTGCCTGTCATCCAGGCTCGGGCGCAGCCCGCCCAGCTCACATTCGACCTGGGGGACACCCCCGAGCTCACCACGGCCACCGGCCTGCCCGAGATGACGGGGCCGGAGCGGGTTCGGGCCGAGCTGGACATCCTCGGGCTGGATGCCAGCGCCCACATCATTGACTTCTACGCCCCGATGTTGGAAGCGCTCGGTGTGACCCGGTCCGGTCAGCTGCTCGGACAACGCAGTCGTTCTGAGCTGTGGGTCGCCGGGGTCAAGGTCGCCACGCAGACACCGCCGGTCCGCTCGGGTCGGCGTGTGGTGTTCCTGACCCTTGACGACTCGACCGGCCCGGTTGACGCGACGTTCTTCGAGGATGTCCAAGGCCCTTATGCGGCAACGGTTTTCCACTCCTGGATGCTTCTGGTCCGCGGGATCCTGCGACGCACCGGACCCAAGGGGGTCTCCCTGCGCGCAACCGGGGCGTGGGAGCTGTCCGGGCTGTGGGATACCTGGAGCCGCGGTGGTCTCGAGGGAGTGCACGCGGCGCTGGCCGAGGCCGAGGGCCATGATGTCGACGAGCACGGTGTTAACCGGGGTGACCCGACTGGCGCGATGGACGGACCCCGCGCCCGGATGCTGGTGCACGCCTCAGGGTTCAAGCAGTCGCCTTACGCAGACGTCAAACCTGCCGGCGGTGATGTCAGGGACTCCCGCAAGCTGCCCAAGGAAGGCCACGCGGTTCCCGAGGACGGCACCCCACCGCGCAAGCTGTGGCACGCCAGCCCTGGAAGCTCAGGGCGCTAGGGTGGACATGACCCGAGCGTCACCGCAGTCGCCCCGCCAGGCCTGTTGCCCGGCGACGACCACCAGCACCAGAGGAGCCTTGCCGTGGCTGATGAAGGGCGCCGCAGCGGTCGCGGCGACGTCGAGACCTCCGTGCGCACCTCAGCCGTCTGGGAGTCCGTGCGGGCCGTCGTGGTCGAGCGCGAGCAACAGCTCGGTCGCAGTCTGCGCGTCGTCGATCTTGGCGGTGGCACCGGCGGTCTGGCCGTCCCGCTGGCCCAGCTCGGTCATCACGTCACGGTCATCGACCCAAGCCTCGACGCGCTTGCCTCGCTGCATCGCCGGGCTGGCGACTCCGGGGTCGCCGAGCGGGTCGTGGCGGTGCAGGGGGACGCCGCAAACCTGCTTGAAGTCCACCCCGACGCCGACGCCGACCTCGTGTGCTGCCATGGCGCGCTGGAGTTCGTCGACGACCCGGCGGCGACCCTACGATCCATCGCCGGTGTGCTCGCAGACGGCGGATACGTCAGCCTCGTGGTCGCCACCCGCATCGCCGCCGTACTGGCCCGAGCACTTGCCGGCCAGTTCGCCCAGGCCCAGTGCGCGCTCACCAGTGACGACGGTCGATGGGGTCCGGCGGATCCCCTGCCGCGGCGCTTCGACGCAGCAGGCATCACTGCTCTCGTCGAAGACGCCGGACTGGCCGTTGCGGACATGCATGGAGTGCGCATCTTCAGTGATCTCGTACCCGCCGCCTATGTCGACTTCGATGCCGACCGGGCCGCACTGCTCAAGCTTGAGCAGACTGCTTCGCGTCATCCCGACTACGCGTTCCTGGGGCACATCGGTGCAGCCCTGCACGTGCTGGCACGTCGAAGCTGACCCGCAGGTGTCGCGGCGATGAGCCGGCGTCAGTTTGCTGTGCCCGAACGCCGGGACGGGCAAGCGCCTGACGACGAGGGCTGTTCGATCCTGCACGTGGATATGGATGCGTTCTACGCGTTGGCTTCCCTGCTCAGTCGGCCCGAGCTCAAGGGCACACCGGTCATCATCGCCGGCGGCGGCAATCGTGGGGTTGTGCTATCCGCGACCTACGAGGCGCGCGCGTTCGGCGTGGCCTCGGCGATGCCGATCGCCCGGGCCCGTCGGCTGTGCCCACAGGCCACCGTCGTGGCTCCTGACTATGCCCGCTACGAGCGCATCTCCCGAGCTGTCATGGCGGTGTTCGCCAGCGTGACGCCGATCGTCGAGCCGCTGTCGCTGGACGAGGCGTTCCTCGATGTGTCCGGTGCCCGCCGCCGGTTGGGCTCACCACGTCAGATTGCCCAGCGGATCCGCGACACGATCGCCGACGAGCAGGGCATCACCTGCTCGGTCGGTGTGGCCACCACCAAGTTCATCGCGAAGCTCGCGTCGGGTCTGGCCAAACCTGACGGGCTGCTCGTCGTGCCCGAGTCCGAGGTGGTCGGGTTCCTGCACCAGCTGCCGGTCGGGGCCCTGTGGGGGGTCGGCGACCGCACGGAGGAGGCTCTGCAGCGTCTGGGGCTGCACACCGTGGCCGATATCGCCCACACGCCGGTCGACACGCTGCGTAGGGCTCTTGGCGACAACGCCGGACCTGCCCTGTACGCGCTGGCCTGGGGACGTGACTCACGCCCGGTGATGCCCACCCGTCGTGAACGCAGCATCGGCGCCGACGAGACATTCTCCTTCGACGTGGACGACCCGGCATACATCCACCGAGAGCTGCTCAAGCTCAGTGACCGCACGGCGGCCCGCGTGCGCTCAGCGGGGATGGTGGGACGAACCATCTCGATCAAGGTGCGCTTCTCGGACTTCACCACGATCACGCGCTCCAAGACCCTGCGTGATCCTACCGACGTCAGCCGCGACATCTACGTGACCGCGAGGGCGCTCTTTGACGGGCTGGGTCTGCAGCGGGCCCGCCTGCGGCTGGTCGGCGTCCGGATGGAAGGCCTCCTGGACTCCGACCAGGCACCCATACAGGGTCTGCTCGATGAGCCCGAGCATGGCTGGCGTGACGCTGATCGTGCGGTCGACCAAGCCAGTGCACGGTTCGGTGCCGGCGCGGTTCGTCCTGCCAGTCTGGTCGAAGGTGATCGGTCGGCTACCACTCCGAAGCGCGGCGACATATCCTGAATGGGGAAGTCGATGAGAGGGTTGACTTGAGCACCACGCAATGCCGGTTTTGCAAGGAATCGGCACCGTGGGATGTAGTTGTCATACAGTGGAGCCGCCCACGGGAGGTCGAAGGTGCCGCTTTCAGAGCACGAGCAACATCTGCTGGAGCAGATGGAACAAGCGTTGTATGCCGAGGATCCAAAGTTCGCCTCGCAGATGCAGGGCTCTGCTGCGCGTGCCCGCCTCCGCAGGGGACTTGCCATCGGGGCCATTGGCGTTATCGCCGGTCTCGGGCTCGTCGTGCTGGGCGTGGCCACAGAGTCCATCTGGTGGGGCGCCCTCGGCTTTGCGCTGATGGTGGGTGGCGTGGCCTACGCCATCAGTCCGCCAAAGGTGCCCAAGGTCAAGTTGGGTGAGGTCACCGAGGACGGGTCGGTGCGTACGCACGAGCCGGCTGGCCGCGTGGGCAAGCTCCGTAAGGGCAAGAAATCCAACGTCTCCAAACAGACGTTCTTGCGTCGTCTCGAGGAGCGCTGGGATCGCCGTCGCGACGACGGTCAGTAACCTGCGATGCGCTGATCAGTAACGCACCGCACGATGCGCTGAGGGTCTGGCTGGGGATGCCTGGCCCGACCGGGGGCGGTCAGGCTGTCACAGCCACACCGATCAACCATGTGGTGGCAACAGCCAGACCGGTCAACAACTCGATGCCCATGCTCAGCACGATGGCCTTGAGTGCATGCTTGGTGGACGGCCAGGCGGCGGCATGGGTGCCCAGCTTGATCCGCTCGGCCAGATAGACCCCGAGCGCGAAGCCGAGAAACCCGCCGACGACGGGGATCACAAAGAATCCCACGACCCCCAGTGCTGCCCCGGTCACAGTGCTGGACGTGGTGACGCCGGCTTTGGCCATCCGCCGACCCGGCAGGAGATACTGCAACAGGAGGCCTGACAGGGACAGGGCCGTGGCGATACCGAAGACCACCCAGCCGGCCGGAGTGTGTGTCGCAAGGGCCCAGACCAGGACAGCCGCCCAGATCAACGGGAGTCCGGGCAGCAGGGGGACGACAATACCGATGAGTCCGACAGCCATGATCAGGCCCACGACAACGTTGAGCCCGTTCATCGCGGAATCAGACGTTCGCCACGTTTCAGGGCGTCCCGATCCCGAGTGTCCAGCTCAGGCGGACCGTGATCTAGCGTGTGAGGTCCCAGCCGTGTCAGGACTCAGTGTGCCTGGACTTAGTGTGCCGTGACTCAGTGTGCCGTGACTCAGTGTGCGTCCACGTCGGCGCCGACCGGTGTGGGCATCAGGCGATCAGTCTCATCCTGGATGTTGGTTGACATGTCCTGCAGCTTGGGCAGGTGCTCGCGGCCGTGATGCGCGCAGAAAAGCAGCTCGCCACCGGAACTGAGGCGAGCGCGCACGTAGGCCCGGGCGCCACAGCGGTCGCAGCGGTCAGCCGCGGTCAGAGTTGGTGCCAGTGCAGTTGTCACGTCAGCCATCCTTTTCGTCGTAGTGGGCGTCCGCTAGCGGTCCTACCTGGTGTCGCGATCTCGTCCGTATCCGTGCTGGTACTTCATCGGTTGCTGATACTTCCTAGACGCTTGCCGAGTGGTTTGCTTTGTGGGCAGACCCATTCGCCGGTTGTAACAGTCAAACACGAAGATTGCTTCCCGATGTCCATTCTGGCCCGATGTGGACTAGATCATGGCGTGTTTCTCTCTACGCGCAATGCTCCGACGCCCGTATGCCGCGTGCTCCCGCGTGCCTCTCGCCTGCTCGTCGGTGCGGCGAGATAGCCTGCAAGAGAGTTCCAGGTCGGCCTCGGCCGACTCCTCCGTCGCACCGAAAGGACGTCCGTGGCCATCGCCACCCGAACGAGCAGGACCGCCAGTACCGCCCGCGGCTCCGCCACCGCCGCCCGAAAAGCGGGCACATCGGACACTGGCGCGCCCAACACTGACTCACCCAACACTGACTCACCCAATTACATGGCCCGGCACCTGCAGGTCCTGGAAGGCCTCGAAGCCGTCCGGAAGCGTCCGGCGATGTACATCGGCTCGACCGACTGGCGCGGGCTCATGCACTGCGTGTGGGAGATCATCGACAACTCCGTTGATGAGGCACTGGCAGGGGTGTGTGACCGAATCGACGTTGCCTTGATGGCCGACGGGTCGGTCGAGGTACGCGACAACGGGCGGGGCATTCCCGTCGACATGGAGCCACGAACCGGTCTTTCGGGCGTCGAGGTGGTCTTCACCAAGCTGCATGCCGGCGGCAAGTTCGGTGGCGGCTCCTACACCGCATCAGGTGGTCTGCACGGCGTGGGCGCCTCGGTGGTCAACGCCTTGTCCGCGCGCCTGGACGTAGAGGTTGACCGGGGGATGAAGACCCACGCGATGAGCTTTCGCCGCGGTGAACCCGGTGTGTTCCACGACGTGAAGGGCGTCAAGACTCCCGACGCCGACTTCACGGCGTACGTGGACAACAGTGAGCTGCGGATCATCGGCAAGGTGGGCCGCGGCAGGACCGGCAGCAGGGTCCGCTACTGGCCGGATCACCAGATCTTCCTCAAGGATGCGGCGTTCAGCTACGACGAGCTGGCATCCAGGGCCCGCCAGACGTCATACCTCATCCCGGGTCTGACCATCGTCATCCGTGACGAGCGTGGGGTGCTGGGCACGCCCGGCGAGGACGGCCCGTACGAGGAGACGTTCCTGCACGCCGGCGGCATCAGCGAGTTCGCCGAGTACCTGGCGATCGACCCACCCCTTACCGATGTGTGGCGCCTTCAGGGGTCGGGGACGTTCCACGAGAACGTGCCGGTGCTCGACGAGCGGGGACGGATGACGCCCACCGACCTCGAACGCGAGTGCCATGTTGACGTCGCCCTGAGGTGGGGCACGGGTTATGAGACCAAGACGGTCTCGTTCGTCAACATCATCGCCACGCACAAGGGCGGCACCCATATGGCGGGCTTCGAGCAGGCGATGCTCAAGGTCTTCCGGAGGCAGCTGGAGGCCAACGCCCGCCGGCTCAAGGTCGGGTCGGACAAGGTCGAGAAGGACGACATGCTAGCCGGCCTCACGGCGGTGGTCACGGTGCGACTGGCCGAGCCCCAGTTCGAGGGCCAGACCAAGGAGGTGCTGGGCACCTCTGCGGTCCGCGCCATCGTGGCCAGGGTCATCGAGAAAGAGCTGACGGCGATGCTGACCTCGACCAAGCGGGGTGCCAAAGCCCAGGCTGCGATGCTCCTGGAGAAGGTCGTCGCCGAAATGAAGTCGCGGATCAGCGCGCGGCAGCACAAGGAGACGCAACGCCGCAAGAACGCCCTGGAGACCTCCTCCCTGCCGGCCAAGCTGGCCGACTGCCGTAGCAGCGACGTTGAGCGGACCGAGCTGTTCATCGTCGAGGGTGACAGTGCGCTCGGCACGGCGAAGCTTGCCCGGTCCTCGGACCACCAGGCACTGCTGCCCATCCGTGGCAAGATTCTCAATGTCCAGAAGGCGTCACTGGCCGACATGCTCAAGAACGCCGAGTGCGCGGCGATCCTGCAGGTCATCGGGGCCGGATCGGGGCGCTCGTTCGACCTCGGTGCCGCGCGCTACGGCAAGGTCATCATCATGACCGACGCGGACGTCGACGGAGCCCACATCCGGACTCTGCTGCTGACGTTGTTCTTCCGTTACATGCGACCTCTGGTCGAGGACGGCCGGGTCTTTGCCGCAGTCCCGCCGTTGCACCGCATCGAGGTGATCAACGCGGGCGGCAAGAAGAACGAGCTCCTCTACACGTACAGCGAAGCCGAGATGCGTCAGGTGATGTCCTCGCTGGAGAAGAAGGGCCGCAAGGTCAAGCAGCCACTGCAGCGCTACAAGGGTCTGGGCGAGATGGACGCGGACCAGCTGGCGGAGACGACCATGGATCCTCGGCACCGGACATTGCGGCGGGTGACACTCAAGGACGCCGAGAACGCCGAAGGGGTGTTCGACCTGCTGATGGGCAACGACGTCGCGCCGCGCAAGGACTTCATCATCGAGTCCGCCGCCGAGCTGGATCGCGAGCGCATCGACGCCTGAGGGTCGCGGAACGGCGTGTCAGGTTCGATGTCTGGCGCAGGTGAGGGAAGTAAGTAGACACTTCAGTCATGTGCTTCAGCAGCGATCAGCACCCGCCCGAACCACCCAGATCCAGTGAGGTGGGCCATCACGGTCCGCTGGTGCTGACAGCGGCGGACGGCAACCGTTTTTCGGCTTTCGAGGCGGTGCCGTTGACCCCGCGTGGCGCGAGTCTCGTGCTGATGCCGGACATCCGGGGGATGCACGCTTTCTACACGGACCTCGCCCTCTGCTGCGCCCAGGCCGGGATCGACACGGTCGCCCTCGACCCCTACGGGCGCAGTGCCGGGCTCAGCGCGCGCGATGACGACTTCGACTTCATGCCACACGCCACCGCGCTGACGCCCGAGAACGTGCTAGCCGACGCTCATGCTGCAGTCGCGCGCCTGCATGAGCGCAGCGCCGACCCGGTCTTCACTCTCGGCTTCTGTATGTTCGGCGGTCAGTCCTGGCGTCTGGCCGCCACCGACCTGCACCCGGCTGGCTCGATCGGGTTCTATGGCCGCCCGTCTGCGGTAGAGGACGTTGTGGGCGACCTTTCGGCGCCCTTGCTGATTCTCGCGGCCGGTGGTGACAAGGCCACATCGCCGCAGGAGAACGCCGATTTCGTCCGCTCGCTGACTGAGGCCGACAAGGTGCACGACTACGTGGTCTATGAGGGCGCCCCGCACTCGTTCTTCGACCGGGGCTTCGAGCAATGGCAGGCCGAGTGCGCAGACGCGTGGGTACAGATGCTCGGTTTCATCGACCGAAATCGTTGACGACGGACCATTGCCAGGTCGGCACGGGCTCCTTGCCACAGGATTCGGGTAGGTCATCACCGCCGGGACCACGCACCGCAACCATGTCCCAGTGGCGACCATCGGCGTGACTGACCCTGCACTGCCATGCATTCTGCTGGTCTGGTCGCGGTGTCGCGGTTGTCGAGAGGGCAAGCAGACCGGGTTCCTGAATCTGTTGTCGCACAACGGATTCGGCGGCCTGTCCGGGTGCGGTGAGGTGGCTGCGCCCCCGGTCGTAGGTCGCACCAAGCAACGCGGTGGGGACCTCGTCGCACACCGCGGCATCGACCACCGCAACGGCTGACGTACCGGAGAGGCGGCCGAAGACCTGGCCGTGGGGCAGGAGCACACCGGTCGGGGCGAAACGGTGGCCCCCGGTGTGCGAACACTCCCACACCTGGCCGGGACGTTGCGCTCCAGACTCGACGGCCACCGGTCGACCTCGCACAGAGCAGCAGACGTCCCGTCTGGAGTTGGCGCAGATCAGCAGCACCGGACCGGGGGAGGGTTCGAGCTCGGGCAGGGCGTCCCGGATCTGGTCGATGCCCGTGCTGTCCAGAGCTTCTCGATGCAGGGTGGACATGGGCAGCCGGGCGAGCCCTTCCAGGCGTGCCGGGTCATCGAGATCCGCCTGGAGCAGCCAGGGGTGAGCGGCCAGTCCGCCCGCGAGGTAGACCCTCTGGGTGTGGACCTTCTGCGGGTGGCTGTCGCGGAGGTCTGAGTGTGCGCCGGGGCGACGAATCAGGATGAAGCGCCCAGCGGCGTCCTGGCACATCCGGTCCAGGGTCTGGCCGAGGTCCGGATCCAGGTGGGACTGAGTCGCGGCTTTGGCACCCCATGGACCGTTCTGCTCGAGCGCCAGCCAGAACATCGCTGCGGGCGCGGTGCCCAGCGCCGATGCCTGTGCGTTGTCCCAGACCACCGAACAGGCATCGGGTCTGCTGCGGCCGTGGCGCGCGGCCGCAGCGTCGCTCACCCCTTGCCCGCGGGGAACTCGGGTGTCGTCTCCAGATCCAGCGACCGCGCCAGGTCTTCCGACGCGGAGCCGGGCAGGTCGAGTGAGGGCACCTCCATGGGTTCGGGCAGAGGTCCGGCGATGGCGTTGATGCGTGTGGCCGCCGGCACGCCGGAGCCGTCACGCTTCCCTGTGGCTTCGGGCAGCTCAAGGGCGACTCCATTGGCAGCAGCAGCCGTGGCCGGACTGCCGCCGACCCATCCGAGGATCAGGGTGTCTTCTCCGCGCAGGAAACGGTGGCATCGGACGCCACCGGTGGCGCGGCCCTTGGCCGGGTACTCGGCATACGGGGTGACCTTGAGCGAGCCGGGCTCGGTGCCCGGCAAGGCACCCGATGAGCCACTGGAGGTGACCACGAGGTTGGTCGCCCCGGGATCGACCGCGCCGAAGAAGACGGCTTGCGCTCCGGCAGCCAGCTTGATGCCCGCCATGCCGGCAGCGGTGCGACCCTGTGGGCGCACCGCTGCCGAGGGGAAGTGCAGCAGTTGCGCGTCCGAGGTGATGAACACGAGGTCCTCGTCGCCGGTGCGCAGCTCGATCGCGCCCACCACTTGGTCGCCGGCCTTGAGGCTGATGATCTCCCAGTCGTCCTTGTTGCCGGGGTAGTCGGTGGTCACTCGCTTCACGACACCTTGTGCCGTTCCGATGGCGAGGCCGAGAGACTCCGGCGACAGCGAGGTCAGGATCAGTGGATGCTCATCCTTGGGCAGGTCTACGAAGGCAGCCAGCGGAGCGCCGCCGGACAGCGAGGGGGTGCCGTTGGTCGGTGGCAGGATGGGCAGATCCAACGCCGCGAGCCGGATCATCCGCCCGCGCGAGGTGACCAGCGCGACATGGCCACGGACGGTTGTCTGAACGGCGGCAACCACCACGTCGTGCTTGTGCCGGGTGCCCTCCCTCGGAAGCGTCTCGACGTTCGTGGTGCGCGCCATCAGACCGGTGGAGGACAGCAGCACCCAGCAGGGGTCGTCGGTCAGCTCCAGTGGCGTTGCTGCGGTGACCTGCTTGCCGGCGGACTCCAGCAGCACCGTGCGGCGTGGCGTCCCGTGTGCCTTGGCGACCTCCGCGAGCTCGTTCGACACCGTCTTCAGGAGCAGCTTCTCGTCGCCCAGGATCGCGCGCAGCGCCTCGATCTGGCGTTCCAGCTCGGCCTTCTCCTTCTCGAGCTCGACCCGGGAGAACTTGGTCAGCCGGCGCAGCTGAAGGTCGAGGATGTAGGTGGCCTGCGGGTCGGAGAGATCGAAGACGTCCATCAGTCGGGTCTTGGCGATGGCGGCGTCGTCGGAGGCTCGGATGACCTGGATGACCTCGTCGATATCCAGGATCGCAATGAGCAGACCCTCGACGAGGTGCAGCCGCTCCTCACGTTTGCGCAGGCGGTAGGCGCTGCGGCGGCGCACGACGTCGAGCCGGAAATCGACATACACCCGCAGGAGGTCCTTCAGCCCGAGGGTGCGTGGCTGGCCGTCGACGAGCGCGACGTTGTTGATGCCGAAATTCTCCTCCATCGGCGTCATCTTGAAGAGATGCTCCAGCACGGCCTGCGGGTGGAAGCCGCCCTTGATCTCGATGACCAGATGCAGGCCGTGCTTGCGGTCGGTCAGGTCCTTGACGTCGCTGATGCCCTGGAGCTTCTTGGACTGGACCAGATCCTTGATCTTCTCGATGACCTTCTCGGGTCCGACGAGGTAGGGCAGCTCTGTGACGATGATGCCCAGCTTGCGGGGGGTGACGTGCTCGATCCGGGTCGTCGCACGGGTGCGGAAGGACCCACGCCCGGTGAGGTACGCGTCGCGGATCCCCTCCAGGCCCACGATCTTGCCGCCACACGGAAGGTCTGGGCCGGGCACGAACTTCATCAGGTCATCCAGTGAGCACTGCGGGTTTGCCATGAGATGACGAGCCGCGCCGATGATCTCGACGAGGTTGTGTGGCGCCATGTTCGTGGCCATGCCGACGGCGATTCCGCTGGCACCGTTGACGAGCAGGTTGGGGAATGCGGCGGGCATCACCCCGGGCTGCATCAGCTGGTCGTCATAGTTCGGGACGAAGTCGACGGTCTCCTCGTCGAGGCTGTCGGTCATCAGCATCGCGGCGGCGGCGAGCCGGGCCTCGGTGTAACGGGCTGCTGCCGGCCCGTCGTCCAGCGACCCGAAGTTTCCGTGACCGTCCACCAGCGGCATGCGCATGGTGAAGGACTGGGACATGCGCACCAGGGCGTCATAGATGGAGCCGTCACCGTGGGGGTGGTACTTGCCCATCACCTCGCCGACAACCCGACTGCTCTTGACGTGTCCGCGCTCCGGGCGGAGCCCGAGCTCGTTCATGCCGAACAGGATTCGTCGCTGGACAGGCTTGAGGCCGTCGCGGGCGTCGGGCAGGGCGCGGGAGTAGATCACCGAGTAGGCGTACTCCAGGAACGCCCCCTGCATCTCCTCCTCGACGTCGATGTCAACGATCCGCTCGGTGAAGTCTGCCTCCGGCGGCGGGGTTGATGACGTGCGACGGGCCATGCTCGAGGGTTCTCCTTGTGGTCGGTGCGGCAGCTGAGGTCAGATCCGTGAGGCGTCTGAGATCAGGAGGTATTTGAGTTCAATACAGTATCTTCGCCCTTGGTCGCGCAGGGTCTGCCCCCGACTCGCCGGTGCCCCGCTCAGATGAGGTCGGCGATGAGCGTGTCGGCCAGGGCAAGTACCGCGTCACGAGCGTCCTGCGGTGACCGGGCGGCGCGGGCGGCGGCAGCCATCGCCGTACACGTGCGCAGGTCGTGCATGTGCAGCGATGCCCGCACGGCTGGCACTCGGGTCGGAGCCATCGACAGACTGCTGACGCCCAACCCGGTGAGCACCAGGGCGAGCAGCGGGTCGGCAGCGGCCTCGCCACAGACGCCAATGTGCTTGCCTGTATCGCGGCCACCGTCGCACGCGGCGGCAACCAGGTCGAGCACGGCCGGCTGCCATGGGTCCAGCAGCGTGGCAAGCTCGCCCTGCATGCGGTCGGCGGCAAGGGCGTATTGCGCGAGGTCGTTCGTGCCGATGCTGGCGAAGTCGACCTCAGCCAGGACATGGCGCGAGCGCAGAGCCGCGGCGGGAACCTCGATCATCACTCCGACCACCGGCAGACCGTGCTCACGGACCCGCCGGGCGAACCACGCTGCTTCCTCGGCAGTGGCCACCATCGGTGCCATCACGCGCACATCCGCGCCGGTCGCACCCGCTGCCTCGCCGAGCGCGGTGAGCTGGGTGTCAAGCAGCTCCGGGCGCTCAGCCGAGAGTCGCAGGCCGCGCCTGCCCAGCGCCGGGTTCTCCTCTGGCCCGAGGTCGGCGAAGGCCAGTGGCTTGTCGGCTCCGGCGTCGAGGGTCCGCACGACCACCCGTCGTGTGCCGAAGGCTTCGAAGACCCGGGTGTAGACGGCGACCTGTTCCTTCAGCGTTGGCGCGGTCTCCCGCTCGAGGAAGAGGAACTCGGTCCGGAACAGCCCAACGCCTTCCACGTCGAGCACGCCGGCACGCTCGGCGTCCTCGGCGGTACCGATGTTGGCCAGCAGGGCGACAGGGTGGCCGTCGCTGGTCGCGCCGGGACCCGAAACTGCCCCCAGCGCGCCGGCCCTGCGCTCGCTCCGCTTGACCAGGTCGGCCTGTGTGGCGGCATCCGGCTCGATGAACACCTCACCGGTGGTCCCGTCGACCGCCAGCACTGTGCCGACTGCGATGGTGACCGCTCGGGGTAGCTGCACGACCGCCGGAATGCCCATCTGCGCGGCCAGGATCGCAGTGTGACTGGTGGGACCGCCGGATTCGGTGACGATGGCCAGCACCAGGTCGCGTTGCAGGCTGGCCGTCTCCGCCGGGGCGAGATCATGGGCCACGATCACGGACGGCTCGGTGAGCTCGGGAACACCCGGGTCCTCGATCCCGAGCAACCTGGCCACGGCTCGATCCCGCACGTCGCGCAGATCTGTGACACGTTCGGCGAGGTAGCCACCGGCGGCGCTGAACATGGTGCAGTACTCCTCCGCCGCAGCGTCCACGGCCGTGGCAGGGCCGCTTCCGCCGGCCAGGTGCTTGTCGGCTGCAGAGGCCAGCCCGGGGTCACGGGCCATCATCGCGGTGGCGGTCAGGATCTGTTGCGCCGTCGGGTCGGCCCGGGCGGCGCGGTCGTCCAGGGTTCCGGCGACCGACTCGAGAACCTTGCGGATCAGCTGCCCAGCCGCGGCAGGATCAGCCGCAGCAGGCTCCTTCTCCGGTGGCCGGACCGGTGGCCGTACCTGAACCACCGGTCCGACTGCGATGCCGGGGGAGACTCCAATCCCATGACGGGTGTCGATCGCTGACATGGGGATCACTCCTCCGCGTCGAGATCGCGGGAGAGCAATGCGACCAGCCCGTCCAGGGCGGTGTCCGCGCCGTCACCATCGGCGGTCAGCAGAACCTCCTCGCCGTGCTTGGCGCCCAGGGCCATCACACCCAGGATGCTGCGGGCATCCACGGGTTCCTCACCCGCCTTGCTGATCTGCACGGGAAGCCCCGTCGCGGTCGCCGCCTGGACGAACAGCGCGGCCGGTCGGGCGTGCAGGCCCACCGATGAGGCGATGGTGACAGTGCGCTCTGACTGTGCCATGAAGGTTCCTTCGTCGTGAGTGGTGCCGAGCAGGTATGGCGGGTGGTTTGCCTGAGCCGGGTCGGTTTCCCGAGCCTAGTCAGGACACGACCACCTCGGCGAGCCCACCGGCGTCGAGCTCGGTCTTGACCGGATCAGGCCCGGCGGTTTTCAGCGCGATAACCGCCGCGGCAGTGACGACCGTGCCGATCGCGATGGCGAGCAGGTAGAGCAAGGGATTGCCGATCAGCGGCGTCACCCAGATGCCACCGTGCGGCGCCCGCAGGGTGCTCCCGAAGAGCATCACCAGACCACCGGTGATACCGGATCCGAGCATGCACGACGGGATGACTCGCAGCGGGTCGGCAGCGGCGAACGGGATGGCGCCTTCAGTGATGAAGGAGGCTCCCAGCAACCAGGCGGCCTGCCCGTTTTCCCGCTCGGCCTCACTGAACAACCGCCGCCGGATCGTCGTGGCCAGCGCCAGGCCCAACGGCGGTGTCATTCCGGCCGCCATCACGGCGGCCATGATCTGGAGGCTGGTGCCGGTGGTCGCAACAGCAGCCGCGGCAAGGCCGGTCGTGGCAAACGTGTACGCGACCTTGTTGACGGGTCCACCCATGTCGAAGGCCATCATCAGGCCGAGGATGACGCCGAGCAGGATGAGGTTCGACCCGGTCAGGCCGTTGAGCCACGAGGCCAGGCCATCGGACAGCGCCTTGAGCGGCCGGCCCAGGACCAGGATGATCACGGCGCCGGTGATGAAGACCGACGTCAGCGGGATGACGACGACCGGCATGATGCCACGAACGCCCTTGGGAACCTTCCAGCGGCTGATCCAGAGGGCGACGAAACCGCCGATGAATCCGGTGGCGATGCCGCCGAGGAAGCCGGCCCCGATGGTCGCGGCAATGAAGCCGCCGACGATGCCCGGGGCCAGGCCCGGGCGGTCCGCGATCGCAAACGCGATGAACCCGGACAGGATCGGCACCAGGAAACTGAAGGAGGCCGCTCCGACGAGGAACAAGAGAGCGGCCCAGTGCATCCCGTCCGCAGGGTTGAAGTCAGTGACGATGTTGACGATGTGCGTGGGATTCGGAGTGGGCGGCCCGGTGAGCGAGTACAGCTTGGTGACGACGATCGCGCCGTTCTTGCCGCCGGCAAGCTGAGCCATCATGAAGCCGAGCGCGATCATGATTCCGCCGGCCGCGACGAACGGGATCATGTAGCTCACGCCGGTCATAAGCCACTGGCGTATGCGATTTCCGACGGAGGCCTGCTGGTCGACTTTGGTGCTGAGGCCGCCGGCGGCCGGGGCTGGCGAACCAGCCTTTGCCGTGGTGGGGTTCGCTGCTTCCCGCTCGGCGGCGGCGACGGCCTGCGCGATGAGTCCGGGGCCGTCGGAGATGGCCTTCTTGACGTCGGCCTCAACGAGCGGCTTGCCGGCGAACCGGGCCCGCTCCCGGACCGGGACGCCAACGGCGAAGATCACTGCGTCGGCGGCGGCGATGGTCTCGGGGCTCAGTGAGTCGAAGCCGGCAGAGCCCTGGGTCTCGACCTCGATAGTGTGGCCGGCCGCCTTGGCAGCCTGTTCGAGGCCCTCGGCCGCCATATACGTGTGGGCGATGCCGGTGGGGCAGGATGTCACGCCGACGAACTTCATGGGTTCACGACCTCTCGGGTCACGACGTCGACCACGGTGGTCGCGTCAGGTGCGTTCATCAGGGACTCGCGGAACTCGGTCCGCATGAGCCGCCGGGCCAGATTGGCCAGGATCTTGAGGTGGTCATCGCCGCCGCCCTCCGGCGCCGCGATCAGGAAGATGAGCGTGGCGGGGCCGTCCTCGGCTCCCCAGTCGATACCTTGCGGAGCACGGCCGAAAGCCAGTGTCGGCTCGGTGACGTGGGCGCTGCGCGCGTGGGGGATGCCGATGCCGCCCGGGAGCCCGGTGGGCATCTGCTCCTCGCGTTTGCGAACGTCGGCGAGGAAGCCGTCCAGGTCGGTGACGCGTCCTTCGTCGGCCAGGGCCTGGGCAAGGACGCGCGTCGCCGCGTGGCGGTCGGGGGAGTCCAGGTTCAGGAACACGAGGTTCTCGGTAATCAGTGACATGGTGAGATTCCTTATGGGAGAGGGGACTTCAGTGCTTCAAGTGGAGAGCCAGGTTGGGTTCAGTGCTGAGTGTCACCGGTATGCCGGACACGTCGGCGGGCGTCGGCATGCGGCTGCCGGGGAGGCTGACCGCGGCTGCACCCCAGGTGACGCCGGTGCAGAGCGCGTCCACAGCGGTGGACCCGCCGCTCGTCGCGTAGAGGTATCCGGCCAGTAGCGCGTCGCCGGCACCCACGGTTGACAGTGGTGAGGACACGGGTGCGACGGCGTGGGCGGTCACCGACTGCGACACCAGCAGAGCCCCGTGACCACCCAGGCTGACCACCACCGTGGCGACTCCCTGGGTGACGAGGTCGGCGGCGGCATCGATCACGTCGCCAAGGGTGTCCAGGGACCGGTCAACGAGCTCTTCGAGCTCCTCGAGGTTGGGCTTGATCAGGTCGGGTCCCGCCGCGACGGCAAGTCGGAGCGGGGGGCCGGAAGCATCGATCGCGACCCTGACTCCGGCGTCGCGGCAGCGACCCACCAGTCCGGCATACAGGTCATCGTCGACTCCGGGCGGAAGACTGCCCGAACCCACCAGCCAGCTGGGCTGCTCAGCCAGTGTTTCAACCGCGCCTGCGAGAAGGGCCTTGAACTCTGAGTCCGACAGGAGCGGGCCGGGCTCGTTGATCTTGGTCGTCGTCCCGTCGGGCTCCACCAGGGCGATATTGGCGCGGATCGAGCCCCCGATCGGCACGATGGCGACCGCGATGCCCGCCTCCTCGAGCAGCTCGGCCAGCAGATGCCCCTGGGGGCCGCCGGCCGGCAGAACCGCCAGCGTCTGGGCCTTGTGCGCGGTCAGGGCCCGGGAGATGTTCACTCCTTTGCCGCCCGGGTCGAGCTGACTGGCGGTCGCTCGGTGCACCTCGCCACGTTGCAGGTCTGTGATGGACACCGTTCGGTCGAGGCTCGGGTTGGGGGTCAGTGTGACGATCATGCGAGCACCACCTCGGGTCCGAGCGCCTCGATGTCAGCGGCGGTCTCAGGGTCGAGCCCGTCGTCGGTGATGATGGCCGCGATATCGGCCAGGTCAGCGAAGCGCGAGAAGTGGTCGACACCGATCTTCGTGTGGTCGGTCAGCACCACGCTGCGCCGGGCAGCTTTGATCATGGCGCGCTTGGCAGCGGCTTCGGACTGGTCCGGGGTGGTCAGGCCACGCTCTGCCGACAGACCGTTGGTGCCGATGAAGGCGACGTCGACGAACACGTCCTGAAGGGCGTTGGTGACCCATGAGCCCACTGCGGCGAGGGTTCGTCCGCGCACCCGGCCACCGAGCAGGTAAAGGCTGAGGTTCGGGTGCTGGGCCACCATCGTGGCTATCGGCAGGGAGTTGGTGACGATGGTGAGCTCCCGGTCGCGGGGGAGCCGCTCAGCCAGCCGCAGGGTCGTGGTGCCGGCATCGAGCAGCACGGTGCCCTCATCAGGCAGGTGCGGCAGCGCAGCCTTGGCGATGCGCTCCTTCTCGCCAACGTAGCGCTCCGAACGCATCTCGACGCCGGGCTCGAACCCGAGCCGCTCGACGGGAATAGCACCGCCGTGTACTCGGCGCAGTACGCCATGTCGTTCCAGGATGGTCAGATCCCGGCGCACCGTCTCGGGAGTGACATCGAGGGCTTCGGCGAGGGCGTTCACCTCCACCCGTCCCGCGGCGCGGGCGCGGTCGAGGATGTGTTGCTGGCGTTCCTCTGCGTACATGGAGTCTCCCGCTTGAGATCGGCTATTGAGACATTTATAGACCCCGT